>Ga0208645_1002785_pt1 | contig 13527 bp, 20 predicted proteins | sample VirMetDEL_Sep_01_FD_184519 | JGI IMG/M metagenome (GOLD analysis project Ga0208645, IMG submission 184519) | Aqueous microbial communities from the Delaware River and Bay under freshwater to marine salinity gradient to study organic matter... | ecosystem: Environmental > Aquatic > Marine >... | reverse complement strand
AGAAGAACTACCATTAAAAACGCTAAGAGCAGATAGTTTAGACACAATATCATCTCTAATCGCCGCTTGACTTGTGAGATTTTTTGTAAGAGTAATTGTTTCGTTGATTGCACCTTGTACTCCACTTACGGCTGGTGCCGTTATTGTCATTGAGATAGCAGGGCTAAGTGCTGCTGTAATTCCATATACGCCTATACCTGTCACTATAGAGCTAGGTGTTATATTAGTTGTTGTTCCACTTCCTGATACTGCAAAAGTAGAAGTACTAAATGCACGAGGACCAGGAACGTCAGACGTAAGAGTAAGAACATTAGAAGATGCAGTAGCTGTAAAGTCTGCTAAAGCATTGTTACTATTAATATAATCACGTATTGCAGCTACAAATTGTGTCATAGTAATTGTAGCACCATCTGCATAGTCAGTACCAAGAATAGCACTAGCAGGAAAACTAACATTACCAATACTAGCATCACCATTAATAATCGCACTAGCACCACCGTCAAGATGTGTAGTTTTATTACGATCATAAATAAATGTAGTTGATGAAGGATAAGTTAGTGTGCTTACTGCATTAACAGTGTTTGGCCCTGTATCACCTGTAACTGTAAGGTCTACAACTTCAAGTACATCTGTAGTAAAGTCGCTAAATGCACTCACTGCTACTGTTTTAACAGCTTTAGTTCCTATTGTTTTCTTAGGCGTTTTACCATTAATAGTAACTGCTTGAGTTTCTCGTTTACCACGATTAGTATACCCTGCATTACCGCTATCACCTGTTGCGGCAATAGTAGCAGTTGGTATCCCACCACCCTTAATTGGACCCACATCGCCAGCTGCAACTGCATCAAGGTCTCTAATAGTCCAAGTATTATCTCTATAATTCCAAATAAGAGCTTCATCACATTCGCCCCCAGTAGAGTTTAGTGTAGGATAACAAACCCAAATTTCTGTTTCCTGATGATTTTGTAACACAAATAACTGACGTTCATGAATAGGATTAAGATTACTATAAAAGTATTCTGTTACCCTGTTATCAGAAAGAGATTGAATATTTCCTGGGTTTCCAGCAAACGTATAAATGTCGTTAGCGCCAACTACAAAGTGTTTACCATCATATTCAACAACGGCTCCTGTAGTAAGACAACCATATTCATCTGTATTAGGAGCAAAAGAAACAGGTGCTGCAGTATTGCCAGTAAGACGCATAACGTGAATACTGTCTGTACTGTAGATGTACATATTACCTTGCAATGATTTCATTTCTTGAATAACGTTTGTTTCAGACAGAGTAAATTCATCTGCTGTACTAACGCCAGATGCAAAAGGATTCCAGTTATTTGGAACTGATCCCGGAACTGCAACATCTGATGTACGCACTACACCTGAAAGTCTACGAATAATCTTAGCAGGATTAGTTGAATCAACTTCAGTAAGATCACCTGCAACTAACAAGTCACCAAAAGATTGTACAATACCAGCCCTACAAGAAACAGGATTTCTAGACTCAATTGTTACTGTTAATGTATCACCAACAGTAAGCCCACCTACAACAATTACTGTTGTGTTAGTAGCTGTATCTGTATAAATCTCATATTGATTACCTGTAACTATAGGTATAGGTGAAGGTAATGCTCCAGGAACAAAGTTAATACTGTTAGGTGTACCTGTACCTGCAGGATTACCTACTTTTACTGTTTTAGTATTTGTTCCTGTAACAAGAATTTGATTAACTGAAAAATCAACTATTTGACCAAGATCAAATACAGTGCTTGCTCCAGCAGAATAAATATCGTTGTGAACAGTTTGTTCTACGTTATAGCTATCCCAACCGGGAAGTTCTGCAAGAACAAGATTATTTATATCTGCATTACCTGCTGTATCAAGAATGTAATGTGGCTTATCAATTCCATTATTAATAATAAAAGTAAAACCACCACTAAACAGAGTATGTTGCCAACCATAAGTTGTAAACGCAAATCCATCAGCCATACTAGCTGGTGTAATGTCTCGCTTAACTCCAGTATGATCTTGTATATAAACTTTTTGTCCAACAATAATATTGTTACGTACGTAGTCTACTACCCAAATATAATAACAACCCTGTGGTGCTAAGTTAGGATTTTCCCATACAGCAAAATATCTTGTTTGTCCAAACGTTTCACCTGATGTAATAATATCGCTTGTAATATTATTAAGTAATAGCTCTCCAGTAATTTTTCGTACTGCACCATCTTTAAACCTAACATTCCTAACATCTGTAAATACGTTAGCACTTAACGCAATGGGAGGGGTGTCAATAAAAACCCCTGCCGAAGCAATGTCGGTAACAGAAATTACTTCTTCTGCCATTTTACCCCTCCGTTATATAATTATTACGAACACTCTTTTTGGCCAGTTCGCGGGTCGATGAAGCAAGCTTCAGCCGTTCCCGTTTCTTTAACCACTTCCTGAGTTTCGCTAGGTAGCGTCTTTTCTTCTTCCAAGGTTTCGTTGAGGATACCGAATCTTTTGCCACTAAGTCTAAACGTAGTGCATCCCTTCGCCCCGCCTTTCCAGGCATCAACATAGACTTGTTTGAACTCATCATAACTAACGTCATCTCCTACATTACAAGTTTTAGAACAAGCAGAATCAACGTATTTTTGTGCTAGAAGAAGAACTTCAAGATGATCGTTAACGCTAATATCGTTAGCACCTTTACCTTTAACACCGTGAGAATAAGCATAATCCATTACTCGTTCAACTTTTGGTCCATCAAATGTTTGAATAGTTCGATCATAGTAATGACTAAAGACTGGTTCAATACCACCTGATACATTGTCTGCACACAAGCTAATAGTGCCTGTAGGTGCAATAGATGTTAAGTGACTATTACGAATACCGTTTTCTTTAATCAACTCAATAACGTCCTCACTGAGTGTATTAATAAATTTACTTTCTAGGTATTGTTCAGTATAGAGTGGAAATGCTCCTTTTTCTTTAGCCAATCCTGCTGAAGTACGGTAGGTCTCGTCTCGGAGCGTCTTGAACACGGCACCCATCCAATCAAGGAAAGCACTTGAGCCGTAGGGATATCCAAGGAGTTCTCCTGCGTTAGCAAGTCCTGTAACTCCAAGCCCCATGCGTCTTTTATTTCTTGCTTCATCTTCTTGTTCCTTAAGTGGGTAGATAGTGCGATCAACAACATTATCCATAGCGCGAACTATTTCTTTAATATCAGCTGACATTTGTAAATAATCAAAGGTATTTTGTGAATACTCTTCAATCTTTACATACTTAGTTAAGTTAAATGAACCAAGTAGACAAGCACCAAAAGGAGGTAGTGGTTGTTCACCACAAGGATTAGTTGCTTCAATGTTTTCGCAATACCAAAGGTTATTCATTTCTGCAATACGATCAATAAACAAAACGCCTGGCTCTGCCCAATCCCAAGTTGACTCCATAATCTCATCCCAGAGATGACTTGCATCAATTGTATCGTATACTTTACCTTCAAATACTAAATCAAAACCTTCACCTGATTCTAAGCATTCCATAAAACGATCTGTAAGACCGACAGAAATATTAAAGCCTGTGAGCTTGTCGTTGTTACGCTTAGCACGAATAAAGTCATAGATGTCTGGGTGATCTACCCTTAGTACGCCCATCTGTGCGCCTCTGCGGTGACCACTACTAGCTATTGTTTGGCAGATAGAGTCATAGATACCCATAAAAGATACTGGGCCACTTGACTGTGACTCAAGTGATACAATCATATCGCCACGAGGACGAATACGACTAAAGTCATAACCAATACCACCACCACGGCGCATAGTTTCTGCGGCCTGTGTAGCGCGTAGCATAATGCTATCCATTGAGTCTTCAATTATACCACTAACAAAACAATTATAAGCAGTAGTAATCCGAGGACTACCCATAGCATTTTGTACTCGTCCTGCTGGTAGGAACCTCATTGTTCCTAAAATATCTTCTAGTTTATATTGATGTTCAATTCCATCACAGAGTGCTTTTGATATACGCTTAATCTTTCCATCAAATGTCTCATCTTGTAATCTGTATTTCATTTTATCAATTTCTTCTGAAATAGGCATTGATGGGCCTTTGTACTCTGTGTTTCTCATTGTTAACCTCTATAATATATAATGACGATTTTCCCCTTATAGGGCGTTTTATATACTACGCATACGGTTAACTAACCGATCTGCTCTTGAGGTTACTTGCTTATACCAACGGCTATCAATCATTTCATCAGCAGCGCCTTGCCAATTAGCTAAGTTAATGTTTTTAATAAAGTTTTTAAACTTACTAAGCCTTGGCCTTCCCATATTAAACATCATATTAGCAATAATCAATTGGACTTCTTCGGGCAATGTTTCAAAATCGGGGAAGAGTACGTTACATTCTTTGAGCATAATGTCGGTGTCGCTAGCAAAACATTCGTTGACTCTATCTTCTGAGACAGGTGTTCCATTCGGTTTTCCATGCTCTGGATCAGACTCCAAAATAAGATGGCCAATACCAAAAGTAGGCAGACCAAGGTGGTCGAGATAAATCTCGTACTTAACTCCTTCATCTACTTTTAATTCCTCTCTAAGTTTATTTATATTCATGCTCTTGCCTTCTTTATTTTCTTTTTAGCCGCTTTAGTATTAGCAACAAATTGTTTACCTTGAGCAGTACCTTCTCGTTTTTTCTTAGTAGTAGCAGCGTGTTCTGCTGGTGTAAGAGACTTAACTGCTTTTGCTGGCATGTAACGCTCACCTGTAGCAAGTGGACCTTGCATAGATGGGTTACCGCTTTTAGTTCGCCACTTTTGATCTGTCCACTTCTTTAAAGACTTCTGTTGCTTCTTCATGACGTATAACCGCCACCTTTAGCCTTGTATTCTTTAGCTACCATTTGCATTTTACGGGCGCTTACCTGTCCGGGCTTACCGCCTTTGCTACCTGCAAGAATTCGATTATAAATACTTTTACGCAATCCTGGCTTTGTATAATTACCTGCGCTATTAACTGTGCTTTTCTTTTTGGTTGGAACTACTTTGCTCATTTAGTTAACCCCTTTTGCTTTTCATAAGTACGCAAACCACCAATCCCTAGCATACCTCCAAGTACAGTCATAAGACTTGTCATGTCAAACTCTGGGAGTGCTGGTATTTCTAGTCCATAAGCTGTAACTGCAAACAAAATAATTGGTTGTAAAACAAAGTGATATGCAAAAGCTACACCGCATACCCAACCTATAAAAGGTCTCCAACCACCTTTAAATATACTGCCGCTAGCCGCTTCAGCTTTATTTACTTCTATCTGAGCAAGTGCTAGTTGTTGAGCATGTTTTTCACCCATAGTAGCAAGCTCATGTGCTATCTTAGCTTTCTCATCAGCATCAGGAATAAACTTATCTAGTAGGCTTGTTACTGGACCTATCAATGCTTGAATCATGTTAGTTCTCCTTTTGCTTTAGTGCATTTCCAATCAACAGGTACATACATTGGCATATCTTTAAGTAGTGATGCCGCCATTTCAACTGTTCTTTCATAACACTGTTGATGCTCTTTATAGGGTCCTCTAGTATCTTGTGCTGGGAAACACTCTTTAGGTGATACTCCAATAAAACAAACGAATATCCATGCCTCAAACATTTTGTCCTCCTTTAAGTTAACCCTTTAAGCCAAGTAATGTAATAATAGCCTCCAACTACAGCTATTACAAGTGATGTAATAACTATAATAATAGCCATAATTTGTTCTTTTCTTTTAGCTTCTGCTTCAAGGGCCTTTTTTATTTCAGCTCGTTCATTCGCTATCTCAGCTTGAAGCCTTTCCCATTGTCCGGGCTTACCGTAAAGCTGAAAAATAGAACGTAGCTCATTACGCATATCTTCTAGTTTTTCTTTACGAAAATGCTTTTCAATAGCTGAATCTTCTGCTAAAGAAAACTTAGATTTTTTCTTTCTTGCTGCACCAAATTGAAGCTCTGCTTCTCCTTGGGCATATCGAGATACGGCATTACTCATAGAAGAAAGGTCGCGACCCATCTCTATACCTTTTTTAATTGCGGAATGCCCTGCAGATAAGGCGGCGAAAGCTGACACTGGGTCGATCATTTTAGTATACCCTCACATTTTCTATATTAATGTATTTTGGAATACAATAGGCTGTCACTCGATCCTTTGCATTAACGTAATCGTTATGTTTATAGTTACCGTATTGTTTAGAAACTCTACTAGCGAAATATAGACATTCATTTATATCCTGAAAGTACATATCTCCGCTAGTGAGTTTTCTTGTTTCCCCTGTCCCCAGATATACTAGTAGGAGAAACACATGTGTCATAGTTTAGTTATTAGCATAACGGCTACAGTTATTACTGATGCTGTTGATAGCATAAGCATTGCCTCCAGCCGCCACATTCTTTTGTCTAGTGATTCTAATTTATTGTTTACCATTTCATAACGGACAGCACATTCTTTTTCATGTGCGTTTAGTTCCATTTGAACTTTGAGTTCCGGTTCTAAAGACATCTTCATTACCCAGCGATTTCCATCGCAGTTAGCGTAATCCTTGAACTATCATCACTGCGAGTAATCAAAACAGAATTGCCTGTGTTTGTGTTTGCTTTAATGCGGTAAGTTATTTGTGAAGTAGTTGAAGGGCTGTCCATATAAACTAGAGATGCTCCACCAGACAACTCATTTCCTTCACTAGCACGATTAGAGTGTCTTACTTTCATAATAGCAGTTGAATCTCTATACATATTTATAAACGATTGATAAACAGCACCATCATAATAACCCCATTCACCACCAGAAAAAGTCACTAAAATTTTACTAGAAGCAGATTTTGGGGTTATATTTAATGTAATAATATCTGTTTCTGTTGTTGTTGCTATTTCAATTTGATTTCCAGATGAATTTATTGCGCTAACTACCTGTAAAACAGAGCCAGCAGGAAGACCAGCAGATGTGACTGCGGTAAGAGACTGATTGTTTAGTTTTGTAAGTGCCATATCTGTCTCCTATGGTTTTGTAGGCCAAACTACATCATTAAGTGATGTGGCACTAGTTGTAATATCTCGCAATGCCTGACGATACACTGTCTGCGCTGATGTCATAGTCAAGTCTGATAATGCCCACCAGTCTGTAGCCGCAAGCAAACTGTCACGCTGTACGCGTAGCAAACGCATAGGCTCTGCCGCTACAAGTTCAGCTATTTTTGTATTAATAGCTTCATCAGATGGCTGTGCTATATCTTCACTGTGCCACTCAAGTTCATCACCGCGTAATATCCACTGTGCGGTAGGGGCTAATGCACGGATTGCAGTTTCTTTATCTGTCATTTTGTTACCCCGCTATCTCTATAAGAGTCATACGTCCACCAGCATATGTAGCTACACTGCCAGAACCATCTGCCCGACTTTGTGTCTTATATGTAACACTGCTTGTAGTAGCTGGACTGTCTAATTCGTGTGAGGTAAACCACCAATAAGTGCCACCACTCGTAGGACTTTGTCCAGAATGACTTTGACCTAGAGTATAGTTATCACCATTTCCAATTACCGTGCTGTCTCTAAGTAGCTTAATACCACCTAACCAATTATCAGATATTGTTCTTAATACTCTTGTAGGCTGGGTAACCAAAACAAGTATTTTACTACTAGCTTGGGAAGGCGTAATTGAAGCCGACAGGCTTGTGTCAGTCCAAGTGGTAGTTGCATTATTAACACCAGATGACTGAACAGCCGTAACAACTTGCAACACAGCGCCAGTGGAGTTAAGTATTGGTTTACCAGCCGATGTTTGGATGGAGTCTACTTTTAATATACTTGTCATTTGTATCTCCTATACCTTATAGACTAGATGGCCACGAAAATAAGTGTGACTACCAGACGAATTAATTTGCTCGGATGTACCAGTATTGTAAGGATGTAATCCAACTTTATCACCAGCAGACAGCTTTACATTCCAGGTACCACCTACAAAGGCTCTGTTAATGCCTTTTGCTAAATCAGTATAATTCATTCTACTACCATTTAAAGTAAGCCAAACTTGTGAAAATGTGCTTACAGCCGAATATATCCAACCGTCAAAGCTATAAATTCCATTGTGAGGTGCTACAAACAAACCAATATCTGAGCCAGAGGTTTGAAAATTATTATTAAGATTATAAGTTGTAGCGTTAAAAGCTACAGATAGCGCAAAATTAGTTGTATCAAAACCAGTTATGTTACCCGTTAAATAAGCATTAAAAGCAACAGGTGATTCTACTTTTGCATATTGCTCAATAGCTATTGAACCACTGCTATCAATAGTAGCCGCCGTAGTACCGTTAGTATGTTGGAGGGTTTCCACTCCGATTATTGAAGCCATGTCTTCCTCCTATCCTAACAAGTATCCATACCAAAAACTCAAATTAGAACTTTGGTTTGCTGTTACAGTTGAACCAGTTTCTTGATAAGTATAAAAAGATGCGGTGTCTCCTGCATCTAGTTGCATTAATCCGTGAGTTGCATACGAAATGCCACCATTTGCGGTGCTACCTAAGTGTAAACTTTGTGAACCCATATTATCTTGGTTTTGAATATCGTTTTTATAGAGTGAGGCAACGGCTCTGTTTGACCCAACCGAAGCAAAAAACTGACCAGCAAAGTAATAAACGCCATCAACAGGTGCAGTGAACTTATATGTGCCTGTGTTATACCCACTACCAACATTAAATACAGCAACGTTAGCTGGAAAGATAGTCTGGGTGCTAGTTGCTATTGTCCAAGAGCCACTGGAATAAGCACGGAATGCTGGCCTAGCTGGTGTAAGTAACGTATTAGTAACATTTAAGTTACCACTGCTATCAATTGTTAAAGCATCTGCTCCACCAGTTTTACTAGCAATGTTATCTACATATAGTTTACTCATATTACACCACCGTAAATGTGCCGTTAACAGTCAACGTCTCTGCAAGAGTAAATGGTCCTGCTACAAGAGCATTCTCACCACTAGCAATAGTAGTCGCCACTGTTAGGCTGTTAGGGTTAACACGAATATTAGCAAGACCACCACGACTGATAGTGCTACTAAGCTTTTCTGTAGTAACAGAGTTATTTGCTGGTACTGTATGATTACCTACTTCTCCTAGTGCAAGAATATAATCAATGCTATCTGAAGAGGAGAGGTTAGAGGCGAACACAATGTTACTACCACTGACACTATAAGCGTCATTAGGTGCTTGTGTTACACCGTTAAGGGATACAATCAAAGACTCTGCGTTAGCTGGCTTAAATGCTGCGCCGTTATAAGTAAGCGCATAAGTAGCTGTTGCAGATGCTGTGAGTGATCCTAGTTTTTTAAAGTCCCCTGCGAGGGGTTGTTTGCCTACATATGGCATTTATTAGTCCTCCTCTGCTGGGGCTATTGTTAGTTCGCCAGCTTCTACCTGACGCAAGATTTCTGCGTAGTGGCGGTTGGCTGGGTCAAGGGGGACGGACATCTCTGTGCCTCCAATGGTTGCGTAGATAGAACCATTATCACCATTCATATCTGATACGTATTGTGCTGATGTAATGTTCATATCTATAACTCCGCGTCAAATTTAAGAGGCTGGTCGCCGCCAGCTACAGCAGTAGCATAGTTTAAAGTCATCCCTGTAAAGTTTGCACACTCTGCGTTAAAAACAGAAGCAGAATTTATGCTTGAGTTTACACTAATATTAGAACTAGACTGCCCTTTACTTCCAGCTATCCCTAACTGCCATATTGTCAATGCTCCACTTAAAGAGGCTGATGGAGTGGTCCTCATTTCGGTAGGAAAAACTCCACAAAATACAGATGTTGTGCCGGAAATTACCTGCCCTGATGCTTTTTGAATTTCTGTGTAATACCTCTGACACGCCGACAGTTCATCGCCATAAGACCGATGCTCGAAAGGTGTTGCCTGTTCGCCTACCTCAAGCTGGACGCCTGTGATGAGAAATTCATTGGCGGTGCTGTCTGCTATATTAACAGTTTGACCTACAGCCTCATCTGCTGTGGCATAAGCTGTCCAATCTATTTGTGCGGAGCCTGATGTTCTTCCCGTACCTGCGCCTAAATACCAAGTAAAAATTATACCTGACCCACTATCGTTATTTATTACAGAGGAATTAGAAGAACCCTGCCACGTTATTGTTTTTCTTTCCCAAGTATCTGCAGAAGCAATAGTGTATGTTTTTCCCCACTGTTTAGCCGCATCAGCTAAATACGAAGAAACTACATAAGTTCCAGTTTTATTAGATTTAACGTAAAAACTTAACGTAATAGACTTTGCATCAGATGAACCGAAATTTAACTGTTGAAGATTTAAACCTTCTAATTTAGTTCTTATTGCAACTACATCACCCGAAGCAGGACTAGCATCCGCAGTTGTCACATCCATTTTTAACGAAGTAGTAAAATCAGTAGGGGCAGTAGTGCTTTGACTAATAGTGTATGCACCCATAGTAGTAATGTTTTGGTCAAACCTATCGACAGCATGATACCCTTGTCCAGTAACACCAGTTGTGCTAGTACCCCTCTGTGCCACCTGCATCGCACCGTTGATTATGAGGTTTCTTCGCCCGTGAACAGCAGTATCTGCAACAGAGGCGTTTGTTATTTTACTTAATGCCATGATTACACCTCATACCTAATAACGATTATTCCAGAACCACCATTGCCACCAGCTTGGCTGTTGTTTCCGCCGAAACCTCCTCCGCCGCCACCTGTGTTTGCAACACCAGCAGTCATAGTAGATGTGTTAGCGTAGTTACCGTTTCCGCCACCACCCGCGCCACCTAATCCAACATTAGCCAAGCTAGTACCATTCCAGCTACCACCGCCGCCGCCGCCGCCGTAATAGATATTACTGCCTGTGCGATATGCGTTAGGGATACCATCGCCGCCATTGCCAGCTTTAGAAGTAGACGAACCTTCTTCACCTTTTTCGCCAGCTCCACCACCACCAGCTCCTTGGTGATTATAATACCATCCGTTACCAGCGGCATTTCCATAACGGAAACCTTCTCTTGTACCTAGCTTTCCAGAACAACCAGCGCCACCTTGAGTGAATGCCCCGTTAGTGAGTGCGCTACCTGCGCCTCCAGAACCGCCAGAGCCACCAGCTACAATATTGTAAGCGCCCCCGCCCCCTCCACCGAAAGCAGTTTCTCCAAATCCAGTTGAATCTGCGCCATTTGTTCCTCTTTGTGCGCCTGTACCAACACCGCCAGACCCAATCACTAAAGGGTAGGCTCCCGCAGTAATAGTATCGTTAATAATAACTACGTTACCCGCACCACCCCCGCCGCCATGCCATCCCGCACCAGCGCCGCCACCAGCAACCATCATAATATCAAAGAAGCCAGCAGTTGTTACAGTAAATGTACCATTAGTTAGAAAAGTGTGTGATTTATAATTCTTACCGTTGGCTGTGTATGTAGCTTCTGTTCCACCAGAACCAGCACCGTATGCCGCTGGTAAAACTAAAGCTGAAAGGGTTGCATCTAGCTTGGCTGATGTTACAGCATTGTCTACAATTTTGGCTGTGCCTACGCTGCTATCAGGAGGAGCAGTAGTCTGAACAGCCTTGCCTTGATAGACAACATAAAAGTCATCTGTGCTTTCTACAGTCCCTGTCATTGTCAGTGTTGTGCCACTCACAGTATAAGCTACGGCTGGCTCTTGTCTGACATTGTTTACAAATACTTCTAGTTCATTAGCATTAGCTACTGGTGTAGTAAGTGTATAACTAGCACCACCGTTACCTGTAATAACTTGTTTAGCTAAAGAAGAAAAGTTTGAACTTGCTTGATTACCAATGTAACCCATGTTACCCTCCTTTAACTACTAATGTCATCAACAGCAGATACAATTACATCAAGTGAACTTGCAGTATCTGACACAATATTAAGTTTATCACCTGACTGTACTACAAACTTAGCACCACCATCAAGAAGCTGAAGTGAACTTCCAGCTGGAATAGGTGCATCCTTAATAAGGTAGTAGTTATTACCACTGTTTGAAATGTAAACAGAAACAAGTATTTGTTGTGCCACAATATTGGCAAGGTTAATTCCTACGATAGTATCATACGAATCAAAATTAGCTCCATCTGGAATGTCAGTTGCCGAAGTTCCGATGGCTCTTTCTATATAGCGTCTAAAGTTTTGTGCCATATCTTTCTCCTATAGTGCAATTGACATTGCAATTGAAAATCCTTTTGTTGCATACGATGACAAGTCTTGTTGTGCAATTGCTGCCCAAGTACCTACTGGCGCTCCTGTGCCTGATGGCGCTACCTGACAATACTTAACAGCGTCTTCTGTTGTATTGTAATACAAGTCGCCTACAGTTACTGTTCTACCAGCCGCTTCGTGTGCATCTTCTGCCGCCGCATCTGTAGCATAATTACCATAATACTTTTCATCAAAGTTAGCTACTGTACTAGCTGCTTGGTCTGCCCAATAAGCCGCTGAATACTTTGCTGTGCCACCTGAACCAGTAACAGGAGTAGACATAACAAAGTTACCACCACCTAAAGCCCATTGTTTTGATGAGCCTTCTGTGTTACCTGCTTGAATACCTATTGCATATTCTTTAGCTGAGTACTCAGTGTTATCAGCTGTAGTAGTTGTTTCAGTTGCCCAGTCTTTAGCATTACCAGCACCAGAAGATTGGCTTACGCCTGTTCCACCAGTTGCCCATGCTTTAGCTGAATAACCTTCACCTGTAACTGCTTCTCCATTAATCTCTTGCGCCCATGCTTCTGCTTCATCTTCAGAGCCTTGTGCATCTGTAGCTGAACTTGCAGCCGCTGTAGCTGAGTTACTTGCATTTGTAGCTTGTGTAGTTGCTGTTGAAGCGCTAGTTGCCGCATTGTTAGCTTGAGTAGTTGCTGTAGCGGCTGAACTAGATGCCGATGCTGCACTACTACTTGCATTAGCTTCAGAAGTGGCTGCATTGGTTTCAGAAGTAGCTGCAGCTGTGGCTGAGTTAGCAGAAGCTGTAGCACTACTAGCACTAGCAGTTGCACTATTGGCACTTGCTGTAGCTGAAGTTGTTGCACTGTTAGCAGAACCAGTTGCTGAAGTAGCACTTGATGCCGCTGAAGTTGCTGAGTTAGCCGCCGCAGTTTGTGAAGCTGCTGCGTTGGTAGCTGATGTACTTGCTTCTGCCGCTTTAGTTGTTGCCGTTGCCGCATCAGCCGCTGTTGTTGAAGCTGAAGTAGCCGCCGCTGTTGCGCTATTGGCACTTGCTGTTGCCGAATTTGCACTCGCTGTAGCACTAGTTGCCGCGTTAGTTTCTGAAGTACTAGCGTTAGTTGCACTAGTAGCCGCCGCTGTTTCTGATGCCTTAGCATTAGTTGCCGCTGTTTCAGCCGCTAAAACGTCTGCGCCTACAATATCAGGAATACCATCAATTAGTGTATCTGTAAATAAGCCACCATTAGCGGCATTATCTGTTGCACCCGTAAATTGTCCGGGTCTCGCTGGTGTTGTCATTAAATTAACCCTCGCCCGTT
>Ga0208645_1002779_pt1 | contig 13553 bp, 17 predicted proteins | sample VirMetDEL_Sep_01_FD_184519 | JGI IMG/M metagenome (GOLD analysis project Ga0208645, IMG submission 184519) | Aqueous microbial communities from the Delaware River and Bay under freshwater to marine salinity gradient to study organic matter... | ecosystem: Environmental > Aquatic > Marine >... | reverse complement strand
AATATGATCGGCAGTATTACGACCAGCGTTATAAAAACGATCGAACAAAAGATTGTACTTAATAGGGTCGATGCTTGTAATTCCAATAAGATACGACACCAGACACCCAGCGGCAGATCCTCTTCCTGGTCCTGGCAACCATTTTTCTTCTCTAACATGATTCACAATATCCTGTACAATAAGGAAGTAACTAGAAAGGTCTGCTCCTTGTAGAACGCTAAGTTCATATTTGATTCGATCAGTATATGTTGGATGTAGTGTTTTGTCAACTTTATTGTTGATTTTATCACGCCAACCATTTCTACAAAGCTGTCTAAGATATTCATCTGGGTTGTATCCGTCTGGACATTTGAAAGGTGGGAGTTTGGGTTTGCTTAGAATATCATATTCTTCAATCATATCATTAACAAGATTTGTATTAGCGATATGCTCTTCTGGATGGAGTGCAGCTATTTCTTCTTGTGATAAAATATGATAGTTATCAGAAGAGAAGAAACATTCCATTGGTACTTTATCACTAGTTCCCAGCTTTCTATTGATTTCTGGAAATGTTGTTTTTAGATTGTTGCAGAGAAGAATTCTCTGATCTACAGCGTCCGCTTTTCGTGCATAATGAGCGTCTGGAGTACAGATAGTTTTAACGCCAGTTTTTTGGGCAATATCTATAGTTGCTTCTGATAGTTCTTTTTGGATTGGCATATTTTCCATATCCATTAGTTGAGATTCAAGAAAAACATTTTCTTTGCCAAAAGCATCTTTTAGTCTATTCACATAGGCCACTCCAACATTTGAATAGTCACTAATAATTTTATCCTCTCTACAAATTGCATTAGAAAGGGTAGAGCCGAGATGACCAGTAATACAGATAAAATTGTTCTTAACGAAATTTGAAAGTGTTTCAAGATCGAGCCTCGGCTTATGGTAGTAATGTTCGGGTTTGTTAGATTCGCTCACAATTCTGATAAGATCGAGCCATCCTTGATGGTTCTTTGCGAGAATAAGCATATGGGAAAGTTTGCTGTTCTCTTTTTCCTTTAATGTTGGTTTTTTTTCACAAATATAGAGTTCGCATCCAAGTATAGGTTTGATCCCATTCTTTTTCATCGTGGAATAAAATTTAACAGCACCAGCGATATTACCGTGATCTGTCAAGGCACATGCCGGAGATTCTATCTGATTGATTCTATTTGCAATTTGCTCTGGTCTACTGAGTCCATCCAATAGGCTGTAGTGACTGTGACAATGTAGTGGAATATATTTGTTCATTCGGTGCTTCCTGGCGGTTTGTACTTTCCAACATTATAGCCTGGGACAGTGTACTTGTCAATGGTTGTGTCTATTCCGGCAACCTCAATAGCGTGTCGGATTTGTTCACACATAGTCATTGGGGTTCCTTTATCACATATCTGATGATCTCTATATTCTGTTATTGGTTCATCAAAAAAGCTTTTACCAAAATGACATAATTTCGTACATTTCCAACTTCTGTTGAGTCTTGGTCTTTTGCAGTTTTTTATTGTTTCAAATTTTCTTCTGATCATATTTTCCGTTTCAATCAAATCTTCTTTATGATAGCACATACTAAAAATACCACCATCATTAATAAAATATATGCTTACAATAATGTGATCTATTTCTGGATAAAGGACACTAGCAGCATAGTGATACATCCTAAGTTGTGGGTCTTTTTGCAATTTGCCGAAAGTTTTCTCTTCTCCTGTGGCCCAATCTAGCCTTCTGCCAGTTTTATAGTCAATGATTTCTAGAGTATTCTTATTTGGTTGGGCTATGAGGTCTATAGTTCCTTTTATCGCCAAATAACCTTCTAAGTCTTCACTGTATTTATAGTAAGCCCAAGGTTTTTTAATTTCAATATCAAATCTTTGTTCTGGCTGAATGATCTTTTGATTTCTTGGATCAAAATTTCCATTTTGGATAGTAATGGCTTTATTTACCCATTGCTTGCAATGTTTTAGGTCGAGAGGTTTCCAGTTGTGATGTGTAAATCTACTAGTATAATATTCATATACTATTTCTGTAATTCTTTCAACATCATGATCTATGGTTGATATTTCCCCACATATATCATCATTTATATGAATTTCACCCTTTGACATTGCTACAGAAATATCCGCAAGCGTTTCCATAACCTTGTGTACTATTGTGCCTTTATCCGCCTTTTGATTAGAAGGACTACGAATTCCGAGATTATACTCGATAAAGTATTGCTGCTCACACATAGAATGAGTACCATAACTAGAACTTCTCAAATATGTAATAATCATACAATGCCTGTTTTTCTAAGGAATTCACCTATGTAATAATTTTTCTCGTGTATGTCCATATCCTGATTTTCTATAACTAAATCAAAATTAGAATAATCATAATTTTCTCTGTCTAATGCGGTTTCGCTAAAATGATCAGAATCATATACGTTTCTATTTAGCTTGACAACAATGCCACCTGCATTTTTTACCGCCTCAACTTCATTGGGGAATCTACAATCGGCAATTAGTGCTAGGTTAGGATTGTCTCGTTTGATTTTTCTGATTGTTGCAGAAGACCACACATGGCTTTGCATTTTACGAAACATATCTGTTCCAACAATTTGCATAACTTCTCTAGAAGATAATTGCTTATCATTCCAATAACAATCAACAAGTTCGTTTTTTTCTTCGTCGCTGCCATAGCATTGGCGATAATCCAATCCCAAAATATCAATACATAGATTCTTTAATGGGTCTGCAAAGTTGTATATTTCAACTACACCTGTGGCATTTCTTGCTTTAAACGCTTGAGCAACAGCCATTGCTGCACTTGTTTTACCTGATTGCTTTCTTCCGGCAAAAGCAATAATATTCATACTATTTTCTCCAGAAAAGGTTTGATTTCTTCGTTAATTTGTTCTACTGTCATTTCGCCAATATCGCTAGCATTAAATTTTGGAATATATACTCTATATGTATTTTGGCATTTAGTTTGAATTTGTTCAGCAGCCTTTCTTCCAGCTTCGTCGTTGTCTGTTAAGATTACTAAAGACATGGCTCCGCTGCTATCTAGTAATACTTTTTGTCTGTCAGTCATTGAAGATCCAAAAATAGCAACACTATTATGAATACCACTTTCTTCTAGTCTCCATACGTTGCCAGGGCTTTCAACTATAATAGCGACACCAGTTTCTATAAGCAAGTTTTTAGCAAACCAAAAGTTGTACAAAGCATTTTGACTCTTGAAATTTGCACTATGCTTCCATTTGCTATATTTCCATGCTTCTTCCTTTGGTGGGCATGATCTAGATGGATCGTGGTATGCTTTACATTGTTCGCATTTTTCAAATATGCTTCTTCCAGATGAGCCTATAAGACATTTGTACTCATTATCATAGATTGGAACCACAGCCCTTTGATACATAGGCTTTGAAGGATTTGTACATAAACCAACATCATATTTTTCTAATATTTCTTTTGAATATCCTCTTTCCAAGAAATATGAACATGGAATTTCTAAAGATCGTAGAACATGCTCTCTAGTAATTTGATTGGATTCTTTCTCCTGTTTTTGCTTCACATAATTCATCATTGAAGTGAATGTTTTTTTATTCCTATCAGATGTTGATATTCGAATATCTTTTAGGTCTTTCTTGACAAAGTTGCTTAAAAATTCTACAGCATCATTAAATGGGATCATGATGTCACCTTCTTGACACCAATTCAATTCATTATGGCTAATGATTCCTCTAAAAAATCCTATAACAGAACTTCTAAAATGCTCCTCACAACCATGCGTTCTGCATTTCCAATTTCCTCTGTATGTATCTCCATCTGGATAGATATTTATCGCAGAAGGATTATCTCCTCCATGAATCGGACAACACATGGTAATCATTTTACCGCTATGTTTAAAGTCTACATTAAAATATTCCAATAGAGTTTCAATATTATCACAAACAATATCAGACAATATTTTTAATTTAGCTTGATCAATCGAACGGGATTTCTTCGTTATCATCAATTACAAACCCTTCATCACTACTGTTATTGTTTACCAATTCAAGTCTAGTTTTACCTTCAGTAATCTTAGCACACCAACCCTTCATGTTGCAGTTAATATAATCGTTATCGTCTAATCCACCCCCATGTCGAGCGATGAGTGGTACTAATTTTCTATTTCCATTTGCTGGCCCATCTTCTGCTATTTCTTCGTCTGTCTTTCTTTTAAAAATCGTAAAGTTAGAACAGAGCCAGATGATTCTGTCAGAACCACTTGCTGAATCCGTGCTTTCTTTTGTTATGCCGTCTCGATTTAATTGTATGAATGCAACGATAGGAACCTTATATTTTACCGCGAAATTGTGCAACTGCGTCATCATAAAACCAAGAACTTGGTATTCTTTCAAGTCTTGAGTCATTCCACTGGTATCCATCAATTTCAGATAATCGTAAAAAATTACACATTCTTTTGCTGTTCCATCGTCATTAAGCCCGACCTCTTTGACGAGCCACCTTTTCATAATGCTGATTTGATCTTCAAAAGGTTTTCCAGCAATAGTCTTATAGTACAGGTTTGTGTTTTTTAGATTCTTCACAGCCTTTTGGATCTTTGTGTACTTATCTGGGTTCTCAGAAAATTGTCCAGTTTCGATCTGATTAATCTCTGTTTCTGTCATCATAGCAAGAACTCTATGAATATGGTCTTCTTTGGACATTTCAGTATCCATATTTAGCACAGGTATGCCTTTAGAAGCTATATGATAACCCATATTATCTGATAGCAAAGTTTTACCGGTCTTTGGTCTTGCTCCGATTACATTAACAGTTCCCTTTCTTAATCCTCCGCCAATTGCTTGGTCATAAATTGGAAAACCAGTAGGAATACCGATTTGGTCTATAGGATTCTCTTCGAGTTCTTTGATATATTCTTCAAGATTATTCGCTATATGATGAGGTGCGTCTTCAGAATCATTGAGCAGGTTGGTGAAGTTGAAGACCGTATCTTCTGCAATACCAAGAATGCTTCCAATGGGTTCTGTCCCATTAATTTCTAGTAGTTTGTCTTGAGCTAATTCTAGTTGTTTTCTTAAAAGTCTCGTAATCTCTAGTTTTCTGATTTTGGCAGCGAATTTTCTGATATTATTAAGACTTACAGGAAAATCCATGATTGCCCTAAGATGTTGTGCCTCTTCCTTTTTTTCTAGAATATGGGCAACGCTTAGGTCTTGAGCAACAGAGTATATGGAAGCAATATCAATTTGAGAACTATTCTCACATAATTGCCTTTAAACACTTATAGATTACAACATTACTATCTACAGTAAATGTATTTTCATTAATAATGTCCGATATTTCCATATAGGCAGTCTCGCCATATGTAAAAATACCAGCTAAAACAGCTCTCTCTGCCGATGTATCCGCTAAAATCATATTTTCTTTCTTATCCTGCCGATGTAGAACACCTATTACATTTATATCTTTCTACAGAATCCACTAAAACCGGATTAACTGATTCTGTTTTCCCGCAAGACCTACATTTTACTTCAACAGTCTGGAATTGTCTAGTCCTGTCTGACACAGGTAGATTTTCCCATAATTTTTTATCTATGATAGTATCCTTTTTATGCATATTTCTTTCTGGCATACTATCAAACTTATTCTCTCTTATTTCTTGTTGAGTCTTTTGGGTTTTTGTTTTTCTTGTAGATGCTTTTCTCTTTTTTGCCTTCGGTACTGGTTCGTCACCATCTTCTAGACCTTTTTGTAATATAGCTATAAGAGCCATTATATCTTCTTTTTCAAGAGCCATTTTTCACCTTGTTTCTTTGTATAGAAAGTAAAATATCTGACAAATTTTTAAGATTGTTGGATAGAAAACTTAGTCTATCCATTCTTTGTTTTGCGTGTTTTTTTATTGAATTTAAAGCTGTGGCGCGTTCATTGTTATTGATTGCCTGAATACTTTTCTCTAAATACCCATATCCTTTGTAGTTATTAATTTCGCCACAGATAACGTCCTTAATGCTTTCTTCCGCCCAATTATGTCTAGCTATTTCTCTATTTAATGTTCTCTGTATATGAAAAGAAAATTGACAAAGACGATAGGATATTTGTGCGCAATCTTCTGGGTTTAGTTTTTCAAGAACATCCCTATTCATAGTAAGATATTGTTGCAGTTCATCCTCCGGCATAGCATCATTGGTATACGATGGAACTCCAATACTTTTTTCGTATTGATCCAGTACATCATCCCAATACGCAACTAGTTCTTTACTGGTCTTACTCATTGATGATTAAATCTTTCCATTGTAAATCTGTTTGGTCAAACGGAAGTGCTATATAGCGAATTCCATTAATTTCACACCATTCCTCTTTCTCCCTGTCTCTTTTTTGTGCTTTAACAAAATTCACCATATTTTGATGATAAAATTGTACAAACTTATAATGTTGCTCACCATGAACTTCTACGCACATTTTCTTTAATGGTAAGTAAAAATCCATATACAGAGTAACACCCTTTTTCAAAGTCATAGGCACTTCTTCTAGAACTTGCAGAGTGGGATATGTCTCGTTTAATAACATCCTGGCTCTAAGATGCAATTCTGACTTATTGAATTTAGCATAAGCCATTCTTCCTGTCAGATTCCATGTATGTAAATTGCCATCTAAATCTTTAACCTGCATTTCCTATCCCCATCATTTCTTTAACACTGTTAACCAGACCTTCATATACTTCAGGATTGTCCACAAGATATTGTCTGAGTTTCTCTACACCCTGAAACTTAGGCTTATCTTCTAGGTGAGTTAGAGTATACCATGCACCAGCCTTATTGACAAGTCCAATATCAGATGCCAACTGAACGATTTCCGTATGTTTATCAATTCCCTGTCCATATCTAATATAACTAGTCATACTAGCGCCAGGAGCGCCTAAAGCAGAACAGACCACTTGCCAATCAACTTCCTGTCCTATCGGAGCGCTTTCTGTTCCAATTGTCCAAGGACTAAACTTCTTTGCTCTTAGTTTAATGTCTGTTTGATAAGCAATAGCTTGTCCAGATTTTTCTTTGAATTCTGCACCATACCCAGTAGGATTACCCATTAAATGAGTAATGCCAATAACAACATTTTTATTAACAGGAATAACATTAGCAACCTTTCTACAAAACTTAGCCAACAACTTAGCACCATCTGCTCGTTGCATTTTATTCATATCGGATGTAATTTCTGCCTCAGTGCATAGAGCAGAATAACTGTCTATAATTACAACAGAACCAGGAACTTCATTAATTAACTTTTCAGCAATTTGTAAGTATTCTTCTGCATGTAGGATTTTTCCTTGTTGAGAACCTATTACATGAAACTTCTCTGGTTTAAGATGTGGAATTCCTTGCAGGTCACGCTTTTTTAGTCTACCTTCGATATTTAGGTAGTACACTTCTCTTCCGTCCTTGAATGGGCCATAAGCATATTTTGGGTCTTGTGCTGTGGCCGCAAAATCTAGCGAGGTCGTTGTTTTGCCGCATTTTGGCTGCCCAGTTAAAACAACAAAACTTCCCTCTGGTATTCCTCCATTTAAAAGAATATCTAGTACTGGACTTACAGGAATAATAATACTCTTTGTGTCGATGATAGAATTTCCAGTGAGTATAATATTCTCACCAAATGTTTTTGTTATGTCTTTCGTAATACTACTCATTGTCTAGATCCTTGAGTTTTGATATGATATTTTTCTTACCTTCCGACTTGCTATGTTTGATTTCTTCTTTCCTTTCAAAGGTTTTTGTTAGGTCTTTCTTTTGAGATTCTAGCATCTTCTGATGCTTCTCTATGATAGCAGGCAGAATAGGCGAACGCAATGAGTAGGTTTTTTGTGTTTGTGGATCATTTAATGCTTTGATTATTGCCGCAGCCGTATACTTTTTCAGTAATTTATATGCCGACGGGATTTGTCCTTTATAATGTTTTTCCCATTCTTTGCTTGTAGCCCAAAATCTGTAATGCAAATCCTTTTTATTTTGCTTGGCCCAATGTTCACAAATTAATTCTGTAATATATTGGGCCGCAGTTACCTCTTTGCCATTCGAATATTTAGATATGTATTTCATCGCATCCTAAAAATAGCTTTATTTTCCTTTTTTTGTGAGTTTAGTTTTTTCATTAGCTCTTGCTGATATTCGTTAGCTTCTTTTGTCATAATACTAACACCATTATCTTTCTTTCCAGCTGTATGTCTTATCATCATATCATGAGCTTTTGTTACTTTTCCTTTTGATTTCTTTTTATCAACAACAGGTTCTTCTACAGCTCTATTAGATAAAACTTCATTAACTGTTGAGACAGAGATATTTAGCTCTTCTGCAATTGTTTGTTCAGATGTTTCCATTATATCGTTTAAATATAGAATTGCATACTCTTTTGCTTTACTGAGTTTAGCCATTAGTTCATTTCCCTTTCTGCTTGATTGATCCAAGCCATGTTACGACTTTTTAAAAAAGATGTATATAATTCAAAAGTTCTTAATGTTACTCTCTTAAAATTATATTCATTCCTTCCTATTCTTGAAAGAAATTTTTGAGATTTACCTTCAGAGAATATACCCATAGGATTGTAGAGCTTACCATAAGAATTTACTTTAGCGAAATATTTTGTTTCACCATTAATAGTTGTGGTCTTAGCTAATGCTTTGGTTTCTGAATATGTTCTAGGTAATTTATTATCGTCAATAAATTCTTGTTCACCAAGAATAGTGTAAAACTGATCTATTTGTTCAAGATCATTGGTATTTTGATTATTCTCTTTTTCCTTGGACTTATGAATGCAGTCCTCTATATTTATTGATCTCATTTATCTTAGCCTTTCTATAAAGTTCTTTGACGGCTTCTTGGGTTTCTTTAACCTAGACATACCCTTTGGTAATGGCTTATCCGAAGGGGTTTCCTTATATGCGTTATTCTTTTTCCATATTGCTTGTTTTTCGTCGTCACTCATTCTGTCGGTATTTCTTTTAGCTAAGTCCCCAAGTGTTTTCAATTCACTGTCAGATTTCTTAACGCTTCCATTAATTGTTAGGCAGTCTTCGGCATACCTTCTTATGGTTTTTTTTGAAGAACACGATTCACACTTCGGATGCTCTGTATAGTCTGCAATACTAGATATTAAACTAAAAACTGATTCGCATTTTTCACATTCATATGTATATTCTGGCATTTCAATACTCCGGTAGGTAGAGCTTCCATTCTTCTGGTATCATGTCTATAGTAGTGAGATACTCATACAAAGGCAAGTACCGTAATCGTTTTTCTGGTTTTATGGGGTTTTTTAGTAATGGCATTCCTGCTTGCTTGGGTGTCCTATTTCCTTTTTTATTGTTACAGCCAAAACATGCAGTTACTATATTTGTCCAACAAGTAGAGCTACTTTTATTTGTCCATACCGATTTTGGAACAACATGATCGTATGTCAATTCTTTATAGTCAAACTTTTTATTACAATATTGACAAGTATAATCATCTCTAATAAAAATGTTTTTACGAGAAAATACCAATCTGTCATTATTAAAATGGAAATATCTTTTTGTTTTAGTAACCGCTGGTACTGGAAATTTTTTATTGACGCCCAAAATTGCATCATTTTTGTAAAAGTCAATTATGTCAATACCATACTCAGGGCTTTTTTCATATTTAAAATACCAGACCATAGCCCTTTTCCAAGAAATTAAAGAAATAGGGCTATAGTCTACATTAAGCAACAGACACTTTTTATGATTTTCCTTCATAGACTTCGAGTCTTTCAAGTATTTTAGCTATGATTGGATTTCTTATTATATCACTCGCTTCTAAAAAAGCAAGACCGACACCATCAATATCGCCCAATAAATCCATCATTCTCACAAAACCCCCCTTTTGATTCTTATAAAGATCGCTTTGTGCCGCATCACCAGTTAGAACCATTTTACTGTCAAAACCAATTCTAGTAATTAACATCTTTATTTGTTCGTAAGTAGCATTTTGACATTCATCCGCAACTATAAAACAATCATGAAAATTTCTTCCTCTCATCAATCCAAGAGGAACAATCTCAATCTTATTCTCGTTTTTTAGTCTAGCATAATCTGCCATACTAATAAAATTATTGATCTCATCCAAAACAGGAATAAGATATGGATGTAGCTTTTCTTCTGCCGTACCCGGTAAGTAGCCTAGTTTTTCGCCAGCTTCAACCACTGGCCTACTAATGACAATTTTGCCAACTTTATCTGTTAAAAGCCATTCTATAGCCATGCCAATAGCAATATGTGTTTTACCAGAACCGGCTAGACCCTGACAAAATGTGATGTCATTATCTATAATGGTTTTGATAAAGTTTTTCTGATTATCGCTTTTTGCCGTTAATCTGTTTCTGAGTTGTATATCTGGAACTTCTGGAATAATATCTTTGGTTACATCAATAAACTTTGCTCTTTTTGAAGATCTACTGCTAGTTCTGGTTTTGTTAGGTTTTCTAGTCAAGATGTTCTCCTTCTTGGAGTTAAATTAAACAAGCGCCGCCAGCACAACTAACTTCTTCTATGCCTGTTGTATTATCCTCCGTTTCTGATAATTGGGTATAATCAACCTTTTTAAAACTATTTTTAAGATCGCAATAAACTTTCCAATTGTAAACGTCTTTCATGCAATATGTTAATCTCTTAATGTCTCCATCAAAATATTTTCCAGCAAAGTTTTTCATCTTGGTAATAAAATGTAGTTTGCCTTGTGTATCTTCTGGTTTAGCTTGCTCAAAAGTTACATAATCACAAGCGGCCCACAGATTCTTTTCAAAGTTTTGTAGAGCCAGCTCTATAAGACCTGAGCACCATAAAGAAGCATCCCCATACTCTTTTACAATTTCTCTGCTTGTATAAACAGTTGTAAAAGGAGCCTGTGGGTAATCTTTATCTCCACTTTGAGGTATTAGGCTAATTCCGGCATAATACTGACGATTCTTGTAAATAAACTTTGTAACATCTTCCCATTCGTCAGGCTTAACTGTTACAGTGTTACTGACATTGTGACTTAGATATTGTTGTGTGCAAAGACCTTTATTCTTTCCAGAATTAACCCAGTAAATCTGTGTACTTTTTACAACATCAAGCATTTCAACTGCAGGGAGTTGATTTTTTAGTTTAGCCCCATCCGGTACTTCGATTGGAAACTTAATTACTTCATCAGTATCATTTGCAGACCATGAACTTCTTTCACATGCTTGTGGATTGTAACTTCTGAAATGCTCGTATGGCGCTTCAATAATATTTGCTTGTACATGACGAATGTATCTTTTTGCATGGTGGGGATGAATACCAGAACTTGTGCCTAGCATAGAACTTGATGTTCCTTCTGGCTTTAAGCAAGTTACTCTTGCCGCCTGATTTATGTTTATCTTTTGTGCTAGTTCTTGATTTGTTTTTACTGCAATTTTAGCTCCATTTTTTAACGTTTTTTCTGAAAGAACAAGATCAGGCTTTTCCATAATTCCTGTAAGACTAACACCCAGTAAGGCTTCTCGTTGAAAGATTTTTTCACTTGTTTCTCCTAAATATTCTAAGGAAGTAAAACCAGCTTGTAATGTTCCAATAATAGCAGAAGCACGACATCTTTCATAAAAATCCTCTTCATCGGCTAAAGAAGAACAATTAACTGTAGAAAGATTACACCCTTGCCATCCAGACTCTCCTGTAAGCTCATCAACAGGCCACATGCCAATTTCTACACATGGATTAAAAATCATGTCCTTTGACTCACTCCAAATAAACCCAGGCTCTCCAAACTCTTTTACGCTCTCCATAAGAGCAGCGAATTGCTCATAGGTGGTCTCGTTTTTAAGCAGAAGTGCTGAGTTATTACTTCTTGCTCTTTGTGGATTATCAACGAACCAGTTACCTGTTTTGGCTTTCGCCATTTCTTCGTCATCTGGACTAAATAATGCTAGTGAGGCGGAGCGACGAACACCACCTGACAGTACGGCATCACTACTATGCATAACAATATCATAAGCATCAATTGGTCTTAATTTCTCCTGTCCATCGGAAACACATCTATCTAATAAAGTTCTAATTTTTTCGAGACCATTGGCAAGAGGTTCATAGCCTGGGGCTTTTCCTACTCCAGAACTTAGCGGAGCACCCTTTTCTCTAATTTCTGAATAATCAAATACTACATGTTGATTGGTAAATCTAGCAAAAGATGGGTCAGAAGGTCTATCAAAATAAGAAGACAGAAGAATACCCAGAGCATCTGCCCAACCTTCAATACTATCTTCAATAACATGTTTCACACCACTACCTTTTTTTACATCGTGTTGTAATTTCGGCAATTTTGCGACATGATGTTTTTGAACGCTGAAACCAGTACCACTTCCACATAATAAAAGCCAGAAACATTCTTGGAAAAATCTTAACCGATCACAGTAAGAACTTGTGCAATTATAAATCTTGGCATGTCTTTTTAGAATAGGTTCTCCTCCGAATTGTAGAGCTCTTTGAGAACCAAGAACTTTTTTCTTATACATCATATCGTATGCCCATTCAATATCGTCATTAATTTCAAAGTCCGCATACTTTATTAGCATCATGCCTTTAACTCTTTCAACTGCTTCTTTCCATGTTTCTCTTCTTTGCTTACTCTCAATCCAACGAGCGTACTTACTGACAAATGTATAATTCTGAAGTTCTTGAAGTGCAGACATATTTTCTCCTATTTATTTCTTTTCTATGAGTGTTGCAAGACCGAAGATAATAGCATAATAGAATGGATTTTGCATACTATGGTCCGCTGTAAAGATAGCTATTAGACACAAAACATAAAATATAATTCTCATGATATTCATTGAATACACCTTTGGGTTTAGATCAAAAAGTTAAATTATTTCCTTGAAATTTTCCAAAATTTGTGTACCGATAACCATATTATAGCCTATGTCTACTGCTGTGTCAATAAAAAACGAACCCCAGAAAAACTGAGGTTCGTGCAATTTTTACGAAGATAAAAACAAAAAATTAATTCTTGGTCAATTTATTGTATAATACTAAAGTTAAGCACGATCCCAAAACACCCATAAATAAACCTGCCGGTGAAACAGCATCGTATTGGCCTAATAAGTACATAATAGCGCCCCCCATATAAGAACCCGCTACTCCCAATACTACTGTTTTAATGAAGCCGAAATTCTCTTCTCCGGGAATTATACTCTTAGCTATGCTTCCTACGAAGATGCCATAAACACACCATACTAATATACTAAACATTTTCATACTCCAGAAGTGCTGATACCTGTTCTTCCTTGACTGTTTTTCCTATCTCTAACAAAGTTTGTAATATAACGTCACCATATACTTTATATTGGTCTTTTGTTAAATGATTTTTTAGAATTTTTCTTAGTCTCATTCTAGTCAAAAGGCTATGATTAGAAGACCTAAATCTTACGTCTGTGCTTAAAAATGTTGATTGTTCTCCTTTTGAAAGAGAAGTCGTTTTATTTTTATTACATTCTTGTATAACCCTTATGATATTAACAGCAATACCT
>Ga0208645_1002777_pt1 | contig 13566 bp, 17 predicted proteins | sample VirMetDEL_Sep_01_FD_184519 | JGI IMG/M metagenome (GOLD analysis project Ga0208645, IMG submission 184519) | Aqueous microbial communities from the Delaware River and Bay under freshwater to marine salinity gradient to study organic matter... | ecosystem: Environmental > Aquatic > Marine >... | reverse complement strand
TTTAGTATTTTGTTTTTATCCTATAGCAGAACCTGTTATAATATTTCTGTCTAATTCTTGTGCTGTAGTTATATCATTACTAACTACAAAAGCTTTTACCGGTTCTCCTGTTCTTTGAGCTACGGTTTCAGCTAATTGCATTTGAGTTCCTGTACCTACTATATTGAATACAGGTTCTTGTTGTGCTGGCGCTCCTGCTCCTCCTCCAGAAATACCTCCTGCCCCGGAAGGAACACTTGTTGCTGTAGGCACAAATTTAGTGCTTGCTATTGCGGCAATTTGAGCAGCTCCTAAAATACCTATTGCTATTGCAGCAACACTTTTCTTTATAAATCCACCTTTTTCTCTTGCTAATACATCACTTACAGCAAGAGCTGTGTTTATAGCAGCTTGAGCTATAGCGAATGCTTTCTGTAACCTGAAGTTTCTTTCAGCTATCTCATCTCTTCTTTTTTGTAACGCCAATTCATTAGCTTCTATTTGCTTGTTTATTTTCTCCCTTTCTTTAGCAGATAAATTCTCGTTTCTTAGTCTTTCTTTTAACTCATTGTTAAGCATCGCTGTTTTTCTTTCTTCTCTAGATAATTCAGCGTCACTTAACATTGCCATAGCATCGGACATACCACTAATTAGTTCTTGCACCTCTGATAAAGCTTGTTGTAGTTCGGAATTGGCAAGTTCTTTTCTTTTTTGTGCAAAGAATTCTATTATTTTTAACTTTTCTGCTTCTATATCTATAACATCTTCTAATCCTTTCGTAAGAATTCCAAATTGTTTAAGTGCTGATTGCTCTTGTATATCTATTATTTGAGATTCTGTTAATGAAGTGAATTGAGTTCTAAACCTATTAAAATCAACTATTTGATCAATAAATTGATCAGCATCAAAAGCTCCTTCTCTAAGTTCAGGAATTAATAAAGGTTCATCTCCTAATAATTTCTGTATTTCTAGATATTCTTTTATTGATTCAAAGAATTCTTTAGTTGCTTTGTTTAAATCATCTATAACTTCTATATCATCAGCTACAAAAAAATCAAACCCATCTGGCTCTAACGATTTTTTTATTTCGTGTAATTTTATAAGTATATCAAAATATTCTTCGCTTTTATCGTTTTTCTCTTTTTGTAATTTATTTATCTGCTTTGTTAAACTGGATTCTTTCAATAAATTTGCTTGTTGTATTTTTGCATAATCCGCTGTAAATACACTCAAGTCTTTATCTTTTTCATTTTCCTTGTTTAATCTGGCTTGAACCTTTTCGTGTTCTTCAATTGCTTTAGATAATTCCGATTCTTTTTTAGACATTTCATCTTGTAAAGAAAGTCTTTGTTGTTCTAGATTTAAGAATTCACCAGCTTTTTTCCTTCTTTCTTCTAATGTTAAATTTTCATCTTCTAATATCTTCTTAAGTGTAGAATGCTGACTGGCCAAGGCGTTAACTAATTCGTCTCTTTCTCTTAAGGCTTTATTATTGTTTTTTAGTGCTTTTTCTAATAGATTTAATACATTTAAATTTTGTTGTAAAGAGTCCGTTAAATCATCAGTAGCTTCTTCAGCCTTTTTAACACCACCAAAAAAGAAATCTAAAGCGGCAAGTACTGCTTGAAACGCTAAAATAATACCAAGCGGTCCTTTTAACTGATTACCTAATAATTTAAAAGCGTTTGTAGCACCATCTGTTTTAGATATTAATGTTACAAATAAAGTAGATAACTGAGATAAATTGTTGGCTACACCTCTAAGTCCGTAAGGTAAATCAGATAAAGTTCTACCAACTTCAGTTAAGGTTGCACCCGCTAAACCAGCATTAGATATTAAATCTTCATTTACCTTAACATTTCTTATAGTGGATCCAGAAAGTGTATCAATCTTAGCTTGTACCGCTATAATCTTTTTCTGGTATTTATCAAACTGATCGGTGGTTCTTGCAGTTGCTTTTTGTTGAGCTATTAATGCATTTCTTTGCTGCATTAAATCACCAACAGAACCTTTCATTGGCCCACTTATAGCGTTTTGAGCGTTTTTCAGTTTCTGTATTTGTTCGGTTTGCGCTCTGTATTGTTCGTTTGTTTTTGCAGTCTCATCTCTTAATCCTTCTAAAGCTTTTATTTGCTTATTATAAGCAGATACAGTTCCATTAGAGGTTTTATTCATTTTCCCTAATTCAGCTTCTACTTTTGCTATAGTTGTTTCTAAGTTTTCAAAAGAGTCCTGCAAACCATTAACTCTAGCTCTTACTTGATTATCTTGTACTTGTATTTCAATAAGGAGATTTTGTGCCATTAGTATTTTATATTAAATCGTTTTCTTTTATTTATTGCTTCTTTCATAGTTTCAGGAGCTTCATATTTACCCTTTGCTATATCTATATAAGGTGAAACCTTATAATAATCATCTAATTTCAGTAAGTCTAGTATATTCTTTAACATTAAAAATCATTTAGTAACTCAATTTCACTTTTACCATTTTTCATATTAGTGGTTATTGAGTTTATTTTATATTTTTTTTCATTTATTATTAATCTATCAGCCAAAGTAAGCTTTATAAGCAGTTTAGCGGGCAGAAAAGCAGAAATCTTAGTCAATCTATTCTTAGAGTCAAAAACATCGCTTATATATGTCTTATAATACGTTTCAAACAATGTATTTTCAAGTTCTATATTGTTATATTCATCTAATTCTGATTCAAAGTTCAGCGTTTGTGCGTCTGAACTTAAATCAGTAGTGTTTGCAGGTATAATATAACTAGTACTTCCGGCTACATTAGCTGTAGAGGTTCTCATTCCTAAACTATCACCTCCTGTTATTCTTATAGGATAAAACAGTATAGGTTTACCTATAAACGGATCTTGACTATCATCAGCACACCATCCCCATTGTATATCTGTTGGAGTAGCACCAGAACTATCATTTAAATCGTATAATTTTTCAAACTTCATATGTTCAAAAGGAACTGATAAATTAAATGTGGATCCATCTAATTTTTGACCATCCTTATATTTTATAGTACCCCATTCTTTATTAAATAATTGTTCGTGAGTAGCTGCAAAAAATGTTTCTCTACCTTCAAATCTAAAATCTATTTGTTTGTATGGTAAAGAAGTATTTATTTGAGATTTTGTTATGTCAACATAGTCTGTTATATCATATTCAAGACCTGTAGAATAAAAATCATCTAAAGTTTGCACTTTAATTGTTCCGTCGTCTTCTACATATGCTGTTAAATTAAATATTTTAAATATTCCAGTAAGAAAGTCTATAACTTTCATTTCTGGAATTTCTCTAGATATTATAAATTCAAATATTGCATCTATATCAAACTCAGAGACATCAAATGTATGAGACTCAGGGACTAATAAATCTGAAAATTCCCAATCTACTGCATTTTCTACTCCTGATTCTCCAAAAGTAAATTGCTCGCTAACAGTAATTAACACTTTATAAGTACCGTTACTTAAATTCATATCTAATATCAAGTCAGAATTTGTTGCTGATCCTGAAGCAAAATCATTTCCATCCTTAGTTACCAAAACATTGTAAGTTCCCGCAAAACCACTATTAGGTCTAACCGTTAAAGTAGTTACTAATTTACTGTCTAAAGTGTGGCCTGTTACAGTTATATTTTGACCTTGAGCTGAGACATTAGTCATAGTAGTATCTAATCCAAATTCTACAAACTCAGAATAACTAGGCAGACTAACAGGATCTTCTATTCCTCCTTTTTTCCTATGAAGCCATAAAAATAAATTATAATAAGGTTCATTTGTTGTGTTAAAGAAATCATCAGAAAATTTTAAACGACTTGTTTCAGTAGTATATTTAGACTCTATAGCTTCTATAATTTTATGAACTCTTAAAGCGTATTTTAATTCTGTTAATAATAAACCTTGTAGTCCAGAAGCATTATAATGAACATTATCTATTTTTTTACCTAAAGTTGTTGAAGCTTCAGGATCTAAATTTGTCGATCCATTATAAGCAGAAGGATCACTAGCATCATAAATAAGTCTTCTGGTGTGAGTAATTAAAGGAACAATAACATCACTTATAGATGAAACTAATTTATTTCTTAATTGAGTTGTAGAATATGTTTGATCATAATCTTCTAATTCTGTGTCTAGATTAGACAAATCATCATCTCCAAGTAAAGTACTTAAATTTACTGTATCACCAAAGAAAGTTACCTTGTATGTATAAGGTTTATTGTTTTTCATATCAACACCATCTAATCTTATTTTACCTTTCTTAAATGGCATATGATTAAGTTCAATGATAGCATCTCTTCTCTTCCTTGCGTCAAAGTCACTAATTAAAGTGTTATCTGCATTAACAATATCTGAATTGTAATAATGTTTAAATAGTTTATTATTAGTAGATGAAGCTGGAAGATTAAATGTTTTAGTAAAGTCAGTAAAAACCTTAGAAATGTCTTTTACGTTCTGGATGGTCTGTGTGATAGACACAGACTCATCCTTAAACATATCAACTCTTTTATGTGAGCCATCATTATCTAATATGAATAATTGTATTGTAAACATTATCTAATATTTTGTATTTTATCAAACGCTAATTCAAACTCTATAGTGTAATTTATCAGTTTGTTGTTTACGCCTGTCTTTTCTTCTATTGAACTACTTTTTATAACTACAGGAAAAATAGTAGAATTACTGTTTCCAATTCCTTTGTCTACCCAGATCTGTTGACTTAATAACAATTCTTTTATAGGATCATTAATATCTTCCGATAAAAAGTCTGTGTTTAATATTAAGCTTTCATTACCTTGAATATCTATTCTTTGTTTTTGAGCTTTATAAGTATCGTAGCTAAAATCACTTAAATTAAAGTTAACTGTACTTCTTTTATATTTATCAGAAGTAGTTTCCATACTTACACTAGATTTTTTGTTAAATATAATATCCTGAAGAACACCATATCTATTATAGAATATAACTCTATAAGGAGTATATTTTATATTGCAAAGTTCTTTAAGTTCTATTGTTTGAGTTAAAGACAAACCTAAACCATCAGTTATAGTCACCGTACCTCCTGTAAAGTCGGCGGTTTGACTTATAACTACATATTGTATTTTATCGTTACTAGAGGCATTTTGTATTTCATAATCTTCTCCAGATGCCATTATATCTGAATCTAAAGTTAATTGTGTATCGCTATCTACAGCAGTAACATTAGCAAAACTGTCGTCTGTAGTATTGTAAACTATGTTTCCTATTTTTACAGTAGAAGTAAAATTCTGAGAACTATCTACTAATTTATAAGTAGATGTTCCATCTGCCGTTCCGGAGTCTAGTACGGATCCGTCTGTAACTTTTATATCACTAACTGTAGTACCCCACCCTACTTCATAACTATCCCAGAACTCACCTACAGCATTCCAAAATACAGTAGCAACTTGGCCCTGAACATCAAAACTTAATGTAGATTGTAAAGGAGCATAAATAGGAATGATAATATCTTTACCCGGTATAAAGTACATTGTACTATTGCTAATTAAAGCTTGTCTTTCAGAAACAACGCTATCTCCTGGATTCAATCCTTCTTTAAAGAATCCATAACCATCTAAAACTAACCAAGGTGTGTTATTTGTTGCTGTCGCAGGAACTGTAATTGTATATGAATCTCCTGTATCAGGGAATATGTCACTACTTATTGAAAGTGTGTTATCGTCATCTACAGCGCTAACTGTAGCGCTTGTAGAATCCGTTGTGTTATTTACAGTAACCGTAGTTGAAGAAGGTAATAATTTTCTTATAAATTGCTGTGCGCTATCTACTAGCTTATCTGTTGTAACGCTAGTTGTTGTTCCAGACGTTACTTGCACACTTGTGCTTATCTCTACCCAAACTGCATCTGTTGCAAAATTATAATATTCAGTCTTAAAATAATCTCTTATTATTTCAGCTATCTCTATACTTGCAGAAGTTTTACTAAATATTTTATATCCTTCTCCAGAAACAATTATATCAGTATCTAAAGATAAAGTTGTGTTGCTGTCTACGGCACTAACTATTGCTATTGTATTATCTGTAGTATTGTAAACTAAATCACCAACCTCTACTGTTGAAGAGAATTCTTTTACAGAATCCACTAGTTTATTAGAAGTTGTGGAAGTTGTTGTTCCAACTTCAACAACATCTTGTATTCTATCTTTTGTAATAGTATAAGTTGCAGAAGCGGGTTTGTTAGTTGTATAAAGCCCTGTATAAATAAATATTTCATAAGTAAATTTTTCTCCTAAAGCGGCAGCAGACTTATAAAATATAGGACTTCTTGATAATTGAGGTGTTGCCATATTACATTCTTTTTGATATGTTTTGTTCTAATGTTTTTTCTATTTGTTTAGCATAACCTTTAGTTACGCTTTCTTCTATATGATCTTTTAATGTTTCAAATGTATTTAAAACATAATTTATTCCGGAATATCCTTTTTGTTGTAATTTTCTAGATATTACAAATGCTAAGCTTCTTCTTGACATAAACTTACCAGTAAATTTATCCCTTCCTTGAAATCCTTTATTAGATATCCATTGTGATATAGCCGACAAAGAAACTTCTGTAGGAGGCATACCTAAGTCAACATCTCCAGAATATTCAGCAGAACTTGTTATTTCTAATATATTATTTTTTATTTCTGTAGCAAAACTGCCATATAGATTTCCTGAAGCCATAGAATTCCATTTTTTACCTGGCTTATTCTTTTCTAGGTTAGATTGCATTTCTGCAATTATATCTTCTCCTATTGATTCTAATATTGGTTCTATATCTAATGACATATTAGCAAACGCTTGTTGTTTTATTAGGTAATTCTATTACTAAATCTACTCCCCATCCTGCTAATTGATTCTCAAATCTATCTAAGAAAGGTTTAGCAGAGATATTTCCTCTAATCTGAAACAAATCATTATATGATGCTCCACGTCTCATATCACCCTGTAAAACATTGGCTGCCGCCAATTGAGTGTTTAGGACGTCTATTAAATTGTTGTTACCATAAAATTGATCAGAATCGTTTACTTCTCTATTATCGTCTATTATGTCTAAAAATAATACAGAGACATTCATCACTATAATATGATCCTGAAACGATACATCACCTATTTGAACGTGTGCTAAAGGAAATATAGTTGTCTTTGCTAAGTCTACCTCCATAAGGTCACCAAAAGTGACCGTTTGGATGCTAGGATTAGATCTTAGGTTATCTTTTATTTTGTTTAATGTTTCGTATACTGCTATCATCTTTTATAAGCTTGTTTTATCATTCTGGATTCTATTTCGTTTTTCTCTTTCTCGAATTCTAGCCACATCATTGCTTTGTGGATATTAATTCTTGTAATTTCGTCAATTTTTCTGACATCTCCTTTTGCAAGTGAATATATTGATTGATACCATCCCCATTTTTTTCCAAATCCTTGTGTGTATGTTCCTCGCTCGATGTCTGAACTTGTGGCTGTAAAGAGTCCATCGTAATTTTCGACAACTCGATCCCTAAATTCAAAAAAAAAAGCATTGCACCAATAGCAACAGAAGCCGGAGCATCTTTCATTATAGAACTGTATTTATTACTGCCTTCATATTTTTCTATTTTATAGAAGTCTTTATTTCCTGAAATGATAGGTCTGTAAAATACAGCCATAGCTTGATGCATAGTTTCCCAACTACTCATATACTTTTCTGCATCTATGTACTCACCTAGAGTCATCTTATCTAAATTTGGCATAAATCCAAATTCAATAGTATCTCCTTTTGGATCTGTCATACTAAATCTTGTTGACAGCTTGCTTTTTGTAGAAAGCAATGCTGCCAAGTGTGTTATGATGGAATCAAACTTTGTTATAGGAAGTTCATATGCCTCCTTCATAGTTATTCCGCAAAATATGCTTAGTATCTTTAATGTAAGAAAGTCCTGATCTTCATTATCCTTTGTCTCTTCAGATACTTTTACATATTTCTGATAATCTTTTAAACTAATATCGTTTAACGCAAAGGGTACTTTTAACTTGAATGTTTTCTCCATATATACAGTTAATCTTAAATAGCATAAAGTGTATCAATAGACAATAGGGAGCAATAGGGATCCTTACGTTATTACTATAGATGATTGTTAATAACTTTATTGAAAATAATAAACAAAAAGCAAAACAAAATGATAAAAAAATGATTGTCTATATGTCAATAGACGAGGATCGTCCATAGCGATACTCGTATATGCTCCTCTAAAGAGATTTAAATTTCAATATCAAATATATTAATACATACAGAGAGGTTTTGGGGTAGCTATATTCTTTTCTCAGATACACCCGTAAACGACTTTATTTTTCTAAACTATTAAACCTGTTTTGGGTTGATTTGGTTAAACCTAGTAAAGTATATATACATATATTAGATTTACGTTAATTTTTCTCTGTCTGGATATCCAGTTTAAAAATTATTCATTCAGCTCTTCAAATTCGCAATGCTCTAAACAGTCTGAGCATCTTAAATATCTGGATTCATTTAACCAGGGCGAAGCTCCGCAACAATTTGAAACTAATTCTGACATATTTTTAATATTTGATTTGATTAAAGAGTTTGCTTATTCCCGCAAATATAAACCCCCTTGAAAAATAGAGGGTTATATATTTACTAGGATCTAAACAAAACAAACTATTTACTATTGTATTTTAGATTAAACGCCGTTTGAATTTCTTCAATTATTTGGATCATTGTGGGAATGTGGAAAGCTATTGACATTCTATTTTTATTTTTTAGCTCTTCTTCTTTTTTATAAAAGCTTTTTAAGAGTTCCGGTTTACTTTGCAAAATAACTTTTATTCCTTCCTCGAATATTTTCATTGTTGCTATCTGGTGCATATGTCCGGACTGCATTATATGCTCTATAAATTCAACGTTATTAAATTGTTTTAGTGTTTTATTATCGGTTAAAATATTATTCATTCTGTTATTAGTTTTATAATTAGTAAAAATATTAAAGTTAATTGAATAATTGAAGCGGTTAAAAATACCGCTTCAATTAATTTTATTATTTTATTCCTCATCGTTATTGAAATTTAATTCTTCATCATTTTGAAAAAATAAAGGTTCACAATACATAGCTTCAACCGGGCTTTCAGGATAATTAACATCAGAAAATAAATAGATATTATTAACTTGTCTTATCGTTAAATCTGAAACGTTATAGTTTCTTTTTAAGTTTTCAATGATCATATCGATAACAACCTCGAATTGTACTCTGTTTCTAACCAGGTTTTTTTTTGCTTCTGGCTTAAGCAATTGAAATAAATTTTTTTCTTTACTCATAATTTTTAATGTTTGTTAGATTAATTAATTATTTTAATACTGCTAATATAAGGCGCTAACTATTAAAAAAGTGTTAAAGAAATGTTAAAGTTTTGTTAAAATTTTGGGAGCTCTGAAGCCTGAAAAAAAGCAGGCGGGCCCATTGCGTTTAATGGGGCCCACTGCGTTTAATGGCCTATTGCGTTTAAAGTTCTGAATCATTAATAAGACAAGAACTGGAGCAATAAATTTTATTGTCGGGGATCTCTTTTTCACAGAATGCGCAAAAGTTTGGCGGATCCTGAGTTGGTGGATCATAATAATTAAAAGGGTAACCCATCGTAATTACATTTTAAATCATCCTTACTAATTACAAACCCGCTTTCGTCGGTTCTGGCTTCGCCTTTGGCCTTGAGGCCTAAAATAACGCCGTTATAATTTAACATTAGATCGTCGCTTTGATCCCCGTTAATTACCGGTACATTATTATAATTATATGGTAGTTCCTGAAAAACTACAGCAACGTTTATTTTATTTTTAATAGCAATATCACAACTTAAAGAATTTGCCTCAGATCTTGAAAAGGTTAATTTATAGTTATATTGTTCAAAGTCCTTGTATTTCATTGCTCGCCTGATGTCTTTTGTATAGTCATAAAATACCATATTATCGGCGTAACTTTCCGAACAGAAACCAAAGTTAACCCGCAATAAGTGTAAAAAATCTAAATCTGATGTACCATTTAATCTGATCGCAATTTTATAATTTCCTTTTTTAGCTTTGTAATATTCTTGAATTATTTCCTTATGCAATTGATTTAAAAAAGCGTTTTTATCTTTCAAAAAATACTCTGTTTTATTTATCCTGGACTTAACAACGTTTGAGAATTTACCCCGGCCAGCTGAAAAAAGACAAGAGGCCGCGCACCCTTTGGAAGCGTGCGGGCAAATGTTAATTCTTTTACTATTTTGATTATAGGGGGCCAAATAAAGAATAAAAGTTTTTAACTTATTCTTTTTTGTTTTAGCGTTTGTCATTCCCTGACTTAATAATTTTTTTGGGATCTTGAATCCGTCAACGTGTTTCAACGTTTCTTTTAATGTGTTTTGAAAATTAGACATATTTATTTTTTTAAAGTGAATTACAAATATATATTAAAAATTAGTTTGCTAATGTTAACGAATTGTTAACATTTGACGCTATCCAAATAAATTAAAACGTTTCTAAATTGCGCAAATGAAACGGCCCCTAAAATTTACCAATACAAAAAATATTTTGATCCACCAAAATTTTAACAGAATTTTAACATTTGATTTTGGAGGGGCAAGCCCACTGCGTTTAAGAAAGAAACCCCACTGCGTTTAAGAAATTGCCAACCCCATTGCGTTTAATGAAGTTGGCAACCCTATTGCGTTTAAGAATTATTATCAAGTGTATCCTTTAATAATTTTACAGCCGATTCAATATGTAAGTTCTGGATCTCATTACTTACTTTCTTTTGTTCTATTGCTATCTTAATTAAATCCGGTAGAAAAAACCAAAGGCTTTCAGATTCTATTGTTAATTCTTTATCGTTTGCATAACTAACGTAAATCTCTCCATCGGATCCGTGGATCCCGTCAATACTATGCACATAGGTGTGCTTACTTTTACTCATAACTTTATTTAATTTAATTTATTATTAATTATATCCTGTTCAACTTTTTGTTCCAGGACTTCTATTTTTGCTAACAATACTTCTATTCTTGAATGAAGTGTAATAACTTCTATTCTTAATTCGTCTATTGTATCTGCTTGCTTATTGAGAATTGATCTCAGGTGTTGAGATTCAATTCTCTGGATGTCTTCACTATATGTCATATTTAATTTTTATATTTTGATTTAACGTTTCTACTTTGCAAGCTATTATAAGATCTTTTTCTTTTTGATCTTTAGCATACATTGGATATCTGGTCCATTTATGTGTTGATGCTTTTGGATTGAATATGTCATTCATTAAAGTCCAGAAGCTTTTGAACCAGACTCTCATTGGCCTTATTGTTTTAATAACTTTTACTTTATTTTTTTTCATAACCATTTATTAAGGAATTAAACTTATATGTCTCATAGGACATTTTATAACCTCTACAACTGTAACAGAAAAAGACTCCGCCTTTCTTTACAATTTCTGACGAACATTTATTACACTTTATCATATTAACAATTTAAGGATTCGTGATTATGTGTGACTTGCATTTTGATCTCTCCATCAGGATGATTTGAATAAACGCATTTAAGAGATTCTACGAGTACTTCTAACTCTTCTGATGTAATAGTCCAGCCGTATATTTCTAAGCTCGCTAAAGTGTCGCTATGTTCTTTAGAATCGCCTTTAATAGTCCAGGAGGAAATAACTTCAATCTTAATATCATTGTCAATTTCTTCTCTAGTGTTCTTAACATTTCGCATTGACTTGCGATTGTATTGTTTAATTTTATTTATTATTGCTTTCATCTTTATCTTTTTTATTTATGTGATCTGTTTTTAATATTTCCTTTTCCCAAAGCTTCTTGAAAGCTTTGTTAAAAGTATGATGATTACATTCCGTAAAACATTCTCTTGCTAATCTATAAATGAAAGCTCCGTTCCATTCACAATGTTTAGAGATTAATTTTGCCAGAATATCTTCATCACTATTAGCATCTGACTCAGCATAACCAACAGATTGCCTTTCATAATCGATTAGAGCCTCAATACTGGGATCTTTTACAAAAGTGCTGTCGTAACTACCTTTTAAATTTAACTGATGAAATATGCCATTAAATTCTATTAGGTAATCATTGTCTACATCAAACTGCTCTTTAGTGTCTTGATTAAAGAATGTCATTTGATCGCTAATCAAATTTAAAAAGTATTGATGTTGTTTAGGTGATGAGTTCTTATAGAACTCTATCACTTTTTTATAAGGTTCTTGCATATTAAATAAATTTATAAATTAAACCATTAACTTTAGCTTCAATTAATTTAGCTAAATTTATCATACGATAATTCTTTTTAGATAAATCATAGACAACTAGTAGGCCTCTAGATCCAGGATCATAAGCCATACCTTTACCAGTCAAACCTTTCTTGACGCCTCTGCGACAATGAATAGTCCTGATGTTACCATTCTTTTTTACGAATGTTGCGCTGAAGATCTTCCCGTTAGAAGTCTCTTTGATAAACTTTTCAACTTTTTTCATATAATTATTTTTAATGTTTGATACAATACTACAAACTATTTTTTTGTCTAATGTTAAATTAATGTTAAGAATATGTTAAAATTTTCTTAACTTTGAAGTATGAACAGAGATCTACTTCGAGACAACAGAGAGAGTTCCAGAGATGGATCTAAGAACCTACTGAGTTCAGCGGGAAACCTACTGCGTTTAAGAACTAAACCCTACTATGTTTAAGAGCAACCCTACTATGTTTAAGAAGTAAACTTAATAAAATTAATAGATATGTACATAAAAAGTAACGCATTCGAAAACCAAATATTTGATCACTTTAGGAAAACTCAAAAGAAATTAGATGATGCAGTAAAACTTTTAAAAGAGAACAACTATAAGGTTATCGATCCCAAAGGTAACGAAGTTAACTAAGATCTTAACCCTACTGCGTTTAAGAGTCTAAGCCTATTGCGTTTAACGAATAGAATAACTTCCTTTAGAGAATCCTTCTAAAGCGTATTGAGCTGCGTAGCGTATTGAGTCAATGCAATGATTCCAGCGATCAACTGGTTTTGTTTGGCCTTTGGTGGCCCAAACATAATTATTTAATTCTTTAACTAATTCTGTTGAATCAGGATCTATAATTAAATCAAAGTCTTGAAGAAGAGCGATACCAGATAATATGGATCCTTTTCTTTTTATTGTAGGTCTGATGTTAACTCCTTTAAGTTTAACCTCGTTTATAAGCCTAGGTTCAGCTGAATCACATATAATTAAATGTGGGCCTGCATATCTTATATTAAAGTCTGCTATCTGTGTTGTAGAAAGTCCAGGCTTACAATACATTACTTTACAATATATTCTTCTACCTCTTCTATCTATACTTAATTTAGTCAAGACTGTTGGATCTATAGAGAATCCAAAGTCTTGCCCATAATATATATCATAGTTTTCATTAAAGTCTCCTATTCTCCAATTACTAAATATAACACCTTCCTGTTTTTCTAACCAGCCTCCAAGAATCTGATGAGTATATTTTTCTGGTCTTCTTCTTCTTATGTCTTGTAATTGATAAGAATGAT
>Ga0208645_1002776_pt1 | contig 13569 bp, 10 predicted proteins | sample VirMetDEL_Sep_01_FD_184519 | JGI IMG/M metagenome (GOLD analysis project Ga0208645, IMG submission 184519) | Aqueous microbial communities from the Delaware River and Bay under freshwater to marine salinity gradient to study organic matter... | ecosystem: Environmental > Aquatic > Marine >... | reverse complement strand
TCGAAATCAAGAAATTCGATCCTGTCGTACGTAAGCACGTGATGTACAAGGAAGCCAAGATCAAGTAATTGATCGGCCCTTGAAGAAAAACCCGCCACTAGGCGGGTTTTTTCGTTTTTACAGCGCCATGTGCGCCATCTTCAGGTTTTGGTGCTGGGGTGAGAGCCGCCCTGTACAGCCGGGAAGGGGCGACTAGTTCGGGCACGCGTTGCATCGAGCGCCCTTGTCGATCGAATGATCGCACCCGCCCCGGTCACCGCTTTGTCAGCCGGCCTTGCGGATGGCGCCAGCCAGGCGCTCGATCATCGCATCGATGTGCTCGCGCTCGACAATCAAGGCCGGCGACAAGGCAATGGTGTCGCCACTGGCGCGGGCCAGCAGGCCATCTTCGAAACACTGGCGGAACACCTCGTAGCCGCGCTTTCCAACGCCGTCGGCGTGCGCTGCGAATTGAACGCCGGCGACCAGCCCAACCGTGCGAATATCGGTCACGTTCGGAAGCCCCTGCAGGCTGAACAGGGCGTCTTGCCAGTAACCTTCGATCTCGATGGCTTTCTGGAACAGATTCTCCCGCTGGTAGATTTCCAGGGTCGCCAGAGCGGCTGCGCAGGCCACCGGATGGCCGGAGTAGGTGTAGCCGTGGAAGAACTCGATGGTGCTTTCCGGGCCCTGCATGAAGGCCTCATGAATCTTCTCGTCAACCAGCACCGCACCCATGGGTATCGCGCCGTTGGTCAGGCCCTTGGCACAGGTGAGGATGTCCGGCGTCACGCCCCAGCGCTGTGCGGCGAAGGCCTCGCCAACCCGCCCGAAGCCGGTGATCACTTCATCGAAGATCAACAGAATGCCGTGCTTGCGGGTGATCTCGCGCAAGCGTTGCAAGTAGCCAGCCGGCGGCAGGATCACGCCGGCCGAACCGGACATTGGCTCGACGATCACGGCGGCGATGTTTTCGGCACCATGCAAGGTGACCAGACGTTCCAGCTCATCGGCTCTTTCCACCCCATGCTCGGGCAAGCCGCGGGTGAACGCATTGCGCTGCAGATCGAGCGTATGCGGCAGGTGATCGACGCCCGGCAGCAGTGCGCCAAAGGCCTTGCGGTTGTTGGTCATGCCGCCCACCGAGATGCCGCCAAAGCCGACGCCGTGATAGGCCAGCTCCCGGCCGATCAGACGGGTGCGGCTGCCCTGGCCGATCGCACGCTGGTAGGCCAGGGCGATCTTCAGCGCCGTATCGGCCGATTCTGATCCCGAGTTGGTGAAGAACACCCGGTTGAGTCCGGCGGGGCTGATCTGTGCGAGCCGCTCGGCCAGTTCGAAGGGCAGCGGGTGGCCCATCTGAAAGGTGGGTGCGAAGTCCATATGCGCAATCTGCCGGCTTACCGCCTCGCTGATCTCGCGTCGGCCATGTCCTGCGTTGCAACACCAGAGGCCAGCGGTGCCATCGATCACCTGGCGGCCATCGGTGTCCGTGTAGTACATGCCCTCGGCGCGCTCCAGCAGGCGCGGGCTGCCCTTGAACTGACGGTTGGCAGTGAAGGGCATCCAGAAATGTTCGGCGGATGTGGCGTGATCGTGGGCCATGATTGCTCCGGCAAGGCGACGGGTTCGACGGCTATGCTGTAGCGCGACATCACCCAGGCGCCCAGCGGTTTTGGCGAGTCTATGTTTAATAAAACGAACAAAACAAGGCTGAAAAGGCTGCCGCGTAAAAAATATTGATAGGCCTGGTGCTGCTGGTTTAGGGTGCCTTTCTGATTATTCGACAGATTACTGAGGACGCCCCATGACCACCCTGACACTTGCCGATTGGCAACAGCGTGCCCGCGACCTGCGCATCGAAGGCCGGGCCTTCATCCAGGGCGAATACACTGCGCCCAGCGCCGGCGCCAGCTTCGACTGCATTAGCCCGGTCGATGGGCGAGTGCTGGCTCAGGTGGCGAGCTGTGACGAGGCGGATGCCGATCGCGCCGTGATCAGTGCGCGCATGGCCTTCGAGTCTGGCGTCTGGTCACGGATGGCGCCGGCCAAACGCAAGGCCACGATGATTCGCTTTGCCAGCCTGATCCAGGCCAACGCTGAAGAACTCGCGCTGCTGGAAACCCTGGACACGGGCAAGCCGATCGGCGATTCGCTGAATGTCGACATGCCTGGCTCGGCCAATGCGCTGCGCTGGTCGGGCGAGGCGATCGATAAGATTTACGACGAAGTGGCGGCCACGCCCCATGATCAGCTGGGCCTGGTGACACGCGAGCCGGTGGGTGTGGTGGCGGCCATTGTGCCTTGGAATTTCCCGCTGATGATGGCTTGCTGGAAGCTGGGCCCGGCGCTGGCCACCGGCAACTCGGTCGTCCTCAAGCCGTCCGAAAAGTCTCCACTCACCGCCATTCGCGTCGCGCAGCTGGCCATCGAGGCAGGCATCCCGCCCGGCGTTCTCAATGTGTTGCCGGGCTACGGCCACACCGTAGGCAAGGCGCTGGCGCTGCATATGGATGTCGACACGCTGGTGTTCACCGGATCCACCCGGGTTGCCAAGCAATTGATGATCTACGCCGGTGAGTCGAACATGAAGCGTGTCTGGCTGGAGGCCGGCGGCAAGAGCCCGAACATCGTCTTTGCCGACGCCCCGAATCTGCAGGCCGCTGCTGCGTCGGCTGCCGGTGCCATTGCCTTCAATCAGGGCGAAGTCTGCACCGCGGGCTCACGGCTGCTGGTCGAGAGTTCGGTCAAGGAGCGCTTTCTGCCGATGGTGGTCGAGGCGCTTAAAGGCTGGAAGCCGGGCAATCCGCTGGATCCGGCCACCAATGTTGGCGCGCTGGTCGATACCCAGCAGCTCGATACGGTGCTTGGCTACATCGAGGCCGGTCGCAACGATGGCGCCAAGGTGCTGATCGGCGGCCAGCGGACGATGCAGGACACGGGCGGTCTTTACGTCGAGCCGACCATCTTCGACGGCGTCAGCAATGCAATGAAAATTGCCCGTGAAGAGATCTTCGGGCCGGTGCTGTCGGTGATCACCTTCGATACGGCGGCTGAAGCAGTGGCCATCGCCAATGACACGCCCTACGGTCTCGCTGCCGCCGTCTGGACGGCTGACCTGTCCAAGGCGCACCTGACCGCCAAGGCGCTGCGGGCTGGCAGTGTCTGGATCAATCAGTATGACGGCGGCGACATGACTGCGCCGTTTGGCGGCTTCAAGCAGTCCGGCAACGGCCGCGACAAATCCTTGCATGCCTTCGACAAGTACACCGAACTGAAGGCGACCTGGATCAAGCTGTAAAGACATCCGTAGGGTGGAGGTCGCTTTTTACCTCCACTTTGCTGCACAGCAAGGGTGGATCGATAACGCTTCATCCACCCTACGGTTTCTCGGCGTTTAGCTTTGCCCCCACTGCCCGCTACGACGCATGGCGCCCCATTGATGCTTGCGCCGTGAAAACCATTGCCAGAGTCCACGGCAGCGCCAGAGGGTGTTCAGTTGGCGGTAACCGAAATTCTCCAGCACGGCCATGAGAAACAGCCGTAGCATGTCGCGGCGCCGCTCGTAGACGCGGAATGACAGGGTTTCCAACAGCAAGCCGTTGACCGAGAGCAGAATGCCCATGCCGATGGCGACCAGCAGAAAGGCGGTCAGCGCCGTGTAGGACACCACGCCAAAAATGAACCCGCCGATCATGAATCCGTAACCCACCAGCTCGATCAGCGGGCCCAGCCATTCGAACAGGGCCATGAACGGCCAGGCCAGCCAGCCGGGCGTTCCACCGCGAAGGCTGAAGGCGAGGCGGGCGTGACGGCCCAGACTCTCGGCAAGCCCGCGTTGCCAGCGACTGCGCTGACGGCCGAGGGTGCCAAGGTCTTCCGGGCATTCGGTCCAGCAGATCGGGTCGGGCAAGTAACGGATGCGGTAGGGAATGCGCTTTTCCCGATGATAGCGATGCAGCCGCACCACCAGCTCCATGTCCTCGCCAACCGTGTCGGTGCGATAGCCGCCTACGGCCATGACCCGTTCCTTGTCGAACAGACCAAAGGCGCCGGAGATGATCAGCACGGCGTTCATCGGCGACCAGCCGAGCCGACCGAACAGAAAGGCCCGCAGGTATTCAACGATCTGGAAGCGCGCCAGCCAGTTGCTCGGCAATCCGGCGCGGATGAGGAAGCCACCGCGTACCTCGGAGCCATTGGCGATACGCACCGTGCCGCCCGCCGCAACGGTGCGTTCGTCTTCGAGAAAGGGTTGGACCACGCGCAACAAGCTGTCGCGCTGCAGAATCGAATCGGCATCCACCCCGCAGAACAAGCCGTGCCGCGCGGCGTTGATGCCGGCATTCAGCGCATCGGCCTTGCCGCCGTTGGCCTTGTCGATGACCCGCAGATTGGCGTAGCGCCGTGATCGGTAGATCGCCTGCACCGGCTGATGGGCCACGGCCTGACGCAGCGGCTCGGGGTGCGGCACCAACTCGAACTCCTCGATCAGCACCGCGAGGGTGTCGTCCTTCGAACCGTCGTTGATCACCACCACTTCGAATTCGGGGTACTGCAGCTGCAGCATCGAGCGCACCGAGGTACGGATCGTCGCTTCTTCGTTGAACGCAGGCATCAGTACCGAGACCGGCGGCTCTACGCCCAGATAGGGCGCGATCTCGCCGGTTTCGGCACGTTGGCGGATGTAGCCCATCAGGCTGATCATCGATAGCACGTTGAGCAGCAGGTACATGCCGTTGAGCAGCAGGAAATAAACGATGAAGCCCAGTTGCAGCCACCACAGCCAGTCGATAGTCACCGCCTGACCTCCGCCATGGCGCGACGCAGGGCGTCTTGCCCGTAGCGATCATGCACTTGCCTGAACAGCGTCTGCAGCCGTTCCGCAGTGGCGCCCGGTAGGGTGGCCAGACTGTCTGCGGCGGCCTGGCGAACCCACCAGCTGGGGTCGCCCAGTAACGGCATGAACAGTTCGCTGTCGTCTCCGCGGGCTTGTTTATGCAGGGCTTGCAGGGCAGCCAGGCGCACATTCTCGTGGCGGTGTTGCAGAGCGCGCAGCAGCCGACCGCGGTCACGTGGATCGCCCAGCTCGCAGAGGCAGCGCAGGGCGACCTGCAACTGCTCAGGCGCCGCGTCCTCTTCCAGCCGCGCGCGGGCCCAGGGCGCGGCGTGACGGGGGTCGCCATGCACCAGCAAAGGCACCAGTCGCTCGCGGCGCGGATCTTCGGAGCCGGAGAGGGTGACCAGCAATGGCAAGGTCACCGCCTGCTCACCGGCCTGCTGACAGAGGCTCGCCAGGCGCGGCAAGGCCCAGTCGGGGCGGGTCACGGCGGTTGGCAGGATCAGCTGCATGGCGCGTGCCGCGTCCATCGCAATCAACGTTTGCGCCGCGGCCAGTGAAACGGTCACGTTGCGGTTCATCAGCAATGGTTGTACAGCTTGCCAATGGGCGGGGTCGGCCAGATGACGTAGACAGGTCAGGCCGATCAGTTTGCTGCGGACCCGGCCGCGCAGCAGCGCCAGGGCCTGTTGGTCCATCCCCAACGCGACCAGCGCGTGGTTCATCCGCTCACGTGCTGCGCCGCGAAGCTGCAGCTGGGTGCGGTTCCACTGCAGCAGAAACCACAGCTGGTGACCCCGCGGCAGCGCAGGAGCCGGCTCTGGCAGCTCGTCACCTAGGCTGCACAGGGCAAAGAAGGGTCGCCACTGGTCATTGAAGGTTTGCCGTCGTGCTGAGCGGCGCCGAGCGACCTCACCGAGCAGCATGACCTGGAACATCACCAACAGCGTCAGCGCGCCCAGGCTCAGTGCACAATAAAGCGCCAGTTGCAGCATGCCGTCTTCGGGCCAGATGCCCAGCCAGGCTTTGCGCGGCGCCTCGCACAGCCAGACCGGGCAGGACTCAGAAAGCATGTCGCAGGCCGAGTTGCAGCCAGCGCCGCGTGTAATAGTCGCCCTGGCGATGCTGGCCGACTTCCCAAGTCAGCGCCCAGCGGCTGTCCAGCCAATGGCGGCCCTGCAGGCTGAGGGCGCGTACGTCGCTGGTGATCAGCTGCTGTTCCTCGACCGCTTCTTCCTCACCGATGGTTAGGCGCAGGCCGGAATAGCTGAGGCCTGCATAGTAGTAGTCCAGCGCCAGATCATGGCCGACCGGCGTTCCGGCATTGGCCACATCGGTGATGTTCAATGTGTAGCCCGCCCGCCATGAGTCCCAGTAGCGTTCGGCGCTGAGGGCCAGCCGCTCGACGCGGGTGGTCTCGTATTCGGTACGGCGCACGCTAGCAGCACCGAGGAAGCCCGCCGGCAGTCGCCGTTGCAGACGTAGATCGGCATGCCATTCGGGCAAAAAATAGGGCGAAGGCTGATAGCCGACTTCGGGTTGCAGCGTCCAGTTGTCGTCCAGCGCGATCACCGCGCCCGCCTCGACGCCCTGGTCCCATTCGCCAAAGCGCTGCTCGCGCAGCAGTGCGCCGTACCAGCCGAGCCCTTCCGGTTGCGTCGAGGCGTAATCCAGCCGTTGGCTGCGCCAGTTGTCGAAGCCGCTGTCCAGCCAGTCCTGGCGGGCTGAAAGCTCCAGTTCATGTCGGCGTTGTGCCGTGGTGGCGCTGGCAGCCGGCGCTGTGGTCGTGATGGGCGAGGTCAACGATGCCCGTGCTTGCTGCATCGCCTGCTGGACGTCCGCATAGTCCGGTGCGATCTCCGCGGCGCGCTCCAGCGAGACCAGGGCTGCCTGGGGGCGACCTGCCCACAGCAATGCCTGGCCCTGCCCGAGCAGGTAGTCGGCGTTATCCGGCTCGCGTTCCAACAGCTGCTCATAGAGTGGCAATGATTGCTCGGGTTGTCCCTGCCAGGCGCGCACCCGGGCCAGCAGGTACAGCGCCTCGCTGTCGCCGGGTTGCCTTGCCAGTTGCGCTTCCAGTGTCGCTGCCGCGGCGCTGAGTTGCTGGGCATCGACCTGGCGTTGGGCGGTCGCGACGTCGGCCAGTGCCATGGAGGACAGCAGGCATGCGGGCAATGCCAAGATAAAAGCCGTTCGCATCATCGTGGACGCCTCAGCAGACGACGGATACGCGCCAGCAGTTCCTCCGGCTGGAAAGGCTTGGTGACGTAATCGTCGGCACCCAGTTCCAGCGCCCGGACGATGTCCGCCTCGCGAGCCTTGGCGGTCAGCATCAACACCGGCACCTGTGCCCAACCGGCCTGTGCGCGGAGCCGCTCGATCAGCTCCAACCCGTCGTGGTAGGGCAGCATGATGTCCATCAGGGTCAGATCGGGCGGGCTCGATGTGGTGATCTTCTCAATGGCCTGGCGACCGTCTGCCGCGTGATCGACGACAAATCCGTGCCGTTCAAGCATGAAGCGAATGAGGAACGCGATGTCCTCCTCGTCCTCAACCATCAAGATGCGCTGGCTAGCGGAGTCGCTCATGCGTTGACCTCTTCGGAAATCTGGGTTTGGCTGGGCGGCCATGTCTGCAGCAGTTGCTGGATCAGCGCGGCGAGCTCGTCGCCGTCATGGCGAGACTTGACCAGCTGGCGCAGGGCCAGGCGGCTGTCGTGCACCGGTGAATCCAGTGCGGAAAATATGATCACCGGCGGGGGCTGCGTGCTTTGGGCCAGCTGGTCGAACAATTCGCTGCCGTCGCCGTCGGGCAGCATCAGGTCGATGATCGCCAGGTCGAAGTGTTGCTCGTCTATCAGGTGACGAGCCTCGGTAAGCGTAGAGGCGCCATGGAGATCAATCGCCAATGGCTCGACCTGCCGGGCGAGCAGAACGCGCAGATCCTCGTCGTCCTCGACATGAAGAATTCGCGGGCGGGCTCCGTTGGTTCTGAGGCAGGCCTGCACCACCTCCATGACCCGTGACGGGTCGACCGGCTTGTGCAACCAGTCGATCACACCGACAGCCCCGCCGCGCAAGGCGCCATCGTCATTGTCGCGACGTTGTGGCTGCAGGCTGACAATCAGCACCGGCAGATGCCGATAGGCATTCTGGCTACGCAGGTTCTGCAGAAAGGCAATGCTGTCCTCGTCGCTCAGTGCAGGGCTCAGCGTCAGCGCCTGGATGCTGAACTCGGCCAGCATTTCTCGCGCTTGGGCCGCCGTGTCGGCGATCAAGGTGCCGTACCCGTGTTGCTGCAGTGCAGTCGCCAGTTGTTCGGCGGCAGCTGCGTCGGGTTCAAGGACGAGGATACGTTCGACCGGTCCATTCTTGCCCGCGGCCGGCAGCGCTTGCGCGACGGTTGGCGGGCTGGCTGACGGAGTCGACGCGACAGGCAGACGGAGCCAGAAACGTGTGCCTTGGCCTTGCTGGGAGTCGAAGCCAATCCGACCGTGCATCTGCTGCACCAGGGAACGGGTGATCGCCAGGCCCAGCCCGGTGCCGCCACGCTTACGAGCGTCGGAGGAGTCGGCCTGGGCGAACCGCTCGAATATGCGGGCGCGGAAGTCGTCTGGAATGCCTTGACCCTGGTCCTGAACGCCGATCTCCAGGCTGTCGCCGTGGCGACGTACATCGACACTGACGACAGCGCCAGCCGGTGAGTGCTTGATCGCATTGGACAGCAGATTGGCCATCACCTGGGCGAAGCGGTCTGGATCGAGGTTCGCTTCGCCCAGGTGCGCGCCGTTTGGCGTCACAAGAACAAGACCGACGCCGTACTCATCGCCGTACGGCTTGAGATCGACCAATGCCTGTTCAACCAGAGTCAGCACCTCGCAGCGGGCAAAGTGGAACGGCAAGCGCCCGGCTTCGAGTTTTTCGATGTCGAGGATGTCGTTGATCAGGCGGACCAGGCGCTCGCTGTTCTTGTGTGCGATGTCCAGCAGTGGTCGAGCGCCTGCGTCGATCTCGCCGGCAACGCCGCCGACCAGCATGCCCAGTGCGCCGCGAATGGCAGTCAAAGGGGTCCGTAGCTCATGGCTGACGGTGGAGATGAATTCGGTCTTCATCTGCTCCATGCGTCGCCTGAGCGACATGTCGACCGCAACGGTCACGACATAGCAGGCCCCGTTGGACATGGTCATGGGGCGCTTGACCACCTGCAGCCAGCGCTCCTGGCCGTGCGTATCGGTGAGGCCGACCTCGGTGATGCGCAGTTCGCCACTGCCACACAGCAGCTCGGCCTCGCCCTGCAACAGTGGCAACAGCAGTTTCGCCCCAGTGATGTCTTCGGCCCGGCGACCTTCAATGGCCTCGGGTCGAGTATCAAGCAGGGCGGCAAAGGCACTGTTGCACAGCAGGAAGCGGCCCAGCTCGTCACGCACGAAGATCAGGTTCTCATCAGTGTCGACGACCCGTCGCAGGAAAACTTTCTGGTCTTCGAGCGTATCGCGGTTGCGTTGCAGCTCGGACACGTCACGTGCAATCGCCAGGTGATCACCGAGACCGGTCGGCACCAGACGAACCTCGAAGATCCGCTGCTGATCCAGTTCGCACCAGGTGGTCTGGCGCAGCTGGAGCGAGTTATCGCTATGGGGAAGCAGCCCGAGCAGCAGCGGCTCGATGGTCTGGGCCGCCGGAGCCTGCACCGCGTTTCCTTGAGACAGGGCGGTGATCCTGCGCTGGCCGTCGATGGCATAGAGGTAGTCGGGAACCGCCTGCAGCAGGGCGCCCAGACGCGCCTCGCCAGCTTGCGCCTTGATCGCTAGGGCCTGACGAATCTGCAGGTTGCGGCGGATGGCCCAGAACGCAGCCAGGGACAACGCTGCAACCAGCAGGCTGCCGATCAGTGCAAGCCTGCGGCTGTGTGCGATGGTTTCGGTCACGGCCTGGTTGGCGGCGGCGAGCTGCTTGCGCTCCTGTCGCTCGACCGCATCGAGCAACGCCCGCAGGCGATCCATAATCAGTTTGCCGCCGGCTTGGTGCAGGCGTTCGGCCGCTGCTTGCAAGCCGGCTGTGCGGCGCGTCTGGATGTTGCCGGCGGCTATCAGCAGCCGCTCGGCGATATTGCGATCCAGTTGCTCGAACCAGCGCTGGTCCGGAAAGGTCCGTTGCTCCAGGAGCCCCTGCAGCTTGCGGCGGTGCGCCTCAATCTGCCGTAGTCCGAGTTCATAGGAATCGAGGTAGTCGGGATCGCCGGTCAGGACGAAGCCGCGCGACCCGGTTTCGATGTCCTGCAGTGAAGACAGCATCGACTGGGTCGCGGTGATGATTTCCAGGCTATGGCTGACCGAGAGATTGGTCGCCAGAACCTGTTCCTGGGTTTGCTTGCCTTGCCAGCCCAATGCGACGAGCAGAATGAAGGCGATCAGGAACGCGAGCCAATGCCAGCTGATCTGGGTTCTTGCGGGCAAACCGGAACTCCTTTCGCCGGTTGAACGAATAGGGACGGCTTCGAAGGCTGGAGCCAGCGCAGGCGTGCCGTCGCCTGCCAGCGCCTGCGAACCGGCCGCGACTGCTATGCAGTGTAGTTGGAGTCCTCAATCGCGTGACGGTTCGCTCGTTTTTCCCGCCAGCCAGCTCGGGTCGTTAGGCGACCTGCACCTGGTTTCGACCGTTGTGCTTGGCGGCATAGAGCGCCTGGTCGGCCAGTTCGAGCATGGCGCCAGCACTGGAGTGGCCGTCGGTCTCGCTTATTCCAGCGCTGAGTGACACGCTGAAGGTGCGCGCGCCGGCGTGGAAGCTCAAGGCGGCGAAGCGCAGGCGGATCTCGTCAAAGATCCGCTTGGCCTGCTCGGCCGGGCAATCCGGCAGCACCGCGACGAACTCTTCGCCACCGTAGCGGCCGATGCTGTCGATACGGCGCAGCCGCTGGCGCATCAGGTTGGCCAGCGAGCGGATGACGTTGTCCCCCGCGGCATGCCCGTACTGGTCGTTGACCTGCTTGAAGTGATCGAGGTCAAGCATCACCACGCTGGTGGGCTTGCCACTGCGTTGCGCGCGTTCCACTTCCAGCGCCACCTGTTCCTTGATGTCGGCGTGCTTGAGCAGGCCGGTCAGGCTGTCTCGCGACAGCGCCATGCTCAGCGAGCGTGCGCGCTGCACGCGCGAGAACACGGCGGCGGTCAGGGCATTGTCGCTGATGGGCTTGGTGATGAAGTCATCACCGGCCTTGAGCAGGGCGGCCATCTGCCGATTGATGTCGGTTTCAGCCGACAGGTAGATGATGGGCACCCGCAGCCACTCGTCATTCAGACGAATCATCTGCGCCAGCTCGATCCCGGTGAAATCCGGCATGTTCATGTCGAGCAGAACCATTTCGGGATCGAAATCGCGCATCACCTCGAACAGCCGACTGGGGTCGCTCAAGGTCTGCACCAGCATCTGCGAGTTACGCAGGACCAGGCTGTAACGCGCGGCCAGGTCGTCGTCATCGTCGACGATCAATACCCGGTAAGGCTCGCTCAGCTGCAGATTGAGGATGTTTTCCAGGCTGTTCTCCAGCTGCGTGACATCCAGCGGCCGGACGAAAAACCCCTTGGCACCGGCTCGCACGGCCGCCAGCTGACTGTCGAAATCGGCTCGATGACCGATGACCAGCAGCGGCAACGGCGCCTCCAGGCTTTGCTGCAGCGCGCTGATGGCATCCAGTTCGCCATCGTGCTGGCTGACGATCAGGGCGTCGGGCAGTTGCCCCTGGACAGCGCTCTGCAGCAGTGGGACGTCTGGAAAAATCAGCACTTCATAGCCGAAGTTGCCCAGGGTCTGGCACATGTTCTGGCCGGCATCAAAGTCTTTTTCGAGCAGATAGATCCGGCACCCGGCGGGCAGCGCGTCGGGCATGCCGCTGTGCATCTCGCCATGCTGATCACGGCCCCCGGCGCGCTCGGCCGCGGCCATCTGGTTGACCGCTCGAACAAACGCGGAAAGCGCCTGCCCGCTAGGCTTGGCCGCCTCAAGCCAGCGCTCTGCGCGTTGCTCGAGCAACCGCGACTGCTCGCCCAGGGTGGTGAAACCAAAGGTGCCCGCCGTGCCGGCCAGGCGATGCAAGCGTTCGTGCAGGGCGAGCATCAGCTGGCGCCGCTGTTCCTGTTCGCGAACCGACTGCAGCTGCTCGGCGTGTTGCTCGAGTGCTGCCAATTCCTCGCTCAAGCGTTCAGCAAACTTTTCGTTGAGTGCCTGCAGTTGGCGTTGCAGCGCTTCGTTAGCGCCCTCATTCATGCTCGGCATTCCATATTTCGTTCAGTTTTGTCGCCAGTTGAAGTGGATCGAAGGGTTTATGCAGCAGTTTGCGCACGCCCAGGCGCTGCAGTTCCTCAGGGTCGCCCGGCTCGTCCGGCTGACCGGTCAGGAGCACCACGGGCGTCTGCTGCAGGTCGATCAGTGGCGAAAGCTGGCGCAACAGTTCGATGCCGCTGATCTGCGGCAGCATCACGTCGAGCAAGATCATGTCTGGCTTGAATCCGGGTGCCTGCTGCAGCGCTTCCTGAGCAGAGGCGCAGCTGAGCACCTCGAACCCCCCCAGCTTCTCCAGCGCGATGCGAGTCACCACTTGAATGGAGGGCACGTCCTCGACGTGCAGGATGCGCAGTAAGGGCTTCACTCGGAGGCCCCATTCAGCGCATAGCAAGGCAGCTCGAACCAGAAGCAGGCCCCGGCGCCGGGCGTCGAGTCGAAGCCGATCACGCCGCCCATATGCTCGACCAGCTCCTTGCTGATCGCCAGGCCCAGGCCGGTGCCGCCCTGCTGGCGTGTATCGGAGGAGTCGGCCTGGGCGAACTTGCTGAAAATGCGTTCACGAAAGGCCTCGGCGATTCCCGGGCCACGGTCGCAGACGCTGACCCGTATCCGCTGCGGTTCGACCAGGCTTGCACCGAGGGCGATGCGCTCGCCGCGCGGCGAGTATTTCGCCGCGTTGGACAGCAGGTTGCTCAGTACCTGCTCCAGACGCATCGTGTCTATCGTGATCGCCACCTCCGGGCAGGTGCCCAGCTCGATGCTCACGGCATAGCTTTCGGCATAGCCCTGGTTGCTGCGCACGGCCTGCTCGAGCAGCGGTTGCAGCGGCTGCTGGTGCATCTCGAAGCGCATCTTGCCGGCGTAAAGTTTGTCGATGTCGAGCAGGTCGTCGATCAGCGCGCTCAGGCGCTTGCTGTTCAGCTGGGCGATGTCCAGCAGCTCTTGCAGGTGCTCGGGGACCTCACCTATCACGCCGCCGCAGATCAGCCCCAGCGAGGCGGTGATAGACGTCAGCGGCGTACGCAGTTCGTGGCTCACCGTGGAGACGAAGTCGCGCTGCAGGATCTCGATCTGCTTGCGCTCGGTGATGTCGTGCAGCACCACCACCGCACCGTTTTGCTGTCCATTAGAGGCGAACATCGGATCGGCGTTGGCCAGCACGTAACGGGGTATGCCATGCAGCACGATGGCCATCTCCAGATTACGGATGTGCTCGCCACGCAAGGCACGCATCAGCGGAACTTCCTCCGCCCGCATCTGGGTGACGCCATCGGCGTGATACAGGTGGTAGGCGTTCGGCCATTGTTCCGGTGCCATGTGCTGAGCATCGAGTCCGTGCCAGCGGCGGGCAGTATGGTTGAACAGGGTGAGGTTGCAATCGGCATCACACGCCACCACCGCTTCGGACAAGGCTTCGAGCAGGCGCCGATTCATTTCCTGCTGCTTGTCCAGCTCCAGCTGCTCGGCCTA
>Ga0208645_1002768_pt1 | contig 13593 bp, 28 predicted proteins | sample VirMetDEL_Sep_01_FD_184519 | JGI IMG/M metagenome (GOLD analysis project Ga0208645, IMG submission 184519) | Aqueous microbial communities from the Delaware River and Bay under freshwater to marine salinity gradient to study organic matter... | ecosystem: Environmental > Aquatic > Marine >... | reverse complement strand
CAGAGTCAGATTCGTCTGCTTGTTTAGTTTCTGGGTCATAACCGAATTTAACTGACTCATAATCACCATCAAGAGGTACATCTCTATAAATGCCAGAGCGTATTCCTTCTACAACATGGTATCTAGGCTTAATAACTTCGTGAGCAACGCCTAAAGCATCGTCAATTGAGTTAGCTGATGGATCAATTAAGAATTCTTTAGGTGATATAGGCTCAACATGAACATCAATAGCTGGGTATTCAACAACAGTACGAGTTGTAGCCATTGTTCCTTCAATTGGAACCTCTGCTGGGGCCCGCTCTATCTTTTGTTTAACAACAATCTTGCCAATACCTGTGCCATATATAGCACTATTTAAGAAAACTTCACAAATTGCATCTTTACAACCTGTTTTTTCTAAATCTTCTTGCAATAAATTACGCACATATTCAGCATCACTAGGATCCTGGTCTAAATAATCGTCTTGTATATCAAACCATTTTCCCCTGCCAAAAGTTGCCTCTTCTAATTCAGCAACAGATGATTCAACTGCCTGTTGTAATGCGGGAGAAATGAGCCTGGATCTCTCATTTGCTCTAGTTTTATCTTCAGCAGACCAAATACCACGCCATAATCTATAATATTCATCCCACATTGGAATGTAATTAATATTTCTGTGAGTTCTCCACCCCTCAAGACGATAACTTAACCAACTTGCTAGTGCTTGATATTTGTTTTCTTGATTATTCATTGTTTCATCGAGTTCTCCAGTTATAGTAGCCGATTTTAACAGTTTTTATCATTAGATGCAATTGATAATTATTATCATTTAATGAATTGATCTGTTTACTTCTTGTACTTCTATTAAACCATCTACTAGCATTTTACAAATTGTCAAATCTACCATCTCTTCTCTCTCAGTTATGTCATCAGGTATATCTTTTGTTAAATTACTAATAATTTGACAAGCAACAATGTATCTTTCTGCTAAAGTTGTATCATCCGCACTATATTGCAGCAACTCTATCATTTCTTGCTCTGTCATATCTTCTTCAAATATGCTTTTAATATCCAGCGACATTATCTAAAGCCTCCCAATCATCAGCTAATTCAATGCTGTGTGCAAAGTCTGCTACACTCACCTGATCTATATAGGCTAAAGCATCGAGTTGGTCATCATGTGCTAAGTGATTTGGAAAATCATTAAGCTGACCGAGAAACTCTTTCCAATCTTTTTTATCATTAAAAGTAACTTGACCATGTTCCATTCTTCCTTGTAATGCCCAAGTAATGCGTTCTGTTTTCTTTTTTCCACCATGGCGTAATTCTATAATAGTTACCCATCTTCCTGCTATACGCATTTCATCTTCCAAGTAAGGTAATATAGCGTTACGCAACGACCCTGTTTCAATACCTACAGTAGCTGATTCTACCTTCATCGCAGATGAAAGAATTTTTTTGGCGGTTTCTTTTACATTCCAACGACCATGTAGTATGTCTTTGACCCACCACTTATCACGATCTATTTTAACAATTGCAATCGCTGTTTCGTCCAATCTCGATCTTTTTAGATTTCGTTCTTTTTCGATAGACTCAAAACCAGCAGGATCTACTGCTATAACATACGAGCCTTCTTCTGGCTCCTCAGATTTCTCAAACCATTCTTCTTTAAATATGCCGCCAGAGTTAGTTTCAAAAGATGCCTCAAATTCTTGCCTAAATGACATAGATGACATCGTTTTACTGGCAGCCTTAATTTCAGTTTCTGGTATAAACGGATTATCGGTTGATGTAAACTGAAACGCATCCCAATCTTCATCTTCAAACGCATCTCGATACAAATCGTAAAAATGATTCTTACCAGCAGGAGTTCCAATAAATAAAGCACCGCCTTGCACATCTGAAAGCGTAGGTCTTATGATTTGTTCCCAGACTTGTGGTTTCATTGAGGCATATTCATCAAGTACACAAAATGCCAGGCCCACACCGCGAAGTGTATCTGGCCGATCACTTCCCTTTAGATATATTTTGCGACCATTAATTAGTGTAAGAACTGCTGTGTTTTCGTGTGCTTGTGCTATGAGGTCTTTACCTAAGTCTTTTAACATTGCCCACATAATATCTTTGGCTTGTTGAAAAGTAGGCCCAATATAAAACACATCTTTAGATTCAGACTGTATAGCATTAATGAGTAACATCCAAGCAGACAAATAAGACTTGCCAAATCGTCTGCCAGCAGCTACAATCTTAAATCTCTTTTTAGAATTAAATATTTGCAACTGAGCAGGATGCAAATCAATATTTAGTTCAGCCATTTTTTGCTACATTAACAATTATTTCATCGTCAGTCTTTTCTTCTGGCTCTACTAACTTAGCCTCGTCATATTCACTAGCTTTTTGTTTTATAGACTCTATAGAAGCAACATTAATAATAACTTGGGCATCATTTTTTGTTCTATTCGGATCTATAGCTTTTTGTACAGGTAATATTCTATCCATGCACATTTTTAAACAATGCACATCTCCATCTTTAGCTTTTTGCAGAACTGTAGCTACAATTTCTACTGCGTTCTCATTCATAAGTTCTCTTGAGAGAGCAGCATATTTATTCATCGTACCTTTAGGTTTTCCTGCAGGATTTAAAGATGGCATTCCTTTATAAAAGTTAGGATTACCTCTTTTTTTCTTTTCTGACATAGTTTATAGTGTTAAAAGTCAAATTTTTTTGAAATTCTGTTTTTTGTGTCTGGGGTTATAGTCTAAGACAAATTTTAATTTTGTAGGGGGTATGGCCCCTCTAATGCGAATGATTATCATTATCAATTGATCCAGGGGAAATAAACTTTACTGACAAGAAACACATAATACTTTACTAAATTACTAGGTTATTCAATATTTTTATGACAATAATGATAAAAATTACAAATGAAAATATAAAAATAAAAATGTCGGATAATAAATATTTTTCAATCTTTTTATTATTTCCTTTAATACCGATCTTAAATTAATTGACATAATTATCTGATTGGCTGCCATCATTTAAGCTATCAAATTTTAGATATTAGAAGAGTTAATTATTTAGTTATTAATTAGGTTAGAGATAATAAAAAAGCCTCTGTAAAGAAAGGCTTTTGTTTATCGGTTGAAGTGATACTTTAGAGTTTAGCTTATAAATTAAATAGATGTAATACTATATTTGTAATATGCTCTAATATTTCCATATTTTAGATATTTCGGTACTTTGTTATTTAGGCTTATATTGCTATGTCTTTTTAATAATCTCAATTTTGGCATATTTTGTAGACCAAAAAAAACCCCCAATAAAGGGGGTTCTTTTCTCCTTGTTAGTTATTTAATTATCGCCATATTTTTCTTCAATTTGCTCTTCTGAAAGATAGGCATCATCACACTCATCACACTCAGTATTCTGACAAACTCCAGAGTCGTCAAATTCCTCTTCACACCATGAACAAGACAAGTCCATTTCAATATACAACTCTTTAAAATAGTCTGTTGTTCTTTCGTCTTCACAGTAATCAAAAACCTGTTCTTTTAGTTCATGAGCATCTATGCCATACATGTCCATGACATCTCTAATTTCATAAGGGTCAACTAACTCATTCACAACTAAGTGACCACACATATCAAGATAACCAGAATGTTCTCCTTGTCTTTTTATTCTCTCTAGTAAATTACAAAAATCTTGAGTCAATGCATCCATTTTTTTATCATAGCCAATGGACACACCTTGTGGTGATTGGTACTTTATTGTTAAGTCAACATTAGCCAATTTTTCAAACAACTCAGAATCAATATTTTCAAATTGATTTATATGGTGTTGATATTGATTAATGATTACTTCTTGACTAGCCACAATTAAAGACTTCAAGAAATCTCTATCTCTATAATTTAAATTATTTATATGCATTTTATTTATCTCCTTATTATTAATAATCTTGTACAACTACATGACCATCATCACAAAAAATCACTAGTGTCACTTCCTCTAGTGATTCATCTTCATCAAGTATGTAATTATCCTCTGCCTCTTCTATGCTTTCATAGCCAGAGAACTCACAACGAATGGCAACGACATCCCATTGATAATTTTCATCATCACCATACATGTCCATAAAAAAGTCAACTATGCCCTGTGCCTGTTCATATGTCCAGTTTGCATATTCATCACTCATTAAGGTGTGATGCATTTGTGACTCTGTTAGTTCTTCATATATCATTTTTTTACCTCCTTTAATTGGTTTAGTTGTTTTGTAATATAGTCATGAACCCTTGACCACATAAAAGGGTCGGTACATCTTGTCTGATTCAATTTGTTATCAACAAAACTCTTTAAAAATTTTAGTGTTAATTCATCCATAATTTTATTCCTTTAAAAATTGTCAAAATTGACACTAATTAATATACACGAAAAAAAGAACCTTCGATCGAAATATACACTTTTGACACACTCAATAAATTAACCTGTATTTGTTATCAATTTTTACAACAACTTTACAACCTGGATTTTTACAATGCTCCCAGGATCTTAAATTCAAATGATAATGATAATAATAACGATTCTCATATAGACAACAACCATATGGACCATTATTTGACCAAAACGATCATTCTTTAAAACCCCCTAAGAGCGTTTACCAAACCTAAAAAACAAATCGTGTTTTAAAATGTTATACACTTTAGGTTGCAATTATTAAAAACATTCTCTATAATAAATACAACCCAACATTTTGTTGGACTAACCTAGAGGATAAAATGAAAACTAAATATAACATTACAGAGATAAACCCAGAAACTATTAAACAAGTTCGTCAAATAATCAAAGACTCATTGTCTGACATCATGGAAGATAACAATTTAAAATTTGAATTAGGCAACGCAACTTATGATGATGACTCATTTAAGTTTACGGGTTTTAGGATATCTTTATCTAATGCTAAAACGGAAGAAGAAAAATCGTTAGAAGCAGAATTAGACTATAGACAAACAAGTCCATATGCTTTTAATCTTGATGCTTCTATTGTTGCTACTGAATCAGGTAGAAAATTTAAATTAGTTGGTTTTAAAAAACGAGCAAGAAAAAAACCTTTTGTTATACAAGACATCAAAACTAATGATAAATTTGTTTGTTCAGAGTCAATGGCAGTTCGTCTTTTTAAGGCAAATAGCTAATGAATAATTTACTTAACGAAATGTACCCAGATGGAATCAGAGTTGTATCTTGCTTTGGTGGAATGGAAGGACTTATGATTGCTTTAATAAATCAGAAAGTAAAAATTAAGTCATATAAAAGTTTTGAGATTGACAAACATGCTATTGATTTAACATCATTTAATTTTCCTAATATGGAACACATGGGTGACATTATGGATGCTAATGTTGATGACATTGGCGAATGTGATTTGATGGTTCTTGGTTCACCATGCCAAGGCTTTAGTAATTCTGGCAAAAGATTAGGACTAGAAGATGAACGCTCTGGTTTATTAATACCTGCCTTAGAGTTAATGAAAAAAGTAAAGCCAAAGTATTGGATATTTGAAAATGTCAGAATGAAAACTGAATGGCTAGAATTGTTAGACAATATTATTGGTGTTAAGCATGTTGAAATTGATGCTTCATTAGTGTCTGCTCAATCAAGAAAAAGATGTTTCTGGGCAAACTTTCACATTACTCAACCAGAGGACAAGGGCATTATGTTAAAGGACATATTGGAGCCAAATGTTGAGTCTGAAATCATATATCGTGAACCATACTACAAGCCAAACGGAAACACTACTGGAGTTTTAGGTTATGTAGGCAATAAACCTGCACAAGCTACTAGAGTTTATTCAATTGACCAAAAATCTAAATGCTTAACTGCTAATGGTGGTGGACAAGGTGGAAAAACTGGACTCTATGAAATTAAATGTGGTGCTTGGAGAGGTCGTAAGATTAACGAGCAAGGTTTTAGGGATGATAAAAACCCAGATGCTAAATATGTCCAACAATTAGAGATTCGTGATGATGGCAAAACTAATACACTTACTACAGTTGAGAAAGACAATGTAGTTTTGAGAGTGCCAGAGGCTACGAAAAAAGGCTATACAGACATAGAAAATGGTGATGCCTTTGATTACACCTTTCCGAACTCTAAGACACGAAGAGGGCGAAATATGAAGCACAAGAGTAATTGCTTAGAAACTAAGCCAAACTTTATGGTCTATGAACACCCTACTGTGAGAAAGCTAACTGTAAGAGAAGCAGAACGCTTACAAGGTTGTGAAGATTGGACTATAGGTGATGGTACTATAAGCAATACCCAAAGACTAAAGATGCTAGGAAATGGCTTTTGTGTGCCAGTAATAGAACATATACTATGCCATATAGGACAAGACTTTCCACCTAATATGCCACAAGAATCTTTTGATTTCGATTCTCGTTTATCTATTACCGAAAGTGTATAATATTAATTAACCAGAGGAAATAATATGTCATACAATCAATCATTATTAAACGCTTATTATGACAAGCAAGATAAAAATGAGTGTGTTTATTCAATATTTGAACACGACTTAACTCGTGAACTATATCTACTACCACCCCATGAAAGGCAAAGTATTAAGGTTCTCAATGACTTTATACAATCATTGAAGTCTGAGGCTTGGGTAAATCAATTTGAAATGTCTGGAGAAATTTGGGATTTCTCAGATGATGTACTTGAGGCTACTGAAAATGCAATTGTAACTTGCAATGAGTGGGATAAAGAAAACCAACAACCAAAAGGAGGATATTATGGGTAGGATGAGTGACTTACATATACAAATGACTGAGGATGGTTTTTTTGATGAGCAAAACGACCCATCACCAGATGAGATGAATAATTTTGTAGACAATAAAGATCTTTCTGACAAAGATGACATTTCTATTGATGATTTTAGTCACAATATTAAAGAATTTGTAGACAACTATAAGCCTGTAACAAATTCATTTAAACAAATATTTAAAGGAGAATAATATGCCAAACTGGACAACTAATGAAGTAACTGTAACTGCTAAATCTGCTAAAGATTTATCTAAGTTTATTAAGCAAATTGAAAGTGAAGATAACCCTTTTGATTTTGAAAAAATTGAACCTATGCCAAAAAATATTTTCAGAGGCAATCTTGGTAGAAAGGAAAAAGAATTGCATGGTAAAAATAATTGGTACGATTGGTCTTGGAAAAACTGGGGTACAAAATGGAATTCTTGTCATACTGAGTTTCAAAGATTTGATGACAAAGTAGGAATGTACATATTTCAAACTGCATGGTGTCCACCAGTTCCTATCTGGGAAGCACTAATGAATATTTACTCTGGTCAAGTTAAAGGATGTCCTGCGATACATTTTGAATGGCATTGTCTTGATGAAGATGATGATACTGATGGCGAAGGCTACCAGATAGAAGAGGTTGCTAATGCATAATTTAATTGACCAAATTGATTTATCTAGCATTACTTATTATTATAAGCTAGGTGAATATCCAGACTTGGACTCTGCTACTCTAAGAAGTGGCAGATACAAGAATGGTAATACACTTACAAAAGAAGATAAAATTCGTTTTAAAGATGAGTATCCAGAAATGTTTTATCAAGGATTGTGGGATTATATTGGTCAATTTGGCAAATAGGGTATCAAATGATTATCGGATTTAATGATGAATTATTAGAGTGTGTTAGCACTAAATTAAAACAAGAGCAAGACAAGTATTTTGATGCTATGTTTGAGGACAGGGATGAAGATGCAAACAAGCACAATATGAGAATCAAACATTTAAAAAAACTTATCAGAAATGGTGAGGAATTTATACCTAAATTTTAACTAGAGAGGAGTGGCTATGGCTACAAAAAGAGAGAGGTTGAACACACTCTATAAAAAGTTCGGATTAGAAACAGAAGATACATTCAAACACGCTCATTACACTATTTTGACACGAAGTGGCATTGAGAAGGTACAGAGAGGGTGTGAAATAAAAATAAGCTATGAGGTTATTGTCTGTGAGCCAGAATTTGCATGTGTCAAGGCAACTGGAATTATGGGTAACACTACAGTCGAAACATTTGGTTCTGCTAAGAGAGGAAAAGTGCCAACAACTAAAGGTGATGGTTCTACCTCATCATGGTATGTAATGGAAATTTGTGAAAAAAGAGCATTATCAAGATGTGTTTTAAAACTTGCAGGTTTGTATGAACTTGGTCATATGGGCGAAGATGAGTCTGAGGACTTTAAAGCACCTACTAGAAGTCAACAAGTTAGCACAGAAATTAAAAGATTAACAGATGAGTTAAAGGATAAGTCATGTACTTTGGAAAGAGCCAAAGAAATCATGGAAGATATGCAAGAGCGTGAAGCAGAAAATCCTAACTCACCTTGGATGGCAGTTATTAATACTGTGATGAATGAGTTTGGAGATTTATCACATCAACCTACAGATGATTTATAGAATTAGCAGGGTTTGACTTTCCAATGCTATTCGGCTAAATATCAATCCTCGTTAGGCATTTACTCCATAGGTGCTTTTTGGTATTTAGTCGTTAGGTTAAGAATAAGTTTGGTGCTTGGGTCTACCATAAGTGACCCTTTATTTAACTAAGGAAAAAAAATGAGCGAATATGATAATACAAATAGTGGTGCATTATGGAAGAGCAAGTTTACTGATAATCCCAAAGCACCTCAATATACAGGTCATGTAGATGTTGAAGGAGTTGAATGGAAACTTTCTGCTTGGAAAAGTTCAAGTGATAACCCTAAAGCACCTGTTTTAAATTTTCAATTACAAAAGGCATCAGATATACCACAACAAGCTACGCAACAAAAAGCACAAGCAACGCTTGAAGATGATGTACCTTTTTAAATGATTACTAAAAAACAAAAAGAAAATCTTGTGACAATTGATGGTAAAGAATATATTGTAAACAAGAAAAAAAAAGGTATTAATAGGTCTTTAGTTTATACACTTAATGATGGTACTAAGTTGACAGTAGAAATGTTAGCTAATAAATTAAAGTGTCGAAACTCATGTGCTAGGGCGAGGTTAAATGCCTCGTCTGACCCAAAAAGAATTTTTAAGAAAGTGCAAATAACAGAAGGTAGAACTAGAAAGACAAATGATATTGCACATCTTATAGATTCTCGTAGTTGGTACAAAGACCCATTAACTAAATTAATGCTTAAATAGGAGAAGTTATGTTAGTAATATGCCCACATTGTGCAAAACCACATGAAGTTGAGGCTAAAAAAAATACAAAGCCACCAACTGATGAGGAGTTGATTGAGTTTGATATATTTAGAGAGAATTACAAAGGTAAGAAAAGAGGTTTGATTACTGAAATGAATAACTTTGTAAAAAAACATGAGGATTGGAGAGAAGTTTTACCAATGCTTAATAAGTTGCATGTAGAGTATGGAACAAGTAAAAAATACATACCACATTTCCAAACCTTTATAAATCAAAGGCAATGGGAGATGTATGAAATTAAATCAGTAAGGCTATATAAACCATATGGTGATGAATATGATTGGAGGAATCAATAATGGACACAGTACAAATTAAAAAAGTAGATAGATATACAAGAGCAGGTGAAGATGGAAGAGTAATAGTCTGTAAATGCAATGCTCCAATAAGAGTTTTTCATTTTTCTTGGACTGCTATAAAGTGTGTTGATTGTGGTCAAGATGTAAAAAAAGAAGAGTACACAGTAGGCTTAACAGAAGAGCAGAAATATAAATGGGTCTGGGAAGGTCGCAAAGGACATAAAACTTTAGTTAAAAGAATTAATACTGCTTTAGTTGATGTTGAAGATATGGATATTAATAGAAGCGATTATCCAGATTTTTGTGATAGTTATATAGTTGAGGCTAGTTGGGCAGATGGTTCAAAATTAATTGATGAAGAATTAGATGAACTCAATATGGATGGTGATTACCTATACAAACAAATTGAACATCATTTATATTAGGAGATTTTATGTCAATACAATATTTTGGAACTAAAATGCAAATGCATCAACAAAGAGTGCAACTTGACAAAGAACAAACAATAAAAACTAAAGGAGTTAGTATGAGATATGTTAAAAGATTTTTGATTTATGCCTCATTTTTATCAACAATAGTATCTGCTAGTTGTTTAATTTATATAGTCCAATGGCTTGAAGCATTAAGGAAAGGGTGGCTAGTATGAAATACGATTCACTAGATGCAGAAAATGCAGTCGTTGGTGGTTTGCTTATCGATCCTTGTTGCGAAAGAGTTCTTGCGACAAGATTAAGAGAAGAAGATTTTAGCAATAAAAAGATTGGCTATATTTTTAGAACCATTATGAACATGCATATTGACAGTAAGCCAATAGATATTGTTACAGTCAGAGATTTTATAGAAAATGATTATCAAACTAAAGACAGAACTTGGATGGTAACTTTTGAGGATTTAGCTTTAGTAGCAGAAAATTCTACAGGAACACAAAACATTGAATCTTATTGTAGGCATGTAAGAGAGTGTCGAATTAAAAATGAAATTGAAAATTTTAAACAAGGCATTAATTATGATAATTATCAAGATACTGTTTCTGGAATACAAAACCTAGAGTTAGAACTTGAAGATAAAGATGAGAGTTCAATAAAAGCTATTGTAGGCAAGACTGTAGATTACATGCAGAATTTAACAACTAAGGGTATTGGGTTGCCTACTGGATTTAAGTCTTTAGATGCCCTAATTACTGGCTTTAGACCAGAAACTTTAACTGTTATAGCAGGTAGACCAAGTATGGGTAAATCTACCCTGGCCCTAAATATTGCAGATGAAGTATCTAAGCGTAATAATGTACTGTTTTATTCTTTAGAAATGAGTCAAGTACAGTTAATGCTAAAGATGGCTGCCTCCCATTCCTCAGTACATTTAACTAAAGTTAGTAAGCAAAGCATGTCAGATGATGAAGCAGAGATTTTTTACAAATCTTTATCTAATCTTGGTAATCAAAATATGACAATTATTGATAAATTTGGAATGACTGTTCATGACATTGTTAGTAAGTCAAGACAACTTAATAGTGAAAACAAGATTGATATGATAGTTATTGACTATTTACAAATTATTAAGTATGACAAAGGCAAAGAAATACATGAGTTAGGAAACATAACTAGAGAATTAAAATTCTTGTCTAAAGAGTTAGGAATACCTATAATTCTTTTATCTCAGTTGAGTCGTGGGGTAGAGCAAAGAGAAAATAAAAGACCCTTTATGAGCGATCTACGCTCCTCTGGTGAAATTGAACAAGATGCAGATTGTATTATTATGGTTTATAGAGATGAATATTATCATCCAGAAGAAACTGTAGATAAAGGTTTAGCAGAACTTATAGTTGCCAAGAATAGAATGGGTGAAATAGGTTATGTTAAGACAGAGTTTCATGGTCAGTTTTCAAGATTTAATGACATGGAAATTAATATATATAACAAGGAGTAGTAAATGAAACTAAGTAATGAAAAATTAGATAGTGAAGTATTAAAAATGGTTACTAGAATGTTAGAAGATATGGCTAATGATGAGCAAATAGGTGAGTTTGGTCGTGAAAATGCAAATTCCACACTTAACATGATTGGAAAAACTTATATCTTATTGGCACAAAATAATGAAGATGAATAAATTTTAATACCTATGACTAAAATAAAACAACAAGATGGTAGACCACTAGAAGATTGGGTAAAGCATTATGAACTGACTTTAACAAGGCTTGATGATGATTGGAGTCCTTTAACAAAAAATGATAGTCGGTATGAGGTTATAAATTTAGCAAGTGTATGGAAATATTTTCGCAATCAAGAACATAATAGAAGCAAATTAGTTGAAACAGGAACTGTTGAAGTTGAGTTTCATAGAGATGATTGGGATGAAAAATTTAATGACAAAAAAATACATAAGTTATTACATGATAAAAAACTGTACGCAATGGAACTCTTGTTACAAGAATATTTAAATCGCTTTGTAATTGAAATAAATGAATGGGAAGATGATGAGTAAGATTACTGAAAGTGCCAGAGGTAAGCAATGTCAACTTAGGTTGGAGGGTTGCTTATCTCCTAATACCGAAACTACTATTTTTGCACATTTAAATGGGGCAGGTATGGCTATGAAACAAAGGATTAATAATTTTGATTTTGGTTTTTATTCGTGTGCCAACTGTCATGATTTATATGATGGAAGAATATCACTTGCTCCACCAATAGAAAAAGAATGGTTGGAATTACAAGTCCTAAGAGCAGTAATGAAAACACAAATGATAATGGCTAAAAACGGGATAATTTAAATGAAAAATAACATTAAGTTAATAGCAATATTGTTTATAATTGGATACATATCTGGTTGTAATATGATGAACGAACAACTTAGATGTCATCCTATAGAGTCTAATGAATGTATAGGTTGGTTAGGTGATAAACCTATTTATGACGAGTTGTAAGAAATTAAGGTACTCAAATATTATTTAATTATATTATTACATTAGTGCTTCCAAAGGTAAATATAACTAATGAGTGCCTTAATTTGTTATAACTAGGAGAGAAAGTATGGAAAAAATAATGGAAGTTTTAAACACAGTCCTAAAAAATAGATCCTTAACAGTTTTTCTAGGAATTTGTGTGGTCGCTTTATTCTTTGGATGGGTTGGTGGCTAATACAGTACACGACAATATCAAAAACCCCTCACACTATACTCAAGGCAAGATAGAGGCTAAGACATTTATAATTGACCAAGATATGACTTGGGCAGTTGGAAATGCAGTTAAATATCTTGTTAGGTATAGATGGAAACATAAAGGTGAGGGGCGAATCCAGGATCTTAGAAAAGCCATAGAAAATATTGACATTGAAATAGAAAAATTATTATTGCAAGATAATAAAAAATGACTCACAGAGTTATACATAAAGAAAAACCTAAAGAAGCAGTATTTAAATCGTTAGTGCAAGATTTTTTTGTAGAAAATCCTGGTGTAAATATTGCAACAGTTTCTATTGAAGAGGGTAAGCCTAAACGATCACACGCTCAGAATAGATTATATTGGACATGGGTTGGAATTATAGCCTCAGAACTAGGTTATACAAAAGACGAAATGCACATTATTTTAGGCGATCGATTCCTAAAAAAAATAGAAGTTGTAACAAAGAAGGGTAAAAAAATTGCTCAGATACCATCAACTACACAATTAACAGTTGATGAATTTATAGATTATTTATGCGAAATTGAAATGTTATGTGAAGATTGGAATATGACTCTTCCTCACAATGATGATTATCAACTAGCAATTCATGGAAATGCCAAGGTATAGTACAAAAGCTAAAAGATATCAAATACTAGATGAGATAACTGAAAACACGAAAGATGCTTTAGAATTGGCAAGGGAAGAAGATACACCTAGAGATGTTGAAATTAGATTTTTATTAGCCTTAGTTGTTAAAGATTTAGATGTCCTAAGAGGCGAAGAGTATGGGGAAAAAATATAAGAGGATTGCTTTAAAGTTTAATCTAAATCCAGTTCCTGCCGCCAGACCAAGAGTTTCCAGATGGTCTACATACTACCCAAAGAAGT
>Ga0208645_1002766_pt1 | contig 13601 bp, 9 predicted proteins | sample VirMetDEL_Sep_01_FD_184519 | JGI IMG/M metagenome (GOLD analysis project Ga0208645, IMG submission 184519) | Aqueous microbial communities from the Delaware River and Bay under freshwater to marine salinity gradient to study organic matter... | ecosystem: Environmental > Aquatic > Marine >... | reverse complement strand
TCTAGCTACTTTTTCAAGAGCTAAAGACATTTGCTCTGCGAACTCATCAACGATTGGATTAGAACCAGCTAAACCGAGTTTATCAGCAGCTGTTACTGTTCCATCTCCATCTGATGAATTAATAATAGAAGCACTTAAATCAAAAGGATTTTGGTGCTGATATGTTGCCATAGCTGTGTAAGTCATCTTGACACCTTTATGAAATATCTGTGTCACACCTGTGTAAGCAACTCTATCTCTACCGAGATATTCAGTTGGTGTATTACCTTCTTGAGCCTTTGTAGGTTCAGAAGATACTGTGTGTGAGTCAGCAGCTTGGATTTGCCAGAAGGTAGATTGTAAAACCTTACCTCCGTTTAATCCACCTGTTGCAGATAAAAAAGGAGTTCTTTGACCACCTACACGGAATAGCTCCCCAGAAAAGTTATTAATTTTCTGAGAGTAAATTGCGTCATTAGTCAGGGTTATGCCTGCCATAATAAACCTCCGTATATTGTCGTATTAAACTATTACTTTTTTTGTTGTTCTTGGTCCATGTAGTTTAATTTAGCTCTTAGTGAATCCTTAACGGATGCACCTTTTAGAGCAGCAACTAATGCTTCATTAGACCCTAAAGGTATTTCTGAAGTTGAATTTGCATCAAGTGCAGCTACGCGAGACCTTGCATCGTCTTGAACTTGTGGTTCAGGTGTAGGCTGTGGTGTTGCCTCAACTGTTCCATTTGTTTCGAAACCATACTCGTCCTTTGCAAACTGTGAGATAGCTTCTGTCGTAACAGGTCCATCATACACTTGCTTTAACGCTTTACCGAAACCTTTGTCCGTTGATAATCCTAATTTACTAAAGACATTATCTATTTCCTTATCCTTATAAGACTCTAGTTCTGCCTCAAGTTTTTTGATAGTTTCATCTTTTCTACCAATAGTTTCTCTCATTTGTTTTACACCATGTTCTTGCGGTGCATCAAATTCTTCCATACTGTACCTCCACTATGTGTTAACCTATCTGACAAGACCATAGGCATCTTGCCGTGGTGCTACCTTACCACTTGACTTATCTCTCTGGTAGCTTCAAGCTATAAGTCCATTACTCTACGGTTTTAATACGAGCTTTCAACGTAGGCTTCGAAAGCTGTTTGCAGGTCTATTTGAGCGGACCACGCAACGCTTAATAAATATTATAACAGGTTATTCTATAAGTCCAGTAACTTTGCCATCTTTTTTAGCAGCGCCTAATTGTATACCTTGTTTGGATGTTAGTTCTGCTTGTATACGATTAAGTCTTTGTGAAGCAGCTATGTCGCCTAAAGCAGCATCTTCTAATGTTTTAAGTTCTAACTCTCTACCTATAGAACGTGCTTGTGTTTGCATTAATCCTGCTGTTTCATAGATTCCTTTAGCTTGTTCTGTAGTTAAACCTAAGTTTCTAAGTTCTTGAAATCTAGCAAAAGTACTTGTAAATCCTCTGGATGTAGCTTGTGCTTGTAGTTGTAATGTCTGTATATCTCCAGCTAATACTTTATCTTGTATCTTAGGATTAATTAAAGCAGCAAATATAGTTCCACTATTCATAGGCATATTGTATCTTTCTCTAAATAGTTTTTCTACTTCAGGTATCTGGTCTTTAACTCCAGCGTATACCATGTCTATTCTTGTTTGAAATTCTTCTGCAGATACAGGGTCAGCAGTACCGTAACCTGTAGCCATATCAGTAAACTCGTCTTCAAAATCTGTAAAATCATTAACACCTACTTCAGCAAGTGTTGTTTATAGGAAGCTTTAACACTCATAAAAGAAAGCTCATCCATAATTAAAGTACCATCTTCTCGCATTAACTTACCGAAATTATCTTTCCAAGGTTTAGTTTGTCTAGTAGCTTTAATAGCTATATCAGCGTCTCCACTCTTTACCCATTGTTTAGCAAACTCGTCTATAACAGCATCAGGTAAAAAGTTATATAATGTAGAAGCTAAGCTTGCCCCTGCACTATAAGTTCTACCATCATTAGCAGGTTCAGAACTTGTTGTACCAGCTAAAGCAGTACCTTGTACACTAGAATCTGTATCATATCCTCTAGCTCTATACCATGCTAAATCTCTAACTTGACCAGTTTCAGGGTCTATTGAATTATCTACTGTATAAGAACCAGCTAAATCTTTTCTATAAACTTCTACCATTATCCTACAAAACTCCTACTTGTAACTATACCTTCTCCAAAGGTACTAGACATTGCAGATACTAAATCATTTTTAACTTTTTGATTACCAGTGTTTAATCCATAACTACGTAACTCTTCTAGTTCTTTAGAGACATCATTCATTCTTACAAGTTTATCTAACAATGGGTCATCAGATTTTATATCTTGTCCTAATACACCTTTAGCCATTTGTTGTTTAGAAGATACAATAGTTGACCATGCAATGTCTTCATCATACATGTCATAGAATTGATATCTTTGTTTTTTAAGTTCGTTAATAAAAGCTTCTTTTGCTGAAGCATTATTACGTATATCTCCAGCTTTTTTACGTATATCTTCTTCACTTAAATGTAAATGTGCAGGTAAATACTTATCCATAAGTTCTTGTACTTCTTGTTCTCCAACTCTAGTTGTTTCTACTGTGATGCCCTCTAGCGCGTTAATAACGCCATTATCCATGATGATGTCAGCGTAAGGGTCAAAGATACCATTAAGTTGTGAAAGTGCTTCTTGTTGACTAAACCAACCTTTATTTGTCATAGTCGCTAAGTAATCTACTACTGTATCAGGCAACTCAGAACCATATTGTTGTTTAGCTGTTCTGCTAAATAAATTGTAATAAGTATTGTAATTTTTTTCGAACTGTTCAGGGTCTGTAAACTCCATTCTTTCTGAATCAATTTGATTTTGTGTTACACCTAACTCTTTAAGGATAGCTCCATAAGCATCTGTTTCTAGTATATTAGCTGTAGCTGTTTTCATATCTCCACCTGTAGCTATTAGTTCAGAAGTTAATAAACCAATATACTTATCATTGTTAAGCAATTTAGATGTAATACGTTTTCTATTTCGTTTAACTGATTGTGCAAAGTTTGTTGCAATGTCTACTGCATCAGCACCTTCAGGTAAATCTACAGCAGAAACAGGTACACTAATTAAAACATCACTACCTAAGAATCCACTATTAAAATTGTCTTGTGAAATGTCTGCTCTAATTCCTGCATCTGCTCTAGCTTTAGCTTCAACATCATCTGAATGGTCTCCTTTATCTCTCTTAGGAGAGTTAGATATGTCGCTCAATAAATAATTTTCTGGTAAATCTAATACGTATGTATAGCTACCCATGTCTATTGCAAGTTTATAACCCTCGCCAGTAACATAAATAATCTCTTGACCTTCGTAATCTCCTTTAAAATTACTATAATCAAATCCAGTTTTCATTCCATCTATAGTATCTATTGTTGGTTCATCTACCATTATTCTCCTTTAAATGCTCCTAAAACAGATGACATTCCTGTCTTTAAGTAATCTTTACCAGTATCTACTACTTCTTTTGTAGCATCATAAATCTTTGTTGCAGGTGTATATTGCTGTAAAGTAGCAAAAGTATCTGCTCCTTCAATTAAAGAATCTATAAGTTCTGGTTCTACTTTTTCTACAGACTCTTCATATCCAGGAATATATATATCCATAACAGCTCTACCTGCTGTATTAGCCATTTTTTTACCTGCATAATCAGTACCAGCTACAGCTATTCCTGCTATTGCTGAAGCTGCTAGTGCATACATTTCTCCCTTCATCCATTTAGCAGCAAGTCCGCCTAAACCTATTTTTCCTAAAGCTACTTCTGCAACTTCAGTAACAGGGTCTAGCCATGCAGCTCCACCTCTAGCTATAAAACCACCAAGTACTTTAGGATTAATATTATACGCTTTAGCAGTATCATCTAATAAATTACTTTTAGCACCTACATTTTCAGCTATTTTATCTACACCTTGAGCTATTTTTGCATCTGACATTTCAGATACTAGATATTTTTCAAAGTTTGCATTAGCAAGTCCACCAATTTTTTGTTTATCTCTATGAAACCAATATTTTTGTTCAGGGTCAACATCAAGAGTTATTGCTTTGTTGTAAGATGATTTAAAATTATTTATATCGTAATTATTAATAATCTCACTACCTGTAACTTGAGTATATTTTTTAGATGCCCAATCAGTAAATTTTGGTGCGTTATCTATTTCTCTTGCACTTGTCGTAGTAGATTTACCAGAACGTAAATCTCTGTCTTCTTTTCCAGTTTCTGTTATATATGCGGGTATTGAATCTTCAGCCATTATCTTCCAAACATGTAAGTTATCATATCGTTCTGCATAGTTCTAACTTTGCGACCCTGTTCTACAGCACTAATTTGTTTACCGAACTCGTCTTCAACTTGTTGTGCCATAATTTCTTCAGGTCTATCAGTAGAGAATGCAGATAAATCAATAAACTTATTAACTCCATAATCTTTAGCCAACTGTTCTCTTTGACTATCCATCTCTAAATATTCTGGTTGACTTACCATAAAGTTATAATCTTCGTATTGTTTTGCTTTAGCTCTAGCTTGTCCAAAAGCAATAGAGTAACTATCAGCAAATTTAGTTGACCATTCGTCTAACTCTTCTTCTGTAGCACTTCTACCTAGTTTACTTTCAAAGTATGAATCAACCATATCTTCTAATGCATTTTTACTAGGTGGTATAAACTGTTTAGCTAATTCTTTAGCAACTTCAGCCTCATCTATTTGTTCAGTGATTTCAGCTTCTTTAGCCATTTCTTCTAAAGCATATCTAAAAAGATTTCTATGATAATTAAAATCTCCATACAGTGATTGTGATTCAGAAAAATAAACTGAGTCTTGTTCCATAATTGTATCGTAAGTATCTGTACCAGGAACTATGTGTCTATTTTTATCTAACCAATTCATTACATATTTTATTGATGCACGTAATTTTTCTGAAGGTTCACCTTGACTTTCTGCAAAGTAATTGTCTGGAACAATGTTACTGCTAGTTAAAAAGTTTTGAAACTGTCTAATTTCTTCAGTAGTAGCATAACTATCTATTACATCTTCTACTTTAGTTCCACCAAAGTGACCCGCAAAAGGCATCATAGCTTGTTTACCATTAATAATTATTGGAGTTCCGTCATCCATATATGCAGGTCTAAGAATTTGTTCACCTGTCATTAAGTTTAGATAAGCTTGTGCTTGTGGTCCTTCTTCAGGATTTTGAGCCATCCATTCTAAAACAATATCTTCTTTAGGATTAACACCCCATAGTTGTGTAAATTTATTAAAAGAATCTGGATTTATACCATAGGTTTCAAAATCTTTTAACAGCTGTGGGTCAGATACTTTACCCGAAACCATTGCAGGAACTTGTTGTTGAAACTCTACTTTACTTGGTTTATATATACTTTCTACATCTTTTTTAACAATTTTAGTTTCTTCAGAATCTGCTACCTCAGTATTCCACCAAGCAATAAACTCATCTTCAGCAACACCTAGTTCTTTTTTAATGAAATCTGCAGCAATTTCTCTATCTTCTTCAGGTCCTAGTAAATTATCTTTAAGAAATGTTTTAAAAGATTTAAATTTTTCTGAAAGATTTTCTTGTCTAGCTTTTCCACTAGATTCAAATTGTAATTCAAATTTATTCCATAAACTTTTTAATTTATCCATAGCTATCCTTGTGGGAAGTAATCTAATACTTCCTGGTCATCTCTATATAACTTTAACATAACTCCTGTCCATACACCCCAAAACTCAGGGTATTGTTTTATAATTCTATTAGCATCATTATACACATAAATTCTTAAAGCTTTAGCTCTAGGGTCTGATGATGTTAACCACCAAGTAGGGTTATTCGATGTAGAGTATTCAGCTCCTAATGTAGATGCATATCCCCATGAGTTCATAATTTCAGCAAAACCTTTACCTGCATTTGTTTCTAACACGTAAGGGTTAGTTAACCATTGTTCTTGCATTTCTTCGAAAATGTCTTGAGATGTAGGTGGATTAGTAATACCGTATTCTTCACTTTGAAATCCTGGTAATGCAAGCTTTAATTCGTTTCTAAATGCACGTTTAAATATAGTTTTTTGTATAGAAGTTAATGATTCCAATTCATCTATTTTTTTAGAATAAGTTTTATATCTAAAAAATCCTATAGTGTCATTAACTGCTCTACGGTATTGGTCAGGACTTAATAAACTTTTTTCAGCTACAATATCATTCCAATTTTTTTCTTCATAAGGATTATCTATATTCAAGTAATAACCACTTATTTTTAAATTATTAAATATTTCTGGATTATTTTTTTGAAAGTTTTGTACTCTAACGCTTACAGATTGTTTTCCTGTTTCTGACTTTGACCTAGGACTAAGCATATATGGATGTTCTATACCATAAGTTTCAAAAAATTCATTGTAAGTAGCTATATCATTACCTTCATTTTTTTCTCTAATACGTATATATTCTTCATATAAAGTAGCTTGACCCCATAAATGTCCTTGTTCATCTTCAACAAAAAATTCAGGTTTAAATCCAGTAGGTCCAAAATATTGATATATAAATTCAAAAGCAAACAAAGTACCTGATTTTTCTTTTGCGTACTCTAAATAAAGATTATCTATTTGTCCTTCATTAAGACTGCCTTTAGCCATGTTAGGATATAACTTATCTATATATTTATCTAACTTACCTGCTTTGTATAATCTCTGTGACTCACCAGCAGATATACCCCAACGATATATATCAATAGTTTTTTTAGCACGCATTTGTTCTATTTCACTACTGTTATCTGTTATGTAATCAAACTTATCTGGGTCCATTAACATAGCTCTACCTTTTTTATATACAGGTGATGCAGCAAAAACATCACTCAATTCTTCAGGTGGAGGAAATTCACCAAAGAAAAACTTTTCAAATTCGTTAGCCCAACCGTATTTAGCACCTAATTTAGTTGTAGCATTTTCAATCTTAGGTAATACTCTAGCCATACCAAATGCAACTAAAGAGTTAGGTCCAGGAACAAATCCCTGTGCAAGTAAGTTTACTCCTTGTATTTGACTTCTAGGAGATATTTGTACATTCTGTTCTCCATTAATTAATTCATCATCAAATATTAAATTAGACATAAAGCCTCCAAAAGGCATTACAAATACATCTCTTTCTGGATTCATAGGGTCAGGAGATATAAAACCGTCTTCAGAACTACTACCTAATGCATCTGCAGCTCCACCACCTCTGACACCTAAGTGTGCTTTTCTTAATACATATGGATTTTCTCCTAGTAATTGTCCCCATGTTTGGAATACTTCAAACCATACTTCAATAAAAGGAAATATGTTTACCAACTTATCTGATAAAGTATGTCTTTGTTTTGTATCATAAAGTAATTCTTTAACACCTGATAAAGCATATGCTTTACTTTCTGTATTCATTACTTCATAATTAGAAATTTCACCAGGTTTAAATAACTTATCAAGTCCAACCATTTCGTCAATTATATCTTTAGGTACTCCTGCTTCTTTAGCTTCATTAATAAATTGTTTACGTAATGGTTTACTAAAATCTTGAAATCTATCTTGTATGTACATCCATCTGAATTGTTTAAATGTAGTAGACCTATTGAGATAACCTATTGGTTTAGTCATTAACCTATCAAATATAGCTTGATATCCATTATTCATCATATCTTCTATTTGTCCTAAGAAATTTGTTGGTGTCATTTCTTCAGCTTTATCAACAATTTGAGTTAGTGTTCCTGGATTAATACCATCTTTTTTATTGTAATATTTAGCAAGTTCATCAGTTATTTTAGATTTTTTAAACTGTCGTAAGAATACATCTTCTGTACTAAAAAATTCAACTACATCTTTTTTGTTAGAACCTGTTTTACCATATTTAACTAGTTTTCCATCAGCAATCATATTACGTATAGATTGATTGCCAAGGTCTGTTGATTTTAAATTGTAAGTATATTTTCTTGTTTTATTATTTATACGAGCATCTTTACCTTTTTGAAAAGAACCTCCTGCAATAATACGAATACGAGATTCTAAATACTGTAAGTGTTGGTCTAAATCTTTAGATGTATCATCAATAAAGTTTGCAGCTTTACGTCCTTTATATCTAACAAATTGTAATCTAGCTTCTCTACCAGCATCACTTGTTATCCATTTGTAAAGTCCATCACTACCATATCCATATCTTGCTACAGCTTGTGCCATAGGGTCACCTCTTAATAATCTTAATTCGTGATATACAGATTCGACTATTTGTGGTTCAGTAAGTTCACCAGTACTTACACCTTTATATTCAATGTATTTATTTCTTTTTGTTTTATTAGCACCACCAGCTATATCTTCATATCGCATAGTCTTTTGCATAGCTTCAATAACTTCTTCTTGCATAAGAAAATCGACAGCATCAGGATTGTATTGCGCTCCTTTGTATTTTGTAAAAGGTAATTTTTCTAACATTTTACCTGCACGTGAATTAGGGTTATGTGCGGCTAACCATTGAAAATATTCGTAAGGTCTATTGTAGATACTAGAAAACCCTTTAACTGCAATACGTGCTTGTTCTTCCATAAACACACGTGTAAAGAAAGCAGCTCTCATAAGTACTAAAGGTTTAAATAAGTTTCTTGTATAAAAAGACATAAGATTACTCATAAAGTTATTTTCTAATCTTTCAACATTTAATATTCCATCATCAAAAGGATTAGGTATAGCATCTTCAGCTTTATTCCAACTAAAATGTTGTGTTTTATACTTAGCATATTTTTTAGCATCTGTAAGTATTGTTGTTTTTTTAAATTGATTATTTGGATATGCTTTAAACAATGGTCCTACTGCACGTTCTATAAGTCTATAATCCATTAAAGGAGCAATGTTGTCTTGCATTTCACTAAATAACGAACCACTCATAGTAGTTACAACGTCACCAATATCGTCTACAGCATTTCCTATTTCATTTATTTCATGTCCACGATAATTAGAACCTATGTTAGGTAAAATGTTTTTGTCTTTGTCAGTAGAATATATTTTCATTTTCTTTAAACCTTCAAACATTTCTGCTGCATGGTCTCTTATATATTCCCAGTTACCACCTTTAGCTCTTACTAACTTTAAATCTCTTGATGCTTGTTTAAATGCAAAATCTCTATAAGCAGTTTTATCTAATGGATTAATTTCCATAAACTCTTTTAATATTTTGTTACCAGATTCAACATCATATCCATTAATTTGTAAATGAGATGTTAATTGTTTTAATCCTACGTTTAAATTATTTAGAGGAATACCCATGTCAGGTACTACTCCTAATAACTTTCTGTAGTATGGATTGTAACTTGAGTTAAAGTTAGAACTAAAACCTAAATATTTTTCAAATTTAGGTAAATCTAATTTGCCTATAGCTTCTAAGGCATAATCAGGTGTAACATTTTCTAGCTTAGCAATTGCACTTGCTTTATCTGCTACAGCATCCATTGTGTCTACTACAGCTTCTCTACCTACTTCTACAAGTTTTTGTGGGTTTTTATTTTTACGTCTTAAAGGAAATACACCTTGTCTAACTTTTCTAGACTTTTCTCCTGCCCAGCTACCAAATGTTCTATATGAAGCATTAGGATTTATACCAGATGATTGTAAAAATTTATTAATAGTAAGAGAACCTGTCTTTGGTAATATTTTACCAGGAAGGGTATATGGTACATTTTGTCCTACATCATTTACAATGGTATATCCAGTAGAAATCATTTGGTCGAAAACTTTTTGTACAGTTTGCCAATCATCTATCTTTGTTAAATCTGATTTAACTTGTGCAGGTAAATGTTTTGTGATTGGATTTGTATTTAATAAATATAAATTATCTTCTTCAGCTATAGCTTTAAAAAACTCTACGTTTGTAGGTTGATTTAATATATCTTGTTTAGTTGTTTGATAAAATCTAGGCACTCTACCAAAAAGAGTATTTTCTTTTTTAAGTTTTTTAAAAGCTTTTTTAGTTTGAGATATGTCTTTATTACTATTTTTATTAGTAATTAATCTACCAACACTGTCTGTTACTTTATTTAAGTTACCATCTCCTGTAGCTCCATCAATAATTGGACCTACTTCATCTAATACATTGTCAGCTAAACTTTTAGAATCTAATTTAACTTTCCTAAGACCACCTTTACCTTTAACAAGAGTACCTTGTTCTATTGCTTCCATAACAGGATTTACTCTACGTAAACCTTTTTGTAAATTTTTAACACCTTTAACTCCTTTACCAGCAAATATTTCTGGTAAAAGCTGATAACTAGCATCAGTTAAACCTGATAGTATATCAAACGATTTAGAACCTGGTGCAAAAACTTCTGCTGCAGTAACCCTACCTGGTGAGTATTCAAGTAATAAATCTCTATCTGCCCATTCAGGTCTGTAATAATCTTGTTCTGATTGTCCTGCCCAGAAAAATCTTTGTCTAGCCCTACCAGCATAAAAATTTACTTTGTTTGGATTATAAGAAGATGTGTAACTTATATTACCATCTTCGTTAAATGCATATTTACTTTCACCTGTTTGTGCATCATAAGACCCTGCTAAAGGTGTTCCTATGTTTTTATAAATGAAGTTTCTAGCTTCATCTGGTGACATACCATATTCATTAGTTAGTTTTACATAGTAAGGTGTTTTTTCTGCTTTAACAGATTCTAATGTAATTTTAGTAGCTCTATCAAAATTTAATGGTTCTCCATTAGCTACAGCTCTAAACATAGCAGCAAGTACAGGTTCTCCACCCATATTGTGTGCTTCACTTATCATGTCTATTTGTTGTTTAAGTTCACTTAAAGTTCCTAGTTCTTGTCCTAAACCTTCAACTTTTGTACCACTCAAATCTATTTGCAACATATCTTGTGCTTTTTGTGAGGTATAACCTTTTTGTAATAGTTTATCGTATTCACGTAAATCTCTAAGATATGCTTGTGACCTACCTACTTTCATAGGTTGACCTGGTGCTAAAGCATTTACACCACTAGCAATAACAGACCATTTTCCTGATGGTCCAAATGTTTGAAAAAATGCATCTAAAGCAGCAAATGCCCATACACCGTATTGAACATCACCTGGTTTAGCTCCACCTGGCATAAGACCACCTGTTAACAAATCACCAAAAGACATCTTCATATTGTCTTCTACATGGTCAAATTGAAATTCTTGTTGTAATTGTTTCCATAACTTAGCTTCATTGTAAATTTTACTTGTTTTACTTTCTTGAGCTATTTCAGCAACAGCTTGATACTCAGGTGGTATTCCTAATAAACCTAAACCTAATGCAGTACCTGTGTCTAATTCAGAAGGATATTTTTCTAAGTTATTAAGTAATTGTTCTGGATTTTCTTTAAATACAGAACCATACTGTAAAGCTTGTAACTCTAGTTGTCTTCTAGCATTGAGTACATCATAATACTCATTTCTATCTCCTAGTAACATTTTTAAATGTTCCTATTGTTAATGATTTCTAATAATGTTGGTGTAGGGTTTATTTGATACAAAGCTTGTAATATTGCATCAGTGTTATCAGCTATTTGCTGTTGTGGTCCTGCCCCATCTCCTATCGGCAATCCTTGTGTAGCAGGTTCTCCAGGTCTTTCAGTAGGTGCAAATACGTTAGGTGCAGTAGGAATACCCTGTTGAACTGGTAGGGGAGCGGCTTGTTGTTGTTCAACAAAAGCTTTGTTTGCTCCATAATCAGCATCAGGTAATCTTCTTAAAGGTTGTTTAGAACTACCAGGACCGCCATCTGTTCTTTGCCCACCTTGTGGTGTAGCTACAGCAGCTGGTTTATTTGGTTGTCTATATCCGCCTCTACGATTTTTTGCCATTATTAAAATCCTTTGTAATTAAAATTATCATGCCTTCTATTGGTTGTATTATTTGTGTAACTGATTCAGATAAAATATCTAATTCATCTTGTACACCGTATGTTTTATACACTAAATCCCAAAATTCTGTATCAAAATATTCTTGCACTTTACATTCCAAATGCTTGAGCCATTGTTGGTACATTTTGTCCACCCATCTGCTGTTGCATCATTTGTTGTTGTATCATAGCTTCTTCTTCAGGAGACATCTGTGGTTCCTGTGGTGTGTAGAACTGCTTCATTATTTCTGTAATGCTAGAAGGATACTCATAAATAGCTATGGCAGCCATAGTTGCTTGAGCATCTCCTTGTGCAGACCTAGCTAATATACTGTCAAACAATACACCTTCTGCTTTATTTTTTCTTATACGTTCTTGTACTTTTGCTATATTCTCAAGACCATCAATATTATCTTGCAAAGTCTCTACGTCTATAACACCAGCTTGTAATAATTGCAAACCAGTAACAATTTTCTGTGGTTCATCAAATCCAGCCATAACACCATAGATACGTCTTGTTCTATAATCTCCACCTATATCAGCTAATGGTGCATAATTTTCAGAAAATGCAGAACCGTTAAAATAACCAGCCATAGGTTTTTTAGATATACCTTGTGAGTAAGAAAGAATTACATCCATTTCTAATCTCTTAGCATCCATTTGTGTTACTGCTGTTTTTATTATATCTCTATATTCACTAATCATTAATGACATAGTGGAGTTCAACTCTGATAAACCAGCACCAGTAACAAAAGAGTTAGGTGACTGTGAATCATCAGTAACTGGGTATCCACCAACCATACGTAACTGTCGTTCTAATCTATCTATTTGTTGAAACAACTGATACGGAATATTGTTCATTGGTTTAGAAACCTGCGTACCTGGAGCTAGATAGTTTACTGCAAATCTACCTTTTCTGTATTGTCCAGATTCTATCTCTCCTGATATGTTGGTTTCTGTAAATACGCTATCTTCCATGGCTATTGCTGACATAATGTTAATTTTTGCCATCATTGCCATTAAACCTATTACGTGGTCGTATTGACCTTTAAGTTGGTCAAAAGAAACTTTCTTCATAAAGACAAACGGTGGTGTAGATAATACGTTTGGTATAAAGTCAAGAATCATATTACGTTCTGGGAATACTACATAAGTACCACCCATGTCATAGTATTCGATAATTCTTACACCTGAGTATGTGTTATCTTCCCAACCTTGTTCTCTGTTGTTTTCATAAGACATAAAAGGTGCAGCTAAGTCACCATTAAGCTCATCACCTTCATCATCATCTTGTTTAAGTATTTCTGCAGCAAACTCAGGATAGATTTGTGCAAGTTTATATCTAGGCACACGTCTAATAACAGCCATTTCTCTTGGTTGTTGGTCAGGTCCAAAGTTTCCTGGGAATGTATCGTAAGGGTCTCTAAGTTCTGCTGATGGATAAAAGTAACCATTAACATCTCTCTTTGTTGTTACTACCCAAGCACAGTAACCATAACCAGGTAACCACCTAGATGCTTGTTGCAACTGTGAAAGTAACCCTTGCTTTTCATCATAGTTAGAAACAATACGTTCTAATTTTTCTGCACGTAGTTTACTTCTAGTAGAATCATTATCGTTAGGTACATCTACTCGTACTTGAGGTATACCTGAAATCTTTTGTGCA
>Ga0208645_1002764_pt1 | contig 13617 bp, 15 predicted proteins | sample VirMetDEL_Sep_01_FD_184519 | JGI IMG/M metagenome (GOLD analysis project Ga0208645, IMG submission 184519) | Aqueous microbial communities from the Delaware River and Bay under freshwater to marine salinity gradient to study organic matter... | ecosystem: Environmental > Aquatic > Marine >... | reverse complement strand
ATCCGGCAGGATCGCTGATGCGAGCGATATGGTATCGCTTTTGTGTACGGGCGTTTACTTGTCCCTTACCCATGTCAAAGATGGCGAAGGTTTGACCGTTGACGATTTTCGTTTTGATGATCTTGATATCCATTTTCTTTTTCCTTTTCTTTCTTTCGTTTTCCTAAGTATAGCAGACTTTTCTGATTTGTCAATACTGAACAAATGTTTTTTTAGAGGCATTCGCCACGATGATAGACGAATCCTTCTTCGTCTTCAATCTCAAAACGAACGGCCATTGCGTGAGCATCATCGACGATACTGGAGATTTGTCCAGCAGGGTTGCTGTCGCTGTTGAATGGAACGCTGTCGAGTTCGTTGCCGTGAGCGTCAAAAAAGTTGATGAAGTTGGTCATTGTTTTTTTTCCTTTGCTTCGTTTTCTCTAGTCTAGCAGATTTTCTTGGCTCGTCAATACTGAACAAATGTTTTTTTCAGCAACTCCAATCCTCATACGTCACTTCGCAGTGTTCGCCACAGCATGGGCAGATTTCGTGATCGAGTTGTTCACCAACCATTTGTTCCATGCAGCACTCGGAGAAGGCCAGGATTTCGTTGATTTCGTTTTGCATTTTTTCTTTCTTTCCTTACTTCTTATATCGACATTCTACAGACTAGACTTGAGTTTGTCAAGCGTTTTTTCTGATTTTTTTTGATTTTTTTTCGTGTGCAATTATCATGCCAAAACTTTTCAGCAAGAACGTGTCGTAAGTCTAATGATACCAAGGACTTACGTCTCGCGGGCAGGCTGTCGGTCATAAGTCTAGTCATACCAAGCACTTACGAAAGGTGGTGGTATTATATCTTTGGGCATAAAGTACCGTCGAAATATGTAAAAACACCGGGTGGTTCAAACACAATACGAACAAATAAAATATAATGTCTAAGCTAATCTATTCTGAGTGACCCTATTAGCAACAAAAGTAGCACTTTAGGTATAAGTGTGTAGTTTCTTTATGTCTCACATGATAATAAAAGAAGAAGGAGAAACAAAATGCCCCAGAAAAAAACAAAAATAGTTTCAAAGCTGCAAACACGCAGCATGGCCCAACTAGACAAAGAAATAAAAAAGATCCTAGAAGATCAACATGAAGACCGCCCGATAGAGCATCTTTTTAGTAGTGGCGAATGGGCTGGATCATCGCCCCCACATCTTATTCATGGTAAACCATATGAAAATACCAAAAAACATGGAAGAACATGAGGTAGTTGCCCTCATAATTAAAGTCGCTAAAAAACTCGCCCCTAAATTTGTTTTTGCATCATATGATGAAGACGATATAGTTCAAGAGGCTTTTATCATTGGCATAGACGGTCTTGATAAATATGATGAAACCCGCCCCTTAGCTAACTTTATGTTCACTCATATTTCTAATCGCCTCAAGAATTTCAAGCGAGATAATTATTATCGACTAGATCATGGATCGGGCTTTGATATTCAGGCAAAGAAAAAGAGCATTTTAGACGCCATTGATATATCAAACATAAATTCCGTGTGGTCTAAAGATAATAATTTGGCGATCTTACAACATCAAGAGATGCTTGACATAATAGACAAACAACTCCCATCAGAATATCGCCAAGATTACCTTCGCGTTCAGCAAGGAGTTCCCATACCAAAAACCCGCAGAGAAAAAATCTTCAAAATAATTCAAGAAATAATAGAGCTAGACCCTCGTTCTATGCATAATGATACGGAAGAGGAGGAGTCATGAAAAAGGGTAGATTTTCTATGGAGGAACGTGCCTTTATCGAGGCGAATGCCGAGGTTGTGTCTCCCTCCAAAATTGCATCACACTTAGATAGAGATGTAACGTCAGTCGTCAACTGGATCAAGGAGAATCTGGGCTTTTCCCAAAAGGACAAAGCAGAAATTGAGGTTGCTAATGAGCTGCCTTCTAAGCCATATTATAAGGAGCTAAAAACCCAGTTCTCTAGTGAGGAACTTCAGCTATTTGAGTTTCACTTTAAGAAAATGTGGAGTCAGTTCAAAGACGACGTATTCCATACGGAAGAAATGCAAATAATAGATACCATAAAACTAGAAATCCTTATGAACCGCATTTTGCGTAGCCAACAAGAGAATCAAAGTGAAATCCTATCTATCGAGCGGATTGTCCGCGAGGAAAAGACGCGAGACAAAGATCAGAGGGACATGGATCTAATTATTCAATTTGAGCGACAAATAGCAATGCTACGGGCTTCACAAGAATCCCTAAGTAAAGACTATAAGGATCTTCAGGCCCGCAAGGCTACAATGCTTAAAGATCTGAAGGGAACGCGAGAGCAACGAATTAAAGCAATTGAAGACAGCAAGCAAACTTTTGCAAGTCTTGTCAAGCAGATTGCGACAGATCCAAATTTTCGCACTCGGATTGGGATGGATATGGAGAAGATGAGATTAGCTATTTCCCACGAGACAGAACGTTTATCGGATTACTTTAAATATGAAGACGGAAGTGTTGACCAGCCTCTATTGACTCCAGATACGCTAATCAAGGAAGAATCTAATGATGACGCTTTACACAGAAAGGATTGAACATGGAACACGGCCTCACAGTAATTATTTGTGCATGGGCATGTGGTTTTAGTGTAGACTTGTTGGTTTTATATATTTTCTATCGGGCGGCAACTAGGAATGACAAATGAAAGCACTAATTTTTGGTATTACCGGACAAGACGGTTCGTATCTCGCGGAGCTTTTGCTTGATAAAGGCTACGCTGTAACTGGCGTTACACGCAGAGTTTCTGTAGACACTACCTTACGCATAAAACATTTATTGGACGACATTAAAATCGCTGAATGCGATATAACTGATCAGTTTTGTGTTCATAATGTTGTTTATACTGAGCAACCAAACGAGATTTATAATTTAGCGGCACAATCCCATGTTGGAACTTCTTTCAAGCAACCATCAGCCACATGGGCAGCGACTGCTGGTGGATGTATGAATATTCTTGAAAGCATTAGATATCACAATATGATGAATAAAGTCAAATTTTACCAAGCTTCATCCAGCGAAATGTTTGGGCGTAATTACGATATCTATCCAGATGGAACCAAGTATCAAAATGAATTAACTAAATTCAAGCCACAGTCACCATATGCTATTGCAAAATTGTCTGCACATTATCTTGTAGATAATTATCGTGAAAGCTATGGGCTTTTTGGTTCTAGCGGGATTTTATTTAATCATGAGTCAGAACGTCGCGGAGAAACGTTTGTTACAAGAAAGATAACAAAGTGGATTGGTGAATTTGTTGTGAGCGGCAAGTCTCATAATTTTCCCGCACTAAGACTAGGTAATTTAAATGCACGAAGAGATTGGGGCCATGCAAGAGACTATGTTCAAGCTATGTGGCTCATGCTTCAACAGGATAAACCAGATGATTATGTGATTGCAACTGGAGTAACTCATAGCATAAGGGATTTTTTAGATGAAGCTTTCAATTGTATCGGTATTAATGACTGGAGTAATTTTGTTATTGTTGATCCTGAATTCTATAGACCAGCAGAAGTAGATCATTTATTGGGCGTTGCAGAAAAAGCTAAAAATATGCTTGGGTGGGAACCTAAAATTAATTTTAAACAATTAGTAAACAAAATGGTGGAGAGTGATATACATGAAGCGGAATTACGAAGATCCAGAATACAAGAGATTTCGTGCTAAAGTATTAAAACGTGATAGATTTAAGTGCCAAATGTGTAAATCTACTAAAAGGTTAAACGTGCATCATATTATGAAATGGTCTAGTGCTTCCTCGTTGCGTTATGATGAATCTAATGGGATAACATTATGTTATTGTTGTCACAAAGACATCACAGGCAAAGAATCGTCATACGTAAATTATTTTAATGAAATTATAAGGAGAAATTCAAATGGCAGATAAAAAACCATTCAGTTTTGAGCCAACAGCTGTTGTAGAAACAGTAGAGCCATCAAAAGTAGCTAAAGAATCTGCTGAAGATTCTGTTGTTAGAATAATGACCGCTGGCGGCGAAGAAAATGTAAAAGTTGATGCAGCTGAATATTGGGCTGTATTTAAGAAATTTAAAGCAGAAAGACATAGCCATAAAATTCATATGTGTTATGACGCAAACAAAAAGGAAATGCACATTAAAGCATGAGTATCCCAGATTACAAAGTAATTAAAGACACAAGAGAACAGGATGGATGGGTATTTTCGCCTTACGACAAATGTACTGGCATGGAGATTGGTACGCTTCATACTGGCGATTATACTATGGTTGGCTTTGAGGATATTGTATGCATAGAAAGAAAGGCTTGTGTATCTGAGATTGCTATGAATCTAGGCAAAAAGAAAGGAGCTTTTAACGCAGAGATGGAAAGAATGAAGGATTTTCCTTTTTCTTTTTTGGTCTGCGAGTTCGATATGGCGGATGTTTTGAGATATCCAGAAGGATCGCGTGTACCAAGGAATTTACGGGCGAAGGTAAAAGTCACGGGGAAATACCTATTAAAGTGCCTACTGGAGTTTCAAGTGTGGTATGACACTAAAATCATTTTTGCCGGTAATAAGAATAATGCTTTTCTCGTTTGTAATAGCCTGTTTAAAAGGCTTAATGAACTTTTCCACAAAAAGGAATAAGAAGATGAGTTTACCAGATCAGGTATGGGTAATGGGACATAAATGGACCATTGAAGCTACTAACGACGATTGGCTAGATGATACTGATTCTTGGGGCGAATGCTGTTCACGTAAAAGAAGGATAAGAGTTTATACTAAAGGCGGTGGATCAATAACGCGAGACACTTTGCTACATGAAATTTTACACGCTTGTTGGAATATTTTGGCCTTAGAGCAAAAAGAAGAAGAAGAGCGTGTTGTTAATTCTATGGCATCAATACTTATTGGGCTTATTGACGATCCAAGAAATAAAGATATAGTAAATTTCATTATAGGAAAGACTAATGATAACGGACCAACAACAAGTTGATGATGCTTGGTTAGGCATTAATGTTGATGAAACAAAATTATTTAACCCAATGGACTTCGTTATGGAGTCGGGAGATAATGAAAAATTAATAGAACGTATTGCTTGGCTAATGATGAGGCCTGAATATTTTTCTTTTGTTTGTAAATATGTTTTAAACATTGAATTATCGCCATTTCAGGCCTTGCTTTTATATGAGATGTGGAATCGTAAATTTCCAATGTTGATCGGTAGTCGAGGTATGGGTAAGTCTTTCATACTATCAGTCTATCCTCTTCTTCGTGCATTATTTATGCCTAGACGAAAAGTTATTGTTGTTGGTGCGGCATTTAGGCAGTCTAAGGTTTTGTTTGAATATATGGATACGATTTGGAAAAACGCTCCAATATTAAGAGATTTATGTGACAACAATAGTGGTCCAAGCAGAGACGTTGATAGATGTGTTATGAGAATAAACCAGAGTACTGTAACATGTCTACCTTTAGGCGATGGCTCAAAGATTAGAGGTCAGAGAGCTAATGATATTATCGCTGATGAGTTTGCTTCTATACCGAGAGATATTTTTGAAAATGTTGTTGCTGGTTTTGCCGCAGTATCTGCTTCTCCTATAGAAAAAGTAAAACAAAAAGCCAAAGCTAAAAAAGCAAAAGAGCTTGGCATAACCTTAGAGGAAGACAGCCAAGAAGTAGATCTTACAAAGGAGCAGTCAAATCAGATTATATTATCTGGAACTGCTTATTATGATTTTAATCATTTTGCCGAGTATTGGAAGAGATATCGCTCTATAGTGAATAGTGGCGGCTCTACTCATTTATTGAAGGAAATTTTTGGCGAAGATCCTCCACCTTCTTTTAATTGGAAAGATTATTCTGTTATTCGTATGCCAGTAGAAAAGCTTCCAGAAGGATTTATGGACGAAGCACAGATAACCAGAGCGAAAGCCACTGTTCATGCTGGCATATATCAGATGGAATATGGTGCTTGTTTTACAACTGATAGCCAGGGCTTTTTTAAGCGTAGTCTTATTGAGTCCTGTACATGCTCTCAGCTTAAACCAATAAACCTTGGAGGGGAAACTATTCATTTTGAAGCAATGCTAAAAGGTAATCCAAAGAAAAGATATGTGTTTGGCGTTGACCCAGCATCTGAAGTAGATAATTTCAGTATTGTGGTTGTTGAGTTAAACGGAGATCATAGACGAATTGTAAATGTCTGGACTACAAATAGATCACAACATAAAGATCAGATTAAATCTAACTTAACTACTGAATCAGATTTTTACGCTTATTGTGCAAAAAAAATTCGCAGCCTAATGCAGGTTTTTCCATGTGTTGAAATTGCTCTCGATGCTCAGGGTGGTGGAATTGCGGTAATGGAAGCCCTCAAAGATAAGGACAAGATACCAGAAGGCCAAGTGCCAATTTGGCCGACAATAGATGAGGATAAGCCAAAAGACACAGACGATGAACACGGCCTGCATATTATTAAAGTTTGTCAATTCGCTAAGGCTGATTGGCTTGCTGAAGCTAATCACGGGATGAGAAAAGACTTAGAGGATAGGGTTTTGTTGTTTCCTTTTTTTGATTCCGCTAGTATTGGTTTGTCTATTGAGCAAGATAAAATAGCTGGCAGAAGGTACAATACTCTTGAAGATTGTGTTATGGAGATTGAAGAACTTAAAGACGAGTTATCTATGATAGTTATGACGCAAACAGGTTCTGGTCGTGAAAGATGGGATACCCCAGAAGTTAAAACGGCACCAGGGAAAAAGAATAGGCTACGTAAGGACCGCTATTCATCACTTTTGATAGCAAACATGTCTGCCCGTAATTATGTTGTAGAAAAAAAGATAATTGACTATAGCACAATAGGAGGTTTTGCTATTGGCTCTAATGGCTCAAAATTTAAAAATGAAAAAATGTATCATGGCCCGAATTGGTTTACCGATCAAATAAATGGTGTCTATTAATTTTTGTGTATGTAACAGTAATCAGATTGATAATCTAATAGCAATCTAATTGCTTTACTTACATTAATGGAGCCAGGAATATGTCAGAAGAATCTCTATATCTTACTTGGGACAATGAAACAGGAAAACAAGATGCATATAAAAGCACAGCTAGCAATATAGACGCATATACTGGTGTGCAAAAATCAGAAGCATATTACAATCGTCAAACTTTTTTGGATGTGGAGTCTGGCAGATCAGTAAGACCATCTTTTACTCGTAGTGATTATGATGCTTTTAGGCCTGGAGAAGCTACTCCAATTTTTCAAAAGCGTATCATGAAACAGTGCATGATGGCCTACGACAAGGTTGGCATCGTTAGAAATGTTATTGATCTTATGAGCGATTTTGGTGCTCAGGGAATGCAGTTATACCATCCAAATCCTTCTATAGAAAAATTCTTTCGTAAATGGTTTGCTCAGGTTAGTGGTTACGACAGAACAGAGAGGTTCTTAAACTATTTGTACAGATGCGGAAATGTCGTTGTTCGACGTAGAAACGCAAAGCTTTCACGAGAAAATGAAAAAGAGATCGTTCGTGCTGCAAAAAATGAAATGATAGAGATTGAGCTACCTCAAGCAAACAGACGAGAGGTTCCTTGGCGTTATGATTTTATTAATCCTTTGGCTGTAGAGATAACAGACAGCGGAACTGGGTCATTGGGTCAACCAGAATATGTATTAAATCTATCAAAATATACCTATAATTCTTTAATTAAAACCCAGCAAGGTAATAAAAGTATATTCAATACTCTTCCAGACGACATAAAGAAAAGACTCGGAAAAGGCGACCACAAACTTCCGCTCGATCCTTCTAGTACAATGTTTTATTATTACAAAAAGGATGATTGGCAGTTTTGGGCTAATCCTATGATTTATGCAATTCTAGATGATATTAAGATGCTAGAAAAAATGAAGCTTGCTGACTTAGCCGCACTTGATGGAGCTATTTCAAATGTGAGACTATGGACTGTTGGTGATCTTGAGCATAAGATTATTCCGACTCGTGCTGCTATTGATAAGCTTCGTGATATTCTAGCTAGTAACGTTGGCGGCGGAACTATGGATCTTGTGTGGGGTCCAGAGTTACGTTTCACAGAATCGCAGTCACAGGTATATAAGTTTCTCGGAAAAGAAAAATATGATCCTGTACTAACTAGTATTTATGCTGGTTTAGGTATTCCTCCAACCCTTACTGGTGTTTCAACTGGTTCTGGTGGAGGTTATTCTAATAACTATATCTCATTGAAAACTCTTATCGAAAGACTTGAGTATGGTCGTGAGATTGTTATGAATTTTTGGAAAGCAGAATTAGAGATTGTTAGAAAAGCTATGGGTTTTAGGCTGCCTGCACAAATCCATTTTGATGCTGTTATTCTTTCCGATGAGACTACAGAACGCAAGCTACTAATTGATCTTGCGGATCGTGATATAATTTCTAACGAAACTCTTCTTGAGAGATTTGGAGAGTTGCCGCTTATCGAGAAGACTAGGGTTAGCCGTGAAGAAAGACAGAGGAGATCGGATGTGATACCTGACAAAGCAAGCCCATATCATAAACCACAGTTTAGGGACGATATTGCTAAAATTGCACTACAGAAAGACAAGGTGCAAGATAGCTTTTTAACAGATATGGGTATTCCAGTTCAGGATGCTCCAAAGCCGACACCATCTGCTCCTGTTGGTGGTCGCCCAATTAGTCAGAAGCCAGTTCAAGAAGCTGGTCGCCCAGATGGTGCTACCGATACCGAGCCACGACAAAGAAGACGAGTAAACCCAAGAACCTCTGAAGCTTCTGAAATTTTATGGGCTGTTGAAGCACAAACAAAAATATCAGATATCATGAATCCAATAATATTAAAACATTTTGGTAAGTCTGATACTCGCGGACTAAACAAAGAAGAGACATATCAATTGGATTCTCTAAAGAGTAACATATTTGCTTCCCTTAGTCTTTATGATGTAGTGGATGAGTCTCGCGTAAAGTCTATTGTAGATTCTGGCTTCACGGTTTCAAAATCTTTTGTGGACTCAGTAGATAATAATATCAAAGACTTTATTGACAATCATAATAGGCAGCCAAACACGAACGAAATAAAATTTATTCGTGCCCATTCTTTTGTATGTAATACAAAAACATGAACATTTTAGGCGTAATCTAATTTTTTGTGTAGAATGGTTTACGGGAGACATTAAATGAAAATTTATGAAACTGAAATACTTGATGGATTGGAATCTGCCTTGGCTTCCAACAATACAATCGCGTATTGTGCTCAGGCTGAAGCATATATTCCATCAGAAGAAGAAATTAAAATAACTAAAGCTGAAATTAGCGAGGCTAATCAGGATCAGATGGATCTTTTTTATCTTCGCTCTATTTTGGTTAGTACTGGCTGGAACAAAAATGATGACGTTTTTGATCCGCAGGAGTTGTGGGCCGCTAGAAAAACTCCAGAAGATAAGCCTTTCAACTATATGCATGACGAAAAAGATATTATAGGTCACATTACTGGCAATGCTGTAGTTGATTTAGATGGCAATGAAATTCCAGAAAATACAGCAGACTTACCAAGTGAATTTAATATTCTTACCACATCCGTTATCTATACTGCATGGTCAGACGTTGAACAAAAAGAAAGAATGCAGAAGATAGTTGCTGAAATAGAAGACGGTAAATGGTTTGTTTCAATGGAGTGCCTTTTCCCAGAGTTTGATTATGCTCTTATTGGAGAAGACGGAAGCTCTAGGGTTATCAAGCGAGCAGAAGCTTCAGCATTCTTGACAAAACATTTAAGAGCATATGGTGGTACAGGAAAATACCAGAACTATAAGGTTGGCAGGCTTTTAAGAAATCTAGCATTCTCTGGTAAAGGACTAGTTTCTAAGCCAGCTAATCCGCGTAGTGTAATTTTGGATGGAAACGAACTATTCGATGAATCAAAGGCGAGTGCCTTAGATATTTCTTTAATAAAGGAGAACGATATGTCCGATGTACTAAATCAGCAGATTGCTGATCTACAGAAAGACCTAGCAGAAGCTAAGGCAGCTAATGATGCTCTTCGTGGTGAGCTTGAATCAGCTAAGAGTGCTGAAACAGAAGCCACTATTGCAGAGCTAACTGAAAAGCTCGCCGCTAGCGAAACAAAGGTTGCTGAACTTACCGAAGCTACAAAGCATGGTGAGGAAAAGGTTAAGAAGATGGAAGAAGAAGTCGAGGCCGCTAAGAAAGACAAGGCCGAAATGGAAGAAGACTACAAAGCCATGAAGAAGAAGGAAGCAATGATGAAGCGTAAGGCCAGCCTTCTTGAGATTGGTCTTTCAGAAGAAGCAGCCGCCTCAACAGTTGAGGATTTTGCTGATGCTGATGATGAAGTATTTGGTCGTGTTGTTGCAACACTTCAGAAAACACTTCCAGTTGCGACAGCAGAAGAAGAGACTGAGGCTGTTGAAGTAGTAGCAGCAGAAGAAGTTAAGCTCGATGAAGAAGTTGATTCTTCAGAGGCTTCTGAGGATGATCTAGATGCAGTTGAGGAACCAGAAGCTGCCATTGCTGAAGTTGTAGTAGAAGATGAAGTAGAAGTACTTCGTTCAGCTGCTTCAGAATGGTTTGGTTCCGTTCTAAAGTCAAATAAGTAAGAATTAACTTTTAAAAGGAGATTTCATAATGGCTCTAAAAACAGATCGTAGTACACTACAGACAGATATTTCATTCTTTATGAATGAAGCTGCTACAAGAGGTGGTGTTGTTTCTCTTAGCACTGGTGGTTCTGGTGCCGCTATGGACCAGGGTGCAGCTCTTGTAACATATTCAGCAGTACCATCAGGTGCAGTACCAGTTGGTCTACTTGTAAATGATATGGTCAATATCGACCTTACTCGTCAGCATCTCAACCAGCATAAGGATGAGGTTCAGAAGGGCGGCAAGGTAACACTCCTAACCAAGGGTTGGGTTGTAACAAATTCACTAGAGGGCACAGATCCAGCAGCTGGCGATCCAGCTTATCTTGCTCATAGTGGTAACCTTGCAGCTTCAGATCTTTCTAGTGACGACTCAGACGCTGATGGTTCAACCCGTCTAGTTGGTCGTTTCCTTTCTGGTCCAGACCAGGATGGTTATGCTAAGGTATTTATTGACCTTCCAAACACAAACCTATAAGTTATAAATAAAAAAGGAGATTAACAAGATGAACAATAGACCAACACCAGAGTTTCTTGATCTACTTCGTAGGTCAGGTAGCTCAGACAAGACAGTCGCTATGGCCGCACAGCGTGAAGTTGCTAAGGCTCTAGAGACTCCACTACGTAAGGGCGTTCTTTTTGGTGATATTGTAACCAATATCTACGAAGCTATGCCACTAGAACCAGGAGCTTCACCAGAATTCCCACTCGATCTTCTTGCCCCAGGCACAGAGATGGAGCATGTTGCCTATACTAACCCAGGTAACGGCAGAATTCCAGAACGTCATGTAGAAGGTGATTATGTCATGATTAATACTTATGGCATTACATCTTCAATCGACTTCCTTCTCAAGTATGCCCGTGAGGCAAATTGGAATGTAGTCGCTCGTGCCATGCAGGTTCTAGAATCATCATTCACCAAGAAGATGAACGATGATGGCTGGCACACAATTCTAGCTGCTTGTGTTGACCGCAACATTCTCGTCTATGACGCTGATGCTGCTGCTGGCCAGTTTACCAAGCGTCTAGTAAGCCTCATGAAGACTGTAATGCGTCGTAATGGTGGCGGTAACAGCGTAACAGCTAATAGCCGTCTAACCGACCTTTACCTCTCACCAGAGGCTGTCGAGGATATCCGTAACTGGGGTGTTGATCAGCTTGATGAGCAGTCTCGTCGTGATATCTATGTTGCTGCCGATAACGGCCCAGCTATCACTCGCGTATTTGGTGTTAACTTAGTTGACATCTTTGAGCTTGGTGATGGCCAGGAGTATCAGACTTACTTTACCAGCGATCTTGGCGGTTCACTCCAGTCAAGCGACGTTGAGCTTGTAGTTGGTCTTGATCGTTCCAGCAACGATAGCTTTGTAATGCCAGTTAAGTCTGAAGTTGAGGTCTGGGAGGATGAAACACTCCACCGTCACCAGCGTCAGGGTTACTATGGCTGGGCAGAGCTTGGCTTTGCCGTTCTAGATAACAGAAGAGTCCTTGCTGGTTCATTCTAAGTCTAGACTTAGCTATGCAAAAGGGAGAAAGCCACTCCATTCTCGGGGTGGCTTTTTTCTTAGTTTTTGTGTAATATACTATGGTGTGCAAACTAACCAGGAGGTATATACATATGTTATTCGGCACGTTTGCCTTTGCAGAAACGGCGTTTGCTGCCGATAGATTAATTATTGGTACTTTCCCAATATTTCCATTTAATCAACATACGTTGACTTTTGTTATGTCCCTTAATTTTGAATCTGGGTTTAGCTTGAGTACGAATACGCTTACAGATTTTGATGGGTTAATCAATACGGGTTTTGACATAGAAGGACAAATAAATACGCAGCAGGATCATAATGGTAAAATCAATAGGCAGTTTGATTATAACTTCGTAAGATAAGACTAGGATACATTAATTATGGGATTCAAAGTTGCTGATAGAGTAAAAGAAACCATAACTGCTGCTGGAAGTGGCGATATAACACTTGCTGGGTCAGCTGCATCTGGTTTTCAATCTTTTGCTTCTGGAATTAGTAATGGCGATTACACGTTTTATGTTATTGAAGAAAATGGTAAATGGGAGGTTGGTTACGGTCAATTTATTGATAATAAGCTAACAAGAGATAAAATATTTGATAGCTCTGAGGGTGGTTCTAGAATTGATCTCGCAGGCGAAACTAGCGTAACAATTACCTATCCAGCAGAGCGTTCAGTTTATCTTGATGAGTCTTTAAATACTGTAGCTGGATCTGGTTTAAAATTTACAAATGATGAAGCCGTATTAGATACTAATAACGGCTTTTTGTATTGGGATGATAACAAACTAGCTTACGATGAAGATCTTGTTTATGTTTCTGGACTTGCTGTAAACGCAGAAGAAACACTTGAAATAGAATATGTTTCAGGTGTTGCTATTTATGCTTCTGGCGAAGTAGACAAATTTAGTAACTATAGTAATGTCACATCTTCTGTGAATGTTGAAATACAGGACAATTTGTTGTTTATAGATTCAAGTAGTTCTGACATAAATGTGTATATGCCTTTAGCAACTGGAAATGGTGGAAAACAACTTAAAATTAAGTGGATTGAAGGAACAAATACTGTTAATATTTTGCCTAGCGGTTCTGAAACCATAGACGGCCAAAGTTCTTTATCTATGCATCATTTATATGAGTCTATAACACTAAGTTCAAACAATACAAACTGGTTTATCACATAACGGAGGTTTTTAAATGGCATATCATCCATATACCCCATTCCATAATAATAGTGGAGTAACATTTTTTGGTGCTAATCCATCAGAACCAACATATGTTTCATCTCCTGATTTTGTATATAATTCTGGAACATCAAGCTTATCTGTCCCGAATTTAATAATAGCTAGCAATGGCTATATTGGAAGTGCTGGTGATCCAGACGCTATTTCTATTGCGGCAAATGGTAATACGGT
>Ga0208645_1002762_pt1 | contig 13619 bp, 13 predicted proteins | sample VirMetDEL_Sep_01_FD_184519 | JGI IMG/M metagenome (GOLD analysis project Ga0208645, IMG submission 184519) | Aqueous microbial communities from the Delaware River and Bay under freshwater to marine salinity gradient to study organic matter... | ecosystem: Environmental > Aquatic > Marine >... | reverse complement strand
AATCCTCCCGTTACGTTATTGATAATTGGCGTTCCACTCATTAACGACTCAGCATGACTCAAACCAAATCCTTCGTTACTTGCGATATTAATTGTTACATCAGCAATGTTATACAAACAATTCATTTCTTCAGGTGTCAATTTTTGATCACTGAATACCACGTTGTAATCTGGACAAATTGCTTCACAAACAGCACCCAAATCAGTTCCATTAGGATCGCTTTTAGAAGTGTGCATCAACAACAAACATTTATCAGCTTCTTCTTTTGGAAGACTATCACAGAACATACGATAACCTAATACAATGTTAGCAGTTCGTTTGCGTTGAATATTACGATTATTATAAAATAAAACGTATTTATACTCTTTTCCTTTTAATACTTTTTGTTTTACCGCTTTTAAATCAACAGCATCATCTGACAACGGTTTGAATACGTCTTTATTGATTCCATGAGGAACATAATGTAATAACGCTTTTTCTTTCATGTCTTCAGCAGAATTTACATCATCCGCCATAACCCAATGACCATCACGCAATACGTTTTTATTAATATTCAACGTTTGTTTTGAAATACTAAATAAAGCATCACACGATTTATAAAACGGTCTATTCCACATTGGATAAGCAACATCATCCCAAATGTTCAAATAAGTAATTGGAATGTTTTGACGAAGTTCACGTTCCATTTGATACAACCAACCCCAAAATCTCGGATCGGTAAAGTGCATTATAACATCAGGCTTCTCAATCTTCATAACCTCATTCAACACAACAGGATCACCATAACCATCAACAGGATACAATTTAACATAAGCATCATCAATGCCCCTCTCCTGTTTAACAGCATCGCTCAGATCAAACACTTTACCCTTGTCAGGATGTTTAATCGATCCAGCGAGTTGTGCCCACCTGAATTTGTGACATGTCCCTAACACCAATTCTCTCGCCTGTGTCGCAACTCCGCTGTGGAGTCTGATATCATCACACAGTAATAATATTTTCTTTTTCTTCATAAGCTAATTTACCTTTACTATTAAAAACCTGTTTTAAAAAATTATACCCAGCATTTAAAGTCGCTTTCTTTTTCAATTCATCAACAAATGGATTTAAGTCAACCGTGTAATCAGATTTAACTTCAACAACCAAATTCAAAGACTTAATAAATAAATCTGGATAATATCTTCGTTTCTTATTATCATGTAAATACCATATTTCAGGAACATCATTTCTATCCGTTATAATATCTTCTTCTGAATGTTCTTTAATCATTAAATCCATTGAAAAATTTTCATATCCTTGTATATTAATTTCTTTTCCCGATGGCAATTTATATTTTTTATATTTATATGCGGATTTTGTTTGTTTATCTGCTATCACGGGATTCTGCATTGGATGTCTAACACCATATCTATCAATCGATGTCATTTCATATCGATCCTTAAACTCATCTGTTTTTGAATATGAATCACATCCATATCGTAACATATTAGTATATCTCATTTTATTAATCACATCAATGGATTGCATAGGATATGGAACGCCATATTTTTTCAACGATGTATCAATACACACTTCTTTAAATTCATCCGTTTGTGAATAATATTCCTTTCCATATCTACCCAAACAAGTTTTTTTTGATTTTTCTAAAAAATCGGGTAAGTGAGATTGGTGTTCCACACCATATCTCTCCATCAAAGTTTTTTTATTTTTTTCAATGTTATTGTAATTTCTATTACCATGTTTTTCTAAACACGTATCATATTGTTTGTGTCTAACCGAACTACCTGATGCCCAATTGTGTTCTGCTCCATATCGTTCTAAATAAGTCTGTTTACATTTAGTTCTATTATTATAATGTGGATCACCATATTTGACTTCTAATGTTTTTTTAGCAGACTCCATTCTCGTTTTGTCAGCATACATACATTTTCGTGAACAATGTTTCTTATAACCATCTTTAAAACTACGATATTCAACATCATCGCTTCCACAAATCACACATTGTTTTTTTCCATGAACATGTTGATACACCAATTCAGATTTTTTATTTCCTCTAGGCGAATGTGAATAGTTTGACATTATATAATTGTATGTATTTAAGTTGTTCTTTTTCATTTTATGAACAAAATGACTTGGGAACTTCTCAAATAAAGCAAGTATATCATAGTTTGACATTATATCATTCATCGTCTATTTCTTTCAATATAAGTTTTTCAACGAGAGCACTCATTTTATATCCTTCCGACTCACAATATTCTTTAAGTCTATTGCGAATCTCAGTTGATATTTGTATTGATGTTTTATCTTTCATTGATTATATATATTAGAAAAAAATAGAAAACATTAGAAAATGTTAGTTTTTTTAATTTTATTTTCTTACAATTCCGTAAGTCTTACTATGTAACCTTGTCCGTCAGCTTCTGGAGCATCCCAATCTCTCATGAGAGCTACCTTGTTCTTTTTAATAAAATCAACAATTTCATTTAAATCGTGAGACATTCTTGATTTTAATGTCTTTGGGTAATTCTCATATATAAACGCAGGAGTATCAACATACATTTCAGGAGACACACCCATCTCATCCAATAATTTTTTATTTACTTTTTTCATATTCCAAACTTTTTATTTAAAATGAACTTCCACTTCTTTGTAAATCAAGCATATCATCCATCATTTTTCTATATTCTTCATCATTCAAGTAAAGCGCCAATGAACGGTTAACCAATTTTTGTAATGTCATGTTTCCGTTTATGTTTACTTCCTTAAATTTATGATAACGATCTTCAAATATTTTGACAGTCGTTAACTTCAATTCACCTAATACTTTTCTCTTCATATATATGTATATATAAAACAACCCAACAAAAAATCAGCATTGAGTTGTTTTTATAGAAAAAAGTTTAATTTTTCTTAAAATGGATCGGCTTCTTCATCAGAAGTATCGGTTGAGAACTCTTCAATCAAACTACCATCGTCGTAATTATAACTCTCAATTAGAATATCATGTCCCCATAAACGATACAGATGACGCATTACATCCTCAATGTCTTCTTTCCCTAACTCAACTTCGTCATATGAAGTATGTTCAAGTTGAATTGTTCTGTCGCCTTTGAAGTCAACGTCTACTACCTTAATATCAGGAGTATAATTAGCAATCACATATTTATCGGCTAATGAGTTACGGATAGTTTCAAATCCGGCTTCATTTTGAACAGCTTCAATTTCATAATGATCGTCATCAGCATCATCAGCAATAACAAACATTTTCCATTTACGAACAAGTTCAGGACTCAAAAACTGACGAATGAAAGACTCATCTCTGTAATTTTCAATAGCATGATGAAATACATCAACGAAGTTTTCGCCAGCTATGTCAGAGAAATGATATTTATCTTCTTCCGTAGGAGTTTTGCAGATACGTTCAATGTCACGGAACATATCAAATCCAAGAGCATATGGATTTATTCCGTTATAACGACTGTATACCTGTTCTTCTCCATTAGCATCACGATATACAATAGCATCATCATAGTCAGGCTGAAATACTACTCCTGTATGTGAAATTAAAAACTCTTTCATATGACCATCATCAATAAATCCCTTATCATATAAACGATTCATAATATAATAATGAACATATGTAGCACAACCCTCATTCATTGTTTTGGTTTGAGCCTGTGGATAAAAGTATTGTGCGACTTTACGAACAATACGAACTATCTCACGTTGCCAAGGTTCAAGAACAGGAGAATGTTTCTCCATGAAATACAATAGATTTTCTTCAGCTTCAATTAAAAATCCGCTGTTCTTTTTAGCTTCTTCTTTACTTTTACTATTTGTCAATGTATCCCACAAGTGATGAACGTTGTCTTGTAAAAATGATTCTCTTGATTTTTGTTTAGCAGATTCTTCATGAACAGATAAACGAGTAGGTCTTTTATAACGATTTACCCCATGACTTTGCAAAGCATGACAACTATTAAGTATCTTTTCAACCGCACGTTCTCCATACTTCTCTTCACATTCAGCAATATATTTTTTAGCAAAAGACAAATATGGAATAATGCTACTAGCATCAGTCCAGTCTTTAAATAAATAATTATTTTTGAAGAATGTGTTGTGACCGAAAGCAGCATGAGCAATAACCAAAGTTTGCATTGTCATGGTGTTTTCTTCCATCAAATATGAAATGCAAGGATCTGAGTTGATCACGATTTCATATGCCAATCCCATTTGACCACGTTTATATTGTCCTTGTTGTTGAACGAATGACTTACCAAAAGACCAATGGTTATACATAAGTGGCATACCCACCGATGTATAAGCATCTAACATTTGTTCCGACGTTATGATCTCAATCTGATTTTCATAATACGTCAGCTTTAACTCTTCCACTGCGATTTTTTCAATTTCATCGTATACTCTACGAATTTTATCGAAATCCCATTCAGCATCAGTGTATAATAATTTGTTTTTTGCCATATCTTATTGTAACCTATTTTTTGTTTTTGTCAAGATTATTATACACCTTGCTTCTTGAAAAGTTCTACAAACACTTTCCATATGTCAGGAGCTTCAGCAACTTGTTTCATTTCAAAGTGTTTATTTCGATCTTTCAATTCCTCAAAATGACTCCATAAACTATATTCTCTATCAAAAAACGTGTTGGCATATGAGTTTCTACTATATTCCGTTTGAATATAAGCATAATACTGTGACACCGGTAGTATTTTGTTCTGAATAACATCCATACAGTGTGAGGTATCACTTGAACTACTATTATCACCATCAGAACACTGAGCAACATACACGTTCCACTCATTAGTTGGATACCGTTCATTTCTAATTTCATCCAACAGATTAATAGCTGAACTCACAACAGTTCCTCCAGTTTCACGTGAATGAAAAAATTCTTCTTCGTCACACTCACTCGCTTGAGAATGATGTCTAATGAATACAACGTCGGTATGTTCATACTTACGTTCCAAAAACATATAAAGCAACATGAAGAATCGTTTAGATAAATCTTTTTCATGTTCACCCATACTAGCACTTACATCCATAACACAAAACATAACCGCTTTATTGTTTGGCTGCGGCTTCTGAACATAGTTGCGATAACGCATGTCATTTTCATCGAAAAATGGAACAGTTCTGTATTTTTTCTTTAATTTAAGAATCTTATCAGAAATCTCTTCCTTTTTCTTTTTAGTTTTAGAGTTCGCTAACTCTTCTTCTAAATCATACAGTTTCTTCTTTGGTGGGCGTTTTAACGCTAGGCGTCTACCCAGTGAATTTTTGTAACTCTGCATAAGATCCAAGTTACTCATGCTACCTTCACGACGATATCCCTCTCTGACAGACTTGAAATGTTTGATTTCTTCCATTTCTTTGTCTTTCATATTGGGAAGTTCTAAATCCTCAAAGAAAATATCATAAAATTCTTTTTTGGATAGTGCAAATCCAAATTCGTCTTCAGACAAATCATCACTGTCAGAACCCTTGCCTTTACCATTACCTTGTCCACTTCCACCTTGCGGCTTCTTAACACGATCACCGGCGTCAAATTGTTTGTTGCCAGGACGAACGTCTTTGCGTTTTCCTGTATTATGATCATGACCAAATGAAGGTTCTTTGATGCCCTCTTTCGGTATAATCACTTCTTCACCATCAGACGTATTGTCAATCTTTCTGTCTTGGATTCTATCACGTATAGAATCACGAATGGATTCCTTTGCACGCTTAATAAATCTTTGACGATTATTTGTTGATTTTCCTGAAGAATTTTTTCTTCTGTCAATCACTCGAAAGTTTCCACTCATTATTTTCCTTTGAAATATCTTTGTATAGCTTCTAACATGGTATCTATTGAATGCTCCATGTTTAACTTCTCTATGTTCTCTAAATCAAACGCTATGATTTCTTTACCGTCAACATACAACACATCATATGTCTTGCCATCCACCACCTCTTTTTCGAGTTTGGCTTCAACTTGTTTCATATTACTTTGTCTTGGCATATCAACAACAATCTTTTTTATTAGAGCAACATTTCTCTTTGGATTTCTTCTTGAGCCACTTATCAAGTGACCCAAGAAGTTTTTTCCAAAAACCGACTTTTTGTTTTTTACAACAACTACAGCCTTTACACATGACTAATTACTTTTACTGTATCTCATGTAGAAATCAACAAGACGTTTAATTTGTCTTTTTGTATAACCGATTTCTTCCATACGAGCCACAAAACCATCATGTTTCTTTTGATCTTTTCTATCCTTCTTATTCTCAAAGGATATAACAGGGAGAAGTTCTTCCGTAGAAGCAAACATTTTCTTTTCAATTACGTCTTTCATCTTCTGATAAGAAGTCCAAGAAGGATTTTTACCCTTATTCTTAGCGCGTGAACGTAACACGAAATTTACAACCTCATGACGAAAATCCTGTGCGTTACTGATTCCAGCAGGCTTCTCAAGTTTTTCTAACTCTTCCTCAAGAACATCCTTTGAAATCAATTGACCCGTATCATGATCTTTATAATCTTGATCCTGAATCCAATGGTCAGCATAGTCAAGATAACGATCAAAAATATTCTGACCATAATCACTGTATGATTCAAGATATGCCGTTTGGATTTCTTTTCCAATTTCGTCGAAGTATTTAGGAGTTAATACAGACTTGATATAGTCAATATATTCCTTTTCACGATCTTCACTGAACTGTTCTTTTTTGATAGCCTCTTCTAAGATATACATCAAATGAATAGGATCAGCAGCCACTTCAACAGGATCATGATTGAAAGTCTTACTCAACACTTTAAAAGCAAAACGAGTTGAAATACCTTCCATACCTTCATCTACACCAGCGAAGTCACGATATTCAAATACACTTTTAGCTTTAGGATCAACGTCTTTAAGATTTTCACCATTGTAAATTCTCATTTTGCTGAATTTATTTGAATTTTCATGATCTTTTAATCGTGTCAATACACTAAATTTAGCAAGAAGTTCCAATGTCTTAGGAGCACATGGTGCATCACCCAAGTTTGAATTAGAAAGTAACTTTTCATAAATCTTACGTTCTTCTTCATAACGTAATGAATAAGGAACTTTAACAAGATAAATACGATCAAGAAACGCTTCATTGTTTTTGTTGTTTCTAAATGTTTTCCACTCAGATTCATTACTATGAGCCATTACAATACCCTCAAATGGAATTGGGCCAATCTCTTCACTACCAACATAATTTCCTTCTTGAGTAGCGGTAAGAAGCGGATGTAATGTCTTGATAGGCGCCTTGAACATTTCAACAAACTCCATGATACCTTGATTACCACGACAAAGAGCACCACTAAAACTATAAGCATCAGGATCAGACTGTGAAAGTTCATCTAACTTACGTAGGTCAACTTTTCCAACCAATGAACTAATGTCCTGATTGTTGTCGTCGCCCGGTTCAGTTTTAACAACAGCACGTTGACGAAGTTTACTTGGATATACCTTAACAACACTGAATTTTGAAATGTCACCTTGATATTCATCTAAACGTTTTACCGCCCAAGGCGACATAATAATATTCAAGCGATTTTCAGAAATACCATATTCACTTACAAATTCAATATCCTTCTTGTCAAATAAAGACAAAGGACTTTCAAAACAGGGAGATAACTCATCACCAGCTTTTAATACATAAATTGGATTTTCTTCCATCAACTCTTTAACTCTTTCAGCAAGAGAAGATTTACCACCGCCAACAGGACCCAATAAATAAAATACCTGTTTCTTTTCCTCAAGTCCTTGAGCAGCATGTGTGAAAAAACCAACAATTTGTTCGATCACATCTTCCATCCCAAAGAAATCTCTAAACGCAGGATACGTTTTGATAGTTCTATTTTGGAAAACTCTACCCAAAACAGGATCTTTTTGAGTGTCTATCATTTCAGGCTCACCAATGGCAGCCAGAATACGTTCAGCAGGACTTGCGAACGCCATTTTATCTGTCTTACACAGTTCAAGATATTCTTCTAAAGAATATTCTTCTTGTTCTTGTTGTTTGTAGGCTTCAACAAAACCTTTGAATTTAGACATATATTATTTTCTCCTTGTTTTAATTTAATCTATAACCATTTTACACCATATATAATAAAAGTCAATTTATAAAAACTATTTTTCATAAACAATTGCAATTATATATAAAACTTTACTGAGTCGATTGAAATATCTTATCAACTCTTCTCGTATTTCATAGCCAGAAAATTGTAAATCTAATATTTTTCGTTCACACCGTCTACATACTGTTGTGGCATGATGAAATCTAGCTGATGCTTCACCTTTTTTGCCATATACCGACCAACCATCTTGAGACTTTCCTTTGTCATCAAGATATTCACCGCAATGACTTAAAATAAAATCCAACGTTTGAATGTTTTTTTCAGAAATACCACCGAACTTTTCTATATAACGATCCTTGTTTTCATCAGCAGTAGCCACTTCACCCATGATACTAGTCAAATCATGTTGAATTATCATTATATATTTTTCAAAATTTAAAACTTGAGGCTTCATTAATAAATATGGATGACATAATCCTAATACAGAATTAAACTCATCAATGTCGCCCACCGTATCCATACGTGAGTCTGTCTTTACCACTCTACCGCCTAAACAAAGATCGGTATATCCACCATCACCACGGCGATTAGTTATATTAACATATTTCACGACATGTATTGAATTTTATAAACAATTCAGGCAATGACAACATACCATTATTAAAATTGTCAACACATTTTTTACAAACACACGCATTTTCTCGATATTCCTCAGGTATCATGTCCAACAACGCCTTAGGTATCTCAGTTGACATACACCAACAATTGTGAACAGAACCCACCGTGCAGGCATGACAGTTATTGTCACGCCCACAAATCGGACAGTTTTCTTCGTTAATCATTATTAGTAAGAAATATCACATTTTCCACCCGCACACGCGGCGGCACCCATTGTATCAACCTCTTCATAGAATTCGTCTTCTTCTAACACATCAGACCAATCAATTTCTGTGTAGTTTTGTTTTAACGTATCCCACAAATGTAAGTTGCTTACGTCTTTTAAACAATATGACGCTGTTTTAATATCACCATTAAAATGATTTAAAGCAAACTTTTTAAGTCTTCTAACCCAATCCGTTTTAGAATACCAAATATCATATTGTTCTTGTTCTACATAATACGATTCTAATTTTTTAGCATACGTAACTAATTTTTTAGAATACTCTTTGTCAGTATAACCGTTTTTCTTTGGTCTTGTCGGTTGTTCAGGAACAGATTTAACGTCAACTAAATTTTCACCTATACCCAACGCTGTATCACATGCTTTCCATAAGTTATCATCAAAGGCATGTAATCCGTCTACAATCAAACCACTAGCAAAATGACTTGCATCACCATACATTTTACTTAGTTCAGTAGAAGTGTGAACTGTTGTAAAAGGTGCTTGTGGGTAATCTTTATCACCACTAGCAGACAACAATGATATACCAGCGAACCATTGGCGGTTTTCGTAGATAAAATCTTCTACATCATCCCATTCATCAGGCTTAACTGTAATTGTGTTGCTTACATTATGACGAATATAAGGTTTGATACAACGTTCTTTACGTGTTCCATACTCTACCCAATTTTGTTGTGTCAGTCTTACCTTCTTCAACAAGTCAACAGCAGCTAATTGGTTTTTGATTTTAGCACCACTTGGAACTTCACAAAGAAAACTAATCACCATGTCAGTTCCGTTGTTACTCCAAACACTTTCTTCAACCGCCAAAGGATTCTTTTCCATGAAATGTCTCACAGGGAATTCCAATTTGTTCGCTTGAACTCGTCTCATGTATCGTCTTGCATGATGTGGATGTATTCCACTAGCCGTTCCTAATACACAACTTGTAGTTCCAGCAGGTTTAACTGTAGTGCATCTTGCAGCTGGATTGATACCAATATAACCAGCAATAGTTTCATTCATCGCCTTGATCGTAGCAGCACCCTTCTTCTGAGTTTCCTCATTGAAGATCACTTCAGGATTATCCATCATTCCGGTTATACTACATCCAAGTAATGCTTCGTAGTCTGTAATTTCTTTGGTTTCATCACTAACATACTTGAAATCAGTATAACCGGCCTGCAAAGTTCCTATGATAGCACTAGCTCGACACGCTTGTAAAAAAGATTCTTCGTCTTTACACCACTTGCCATTGATCTCTGTCAAATTACAAAACTGAAAACCACTACGCCCATCAATAGTCTGTGGATATAAACCAATTTCACAACAGTTATGAACCAATGTTCCATTTGCAATGAAATTGTGATTTTTTTCAACCGTTATATCATATACGTCACGGTTTTTAATGACGCTTATCTTTTTTACTTTTTTAATTTTCTTATTTGTTTCCATTCTTTTAATTCCTTTTCATAGCTATTGCAATAATCCGAAATATCACGTATAACAACGGTTGATATAAGATGTTTTTCTTCAAACAACTCAACTTTATACAATTTATCATCATGATACCCTTTTAATTCAACAACATGTGACAATTCACCATTCACATATATAAAAAAATCAGGACGATAATATGAATTATTTCCAATTTTATATTGTTTTTCTTCATATGTCCAGATAATTTTATTTTTATCCAACCACTTAGCATAAATATATTCCCACGTACTTCGTAACCACACAACGTCACCGTCTGACTTTTTATAATATCCTTGAATTCCATGTGAATATTTATTTTTATCCATCACAGATGGATCTTGCCATGGACTTCTTCCGTCACTAACTCTATATTTTCTAAATTCTTTCAATTTATCAGTGACTACATCATATCCTTTTCTAATATTTATATCAAATATCTTCATCAATGTTCTCATACGAGAATAAGAAATTGAGAATTCTCGTGAAATTATTTTTAAACCATATCCAGATGTATATAAATTTTCAATATATTCTTTCAAAACATCATATCCTTCAAACGATTTAGCTTTAGCTGCTACTAATCGTTTTCCAGATTCGCTTTGTATGTGATTTATAAACGAATTCATTAAAGTTAAAATATCAGAATCAATGTTGATGTTACAAGTTATGTTCCAAGGTTTATTCATATTTTACACGGGTTATTTGAATATACATATAACCCATGTAGAATTTTTGTTTAATTCTCTTCCTTAAAAACTACCCCTCTCCATTGAGACTGATCAATATAACCTCTTTCAGTAACCTCAATTGGCTTAGACCCATCATATTTTTCAGATACGGTATCACCACAAACAATCTCATCATCTTCATTCAAATCGGATGCTTTGACATATCCCCTATTGTTAGTAAATATTTTGTGATCTGGAGTAACCTCAAGATGTGTATCGTCATCAAACTCAATTAATATACAATCGGAATTTTCACGTGTCTTTGTTCCTGATGTCACGACTTGATATTCAAACGAATTAGTGTCTTCACAATACGACAACACTTTATAGTCATTTACATTTGAAACAATGTCTCTTAATGGAATTTCTCCTTTATCAGTTGACACCAACGTATCACCATCAAGACAAGGATTAAATCCAATGTCTTCGTCTTCAGCCCAAATGAATCCAGGCTCACCAAACTCTTTTGTTGATTTCATCAACTTAGCAAACTGTTCACGTGTTGTCTTGTTTCTTACAAGTAACGCTGAATTGTTACTACGTCCACGTTGAGGATTTTGTTCAAACCAAGCACCAGTCTTGGCATTCATCATCAAGTCATCATCAACTGAAAATAAGCAAATTGTAGCAGAACGACGAACACCTCCACTCAAGACAGCATCACTCATGTGCATCACAATGTCATATGCGTCAATTGAACGTAATTGTTTGTTTCCAGCATCAATACAGTCATTGATTAACTTTCTAATTTTTTCAATAGAATTTTTCAATCCTTCTGGACCAGGCGCTTTGAATCCACCATCGATCAAAGATCCAGCAGGACGAATTTCACTATAGTCAAACTCTACATGACAATTATTATATTCACTAAACAATCCGTTTTGTTTGAAATATGACGTAACCAAAATACCAATTGCATCAGCCCATCCTTCGATGCTATCAGGAATAACAAATGTTTTCTTAGACTTTACTATATGTGATGGTGTTGTATGCAAATTAGGTAATTTACTTACGTGTTTTGTTTGAACACTAAATCCTACTCCAACACCACACAAAAGCAAATACATCATTTCTTGGAAAGCAACCGCTCGGTCAATATATCCAAATGAACAATTAAACATCTTAGCATTATGCTTTTCAATGCTTTTTCCACCGAACTGTAAACTACGTTGCGATCCTAATACTCGTTTCTTTATAACCTGTTTCTTAGCAAACTCAAATTCCGTTCGGAACTCAGGGAACTTAATCAAGGCATCAGCAAACTTCCTCTCGTGCATTTCAAATACACGCTCTACTTGTTCTTCCCAAGTCTCACGTCGTTGTTTGTCTTTTAAATACCTTGCATATTTTGCATAGATTGTATAATCCGATAACGCTTTAATACTCATAAATAATCCTTTATTTCTTCTTTATTTTAAAACTAAAAATCTGTTGGTAATAGTTAAATATTGTATATACAACAATAAAACACCAACTTTTTTAAATTTGATTTATTTTAAAAAATAGTTGATCACAAAACCCAAAGACCAACATATTTAAGGCTCAAATTAACATCATATAATGTTGTATTTTACCCATTGCAAGTCGTTTATAGAAGATCCGCCTGAATATGATATACTACTCTGCAAATCCTGTTTCATTTCAGATATTTTTTCAAGATACGTCAACCCATTACATTCAATGTCGATTTCTTTTCCTTCGACATTTACATTATGACCCTTGTTAGTAGCACTCGCTGATCCAAAATATCGTTTATGGGTAATTTTAGCAGTAATTTTAGACGGATCTTCAGGCTTAACAACTTTAGATTTCGATTCGTCACTCATACCATCATATAAACGATGCATGTTCATGTTAAAATTTAGTTTTTGATCATATTCACCCCAATCGTGTATTGATTCAGCAGGACTGTCAATACAAGCAGTAAACATACTTCCTATCATAACCATATCAGCACCAGCAACCAAAGCCTTAGCAACATCACCATTATGACGTATTCCTCCGTCAGCAATTATAGATGGTTTAATTTTACATTTTTCATGTCTACGTTTAGCTTCGTCACGTATAGATTGAATGTCAATATAAAATGTCTGACGTGTACCAACACGTTTAATATAATCTCTTTGATATTCCGGACCAATAGCATTATACGATTCAGAATTAATTATTTTAAGATAATCAAGATTACATTCAATAATAGGAGCAAAGGTTTTTTCATCGAAACTCAATTTAATCTCACAATTATTAACTTCATCCATTACTTCGTCATCTAATGATATATGATCTCTTGTATAAATGTAATCAGGAACACAATTTTGAACCGTTGTAAACATAGGAGAATGAAAGCCTGTTTTTAATTTAGAAATACAAGCGGCGCCAGGGCCAATTCCTACCTTGATCGTATCAGCACCCCAACGGGCCAAATC
>Ga0208645_1002758_pt1 | contig 13633 bp, 8 predicted proteins | sample VirMetDEL_Sep_01_FD_184519 | JGI IMG/M metagenome (GOLD analysis project Ga0208645, IMG submission 184519) | Aqueous microbial communities from the Delaware River and Bay under freshwater to marine salinity gradient to study organic matter... | ecosystem: Environmental > Aquatic > Marine >... | reverse complement strand
GGACGGGGATATGGTTTTGTATCGCCGTGCCGATGGGCGTCTTGGTAGAATGAGCCTTGACGAAATAGATTCTCGCATTGTGCCAGAGTCCGGGTACCGTGCGTTCGCTACCCCAGAAGATTTTTCTGTAGATGTTCTACGTACGCGCTTGGACGCTGCGGCTTCAAATGTAGAGGGCGCTGATGCCGGAGCCTTGGATAGATATATTACCGGTGTAACCCGTAAAGTAGCTAACGCTATAGCCTTTGGTAACCCGCAGGAGGCTTTAAACTACATATCTACTTTGGAGTCTCGCTTTGCTGGCACAAGAGGTAAAAAAGCCAAAACTACTGCGTCCCCCGGCGATAAAGCCATGCAAGCAGTGCTTGAAGAAGCCCGTAATGCAATAACTGACTACCAAGTAGCTTATGGTAAATCTCAAGCGCAGCCGGGGGTAGAGGTAGGCACAGTCACCCCCACGGAAGAAAGTGCGCAGCTTGCGCGGGAAGCAAGCAAGGCAGCGCTAGAGGAGTCTTTGCGCCTCAAAGCCGAGGAACGTGCTGAACGAAAGGCGCTGTTGGATGAGGCTAGAACCCAGCCGTATAACCCCGATAATCCGTATGGTATATTTTCTTGGTTTGACACTAAGCTGCGAGATAGCGGGTATGGCGGTATAACAACGGAAGAGGCGTTAGCACTTCGAGATATACTGCGCTTCGAGTCCCAGCTAGAGACCGCTGACTTATCTACTGAGGCGCGGCGTCAGCGCGATGTCGCCCTTGAGCGATTCGCTATTATCGAATCTATCCTTGTATCTAACGAGCTACCCAACAACCAGAAGGCAGCTGCAATCGACGCTGCACTAAGCCAAGAGGGCAGACCTAGTTTAACCGAAGAAGAAGCCCGCATGGTGTACGGGCAGCTCGTAGCGGAAGAAGTCTTCGGCGCTGAAGGGCGTATGAGTAAGCAGCGTCAGGCTATACTCAACTCTGTTATGCTTGACGACACCGTACCCATGTCTGATAAAGTACGAGAGTTTAACGCTAGGCTTGAGGCAATCCCTGAACTAGCGGGTATCGCGCCCACAAACGAGGAGTTAGCTGCGCTTAGTGGGGTAGCAGAACTTGAAGCTCGAATCCCTGAGCGTCAAGAACGCACGCAAGCAGAGAGGGAACAGGATGCAGATGCCGCTACTACCCCTGACGCTGGGACACCTAACATCGGAAGAGTGGAGCCTAGCGTTCCAGCATCTAGTGGAAGACCTGCCGTCCAATCGCAAACTAACGAACAACTTGAACTGCCTTTCGGAGGGGGAGTGGGTGCTAGTAGCCCTGACGTTAGCGACAATACTGGAGGAGTCACAGCACCTCAGCCTGCACTGACTGAAGAAGCTGCGCCTGAGGTTCAGGAAGAAACTGCCCCGAAAAAACTGTCGGTTAAGTCCATTGAAGGCAAACCAGCCATTAAACAGCGTCGTACTGCGGACGAGGGTACCTACTATGAAGTAGAGCTTAGTGATGGCAGGGTCGCTAGAATTTACCGGGATACCGACCAGTTCGGTCCCAGTAACCCCGTGTGGTACATTGAGCCTGCGTCCGTAGGTGTAAACAGGACTGATCTAGCAGCTATGGGTATGCCCGATATGTTGGGCACAAATAAAGAAGAAGCCCTCGAAGCGCTGCCGGGATGGGTTGAGCGTAACGCACCTCCGACACCTGAGGTTCAAGAAGAAGCTGCGCCCGAAGAAGCTGCGCCTGTAGAAGTTGAGCGTAACGCACCGGCTAAACGGCGTGCTCCTCCGACACCTGAGGTTCAAGAAGAAGCTGCGCCCGAAGAAGCTGCGCCCGAAGAAGTACCTCAGGCTCCCGAGGTTCAGGAAGAAGCTGTACACAGCAAGCTAAACGAAAACGAAAAACAGCGGCTAGCCAAACACTACGGACGTAAGACTTACGACGAAGTAGCAAAGCGCCAGTTTATACAGGACTTTTCCAATGCCGTAACTAACGGCATAAATTCTGTAGCTAAAGCTATCCGGGGAATCATACGGCGTATACAAAAATCCGTGCTGGCAGGTGCTGTCGTACTTTCACCTGCGGCGCTAACTGTAGACACGCCCGCTAATTTTGCAGTAAATTTAGAAGCGGCGCAGCCATCGGCAGAGTTTGCGGTAACTAACCAAAAGTTCATCCCTGCCGAAATTCTAGCTGTAATGTCTCCTGCTGCGCAAGCTACATACGAGGCGCTGGCACCTGCGGCAGTAGCGTCTAACCGCTCGTTCATGATTGCCGATAAACCTAACGGCAGACTGCTAATCTTCGGCAAGGATGGAGTTTTCCAACAGGACACCATAGCCATATATGGAAGAGACGCTGGTGATACGCTTTCAGCGGAGCGTTTGGATGCACGTGGCTACGAAGATTTAGGTCGGGGGGAGCGAGTAACTCCGTCGGGCGTGTTTACATTCCGCGTAGTAGATAACCCCGATTACCCCGGACAAAAAGTTCTCGCGCTAAAGTCTCCCGGAAAGATTAGAAGGGTTGGTATTGGCGAGCGACGCGGCACTGGTGTTTTTGTAGGTCTTCACGGCAATACAGTTACTAGCGCGCAGAGAGCAGCGGCGCTTAAGTCGGGGGATGCCGCACAGAGTAAGCAAAGTATGGGCTGTATTGTCACTAGCCCGGAATTTTTTACCGAGAACATTGCGCCCAATATAGACGAGTTTGCCAATGCGGTAGTCGCGATTGTACCCGACGAGCAGACTAATCTAGATGCCGTCCTTGCAGAATCTACTGCCCTCACTCCTCTGCCGCAGCTTGTTGCTTCGCGCTTGGCATCGACCATGGCGTCACTGACTGCTCCTGAAACAGCGGTAACCGAAGAAGCCGCGCCTGAAGTAGCGGTAACCGAAGAAGCTGCTCCTGAAACAGCGGTAACCGAAGAAGCTGCTCCTGCATTAGCTTTAGGGGCTATGGGAGCAATGGGTGTAGGGCAACCGGGGCAACGTGGGGCACCTCGTCAAGTGGGCAGAAGAGAAGAGGATATGCCCGCCGAGCCGTCACTAGAATCCCGTATGCCCGATAACCCCAATGTATCGAAGCCGCAAATGGTCGGGGCAATCGCCGATATAATTAACTGGTCCACGAGCAAGAAGTCCAAAATTACCAGAAAATTAAATTATAAATACCAAGATGCGGTAGATTATGCGCAGGCGCTAGCCAGATCGTACGGAGTATCCATTGAGTCTCTGCCATCTAATATGTCGCTGGACCGCAAATTTGAACTTTTTGAGTCGCGCAAGACTGGCAATCAGATGGAGCTTCAGCGAAGATTCCTACGCCCAATTATTGACCTGATGAAAGAGTTGGATGTAAATCCAGACGATGTAGGGCTGTTTTTATGGGCTAGGTCGGCGAAAGACCGCAACGCTTTGGTAGCTATCCGCAACGCTACGATGCCGGACGGCGGTTCGGGCCTTACTAATGCTGAAGCGGAAGTGGTAATGCAATTCTTGGCGGAGTCTCAAAATGGCGAGCTAATGCCTAAGCTGCAAAAGATAGCTAAGCTTCACGACAAACTAGTCCGCCACATGCTGAAGTTACGCGTAGATTCTGGACTACTGACTCAGCAGCAAGCCGATGCCGCACTGGAACAACAACCGTTTTATACTCCTCTCAAAGGGTACGCGACAGATGGCGATATGCAACTTCTCGGCGAATCGGAGTTGGACGGTTTCGGTAGGTATAAAGAAGACGTAGAGCGGAACGGCGATAAAAAACTCAAGGCGGCAATGCGTCAGCTAGGTACTAGAAAGTCCGAGTTCTTTCAGGTTGAAGGTCGTACCACGATACCCCTAAACCCAATTTTCAACCTGTTTGCAGATGCCCAGCAGGTGGTGATGTATGCAGAAAAGAATAGGGTAGGGCAGACTTTTCTGGACAATATTTTAGATGACCCCGAGGGCCACGCGAACATAGCGCGGGTATATACGGACCTTGATTCGCGGACCATGATTAAGCCGTCCAAAGACCTTGCGTATCCTGATGGTACGCCAGTAAATGCTAATATCCAGCGCGAAGTGCAGCAGGGCAATGTGTTAGTAGTAAAGAAAGACGGGACTCCATATTACATTGAGTTTGCGCCCACAGACGCTGGGGATGCGATGAAGCGGGTCTTTAGTAACATGACCCCCGCGCAAGCCAGCAAGTGGTTTCAATTTGTTCAGAATAGAGCCAACGGACTTAAGTCAATGTTGACGAGGTATAGCCCTATATACCTCTACGGTACGGCGTACTTTCGTGATACGCAGGATGCAATTAAGACTGCATATGTGGCTCAAAACATGGAAGGCGGTCCCGCTAAAGGCACGAAGATTGCTGAAGATATGCTCAAGTACTTAAGTCCCCAGCTAGGGAAACGGCGTGTCCCGTTTACAGAAAAATACGTCCAGAGTCCGGCTGTCTCTCCTCTTACAGGTGCAATTAAAAACTTTATCACGGGTCGCCCGCCGCAGACGCCGGACGAGGCGCGGTTTATGACTGCTCTGCAAGAGATGATAGAGGAGGGCGGTGCCGTTGGGCACGCGATGGTTGCTTCTGCGGAAACGATAGCGCAAGAAGCTAAAGCTGAACTGGAAACCTACGCAAACATGCGTAAAGGCGGGGCTAGGAAGCTAGGCGCTGGGGTTAATAACCTACGCAAAGGTACGGCCAAGGCGCTAGACGCCACCGCCCAAACTATCGACCTTAATGCGCGACTAGCTACGTACCTAGCAGCTATAGAAAATAACCTTAGTAAGGAAGACGCCGCACGGTTAGCGTTGGATTCGTCGCTTAACCTGACCCGCCGGGGCGAATGGGCTCCCATACTAGATACGCTTTTGTTTTTTTACAGCCCGACCGTCGAAAGCGCCCGTAAATTAGTCCGCATGGGTACAAAGGGCGGCGCTAAATACCTGAGACGTATATTCTATCTGGGCGTACTTAGCGCTATGTGGAATAGTCTGTTTGGAGATAACGACGACGACGGCGATGGGCGGACCAATTACCAACAGGTCCCGTCATATATTAAACAGACGCGACTAGTCATGTTCTATGGCACCGGCGCTAATGACTACGTTGCCATACCTATGGGGTTCTTGTTAGCCCTACCCAAATACTTAGGTGAAGTGACAACCGAAACTGCTCTGGGCGTAATTAAAAGCCCGGAAGAAGCAGGGGTCTTAATCACGGATGCTTTAGGCAAGGTGGTCGCAGGGGCTTTAAACGCGGCAAGCCCAATACGGGGCGAGGTAGAGGACGTACCTAGCGCCGCACAATCGCTTATGCCAAGCATGGCCAAACCCCTTACCGATGTTTTTATCTTTAACCGCAACTACTTCAACTCCCCTATATACCGGTCACAATCCGAATTTGATAACCGCATTAGGTCTGCGCTAGGCAAGCCGGGAACCCCCGAAGCGTATAAAAAATTCGCATCATTTATGAATGAGGCTTCTTTCGGCAGCAAGTATACTTCGGGGTATCTCGATGCGCAGCCGGAAATATGGAGATATGTTTTTACCCAATACACCGGCGGCTTGGGCCGTATTGCCGACCAAACCCTAGCCAAAGGTATAGACCCGGAAAAACCCCTGCACCAGCAGATACCTGTGCTTAACTCGTTTGTGGGTAAGGGTTCTGAGTACGGCCCAATGAACGACTATTATAAGTTGACTGGTAAGGGCACTCCGATTGAAGGCAAACCAGCCATGGAGATTGTATATAAAAACTACAGGGGCGAAAACTCTACTGTCGAGACTGCGCTAGATATACTCAACGCCCACTATGCAGATGCGCCGCACCTGTTTGATAAGACGTTGTTAGATGCCTATAAACTCACTGAGGACCGGCTAGACGATATCTATAAGGAGCGCAAAGAGATGCTCGAGCGTAATAGCGATCCCGATGTTAAGCGTAGAATCCGTAATAGGTATATGGAAGAAGCCTCCCGGGAGCAGGCTCGATTCAACCGGCTATACCGTGCAATAGAGAAAGAGTATCGATAAAAAACCCCCCGCCAGCTTCCAATTAGACGGGGGGTAAAGGATAAATGCAAGTGGAAGGAGCAAACTTCCGTAGTCTTGGTATCATATACGCCAGACTCGTAAAGCCCTAACCCCGTCTTTAATCACCACTTTAGTGTGGATATTCATGCCTAACCTATCCGTCACTAGCTGCACTTCACGTCTGGCTTGTTCTGGGTCTACGCATGGGATATCAAAACTGGAGTTTTTTACGAACTCTCTCCAGTCTATATCAAAACTAACTCCCGACACTTTCACCGGCAGACTCCGTCTTTGCCTCTAGCCCCGCGAACTCTTCCAAGTCCGTAAAGTCAGAATGACCTCCGTCGAATATGAGTGCCTGCACGGGTAGAGAGTTTACCCTAGTGCCCTTGTTCATGCGTTTCGCGTCGCTCCCTAGATACAAACCCCGTTTCTCTAGTTTTGCCAAGGTGGCTGTAGCGTTAATTTGCGAAGCGGTGCAGTCCTTCCTAAATGCGCCCGCTACGATGTATAGCCTTTTAGTGTCGGGTTCGTACCGAATCTTGGTATCAAACCTAGGCTCCAGCAAGGGCGCTTCTTTTAGGTTCGACCTACGATCCGCCCCGTCGTTTACGATTAGCAGATGTTGGGAGTGGCGGTTAATAAAGTCCCCCAAAACATTCAGGTCGTTGTCGAGCGGGGTGGATGTCTGACTCCGTACATTGTTAATCATAGGGCGCATCCACCGGTTTATCCGCCCAATATCCCAACTGCACAACTCTAGGCGTCTCATGAGCAGCATAGCCGTAGATACAGAAGTACATAGTCCGGACCAGAAACGCTCTTTTGGCGTAAGTTTTAGTTCGGCATCCACAATACCTTGGGTTGACTTAAATAGGTCTTTTACCTCTTCGTAATTAGCCACTACGTACTCTATATAAGCCGGTCCCGCATGCCCGTAGTTTTCGCGTAGTTGGTGGTCGAACATACTTTTTGCGTAGGATACGTCGAGTGCGCCGGGACCCTCAACATCTTTAATCTCTAGCTCAATTATACGCGCAAGCTCACCGGCAGGGCTATCCTTTAGCGATTTAAGTTTCTGATAGAATGAGGAGTTCGAGGAGCAGAGTGCGACGGTACGCCATTTAGCTAGATTTTTACGTAGCTCGTTGGACGCCCCCTTCATACGGTCTTTGCCCTCACCTTGCGTAATTAGGTACGCCAAACGAGAGAGTTCCATTTCGGGCGTGTTAGTCATCTCATCAAACGTGGACGGAATAGAATTGTATACCCCGATCTTGTGGACCTTGGAGTTAAACGTATCGTCCGCTTTAGCGCACAGGTATTCTGGGTGACCCCATACGCTGTTACACATATGTAGGATTGTCGTCTTGCCTGTACCTGTTTCGGGACTCATGAGGCTAACCAATGCTCCGCGATGCCCAGACATGTGGAACAGCGGAGACGCAAATGCCATAGCGGCGGCAAATGCGTGGGCTTCAAATCCCGGTCGCCCATAGATATCGAACACCTCTTTCCACTTATCAAAAGAACCGGCAGACGTAAAATTATCCGTCAGTTCTTCTGTCAGCGACGATGGGGGACTATAGAATACCCCTTGCGCCGTAATTTCTCTATTTCCAACCACGAACTTGCTGTAGTTGTCGGTCCATCCGTATTGCGTTCGCATATGTTCTACCTTTTTCTTGCGTCTTAAATCCTCAAATGACAGCGACATGTACTGAGTCAGTAAATCGGTCTTCTTAGGTCCGTACATGCTCACTCCCTCTCTAGCTAAGGCTTTGAGCATCTCCTTACGATCCGCCATCATTGCTTCGTTAGTAATAACGAACTCTTTCACCCCATCCATGGGTGTATGTAGTTTAACTAGCGCCACTTCCCCCTTCGTAGGGTCGCGCATCCTGCGGGCTATATATAGGTCATCTCCGTACACCAGCTTAGGTGTTTGGTCCTCCGCGTCTTTGTCCGCCATCTTGTATATACCCCCGTGCTTTCCGCGCACGAAAGGGAAAGGGTATTCGGGTATTGTATGGACTATTGGGGCCTGTGTAGTGCTATCGTCTACCTCTTCTACTACTACGTTGTCTTCTTCCGTAGCTGTTACTAACTGCTTACCCAGCGATATAGGCGAGCCTATCTTCCCTCTATGGGGGCATCCGTCGCACCCTCCGGGGTTTTGCGCCTCAAAAGTCTCGCATCTATGGGGTCCTGCTATGTGGGTTAGCTTCTGCTCCGTCTTATCAGGGTCGTAATCTGGATGGTCGGCTGATAGCAGGTGGATTGCTTTGTCCCTATCCTTGCAAAACTTGGCTATTGATAAGGCACTAAACCACCTAGGTTCTGCCAGAGAGGCGCGATTGATGAAGCAGTCGTTAAGTTGGGCGCAACCATTCTCGCCTCGTTTCATTATAGCTGAAAAGCTTGCCTCTAAGTTATCCTGTAGTTGCTGTGCCAGCGGGCTAAGCTCAGCTCTAGGTAAATTTTCAATGAGAGATTCTTTAACCCCGAGTAACTCCTTAAGCTCAGCAAAATCAGTCGCACCTCCTACTTGCATAACAGCTACAGGTGCAGGCTCTTCGCCTTTATAGTTGCTCGTGCCGGGCACACGTAAGACTCGTGCGGGTTCAAAGCATGCAGGGTCAGCGTACAGGTCGTGTATTTCACATAGCTCTCGCAAACGGTTAGCGACAACCTGCCACTCCGCTGGAGATACCTCCTGTTCAAGCGGCCAGTATACGTGCAGTCCGCGCCCAGAGTTTACGATGATCGGCTTTGCTAGCCCTACTATACTTACAAACTGTTTTAGGGCTACGAGCGCTTTTGCTTGAGAAGCGTACCCGTCAGGGCGACCCGTCTTAGGGTTCTTTTTGGCTTTGTCGGGGCCGCAATCTATGTCTACCCATATAGCCTTAAGCGCACGAACATTAGACTTCTTCCTGCTCTCCCCATCAGTAAACTTAGCCACCCCAAAAAATACGTTTTGTTTTTCGCTAACCAGCTTGGCTATTGTTTTATCGGCTTCCTCCCTAGTCTCTACGAGAAACTGACGTACCCCCGTATCCCCTATGCCGACTAGAGCAAACCAACCTTCCTCGGGCTGCACTGCCCGTAATAAGTCAAAATTAGACATACTGCTCCTTTATACGCGCCCGTGCGCCGTATCTTATCGCCCAGATTCGTGCTCACTCATATACTCGTGTAAGAGCGGCTGGAGTTTAGTCTGCGGGACCGTAGCCCCGCAGAACCAATTATATATTGTAGCCCGGGTGACTCCAAACTCTCTGGCTACTTCCGCAACGGGTATGCCCCTGTCGATGCAATATCTGCCTAAGGCCACCCCCGGCGAAGAGAGTTTAGCATCCGCGTTTAGATTGCGGATATGTAGCGAGTATCCTACCGTCATCAGTCATCCTCATCAGCCCAAGCGTCAAGGATATCCTGCAAGTCTGCCTTTGGCTCGACCTTCGCCTTAGCGGTCTTACGTTTCTTAGGGGCGGCTTCTTTAGTTACTTCTTCGAACTCCGCCTCTTGGACCTCGTCACCCCAATCTTCAGTTTTGCTTTCTTCCTGTTTGGGGGCCGGAGTTTCTTCCGCCTTAGGTGCACTTACCGCTTTTACACCATCGGTTTGCGCGACTGTAAGTTGCGTTGCTCGCTGGCAAGCGGGATCAGCTTGGGCGGCTTTAACATCTTCTAACTCTTCCGTGGTTATAGGCCGAACGGGGCTAAACTTAAGTTTCATTGTGTCGGCTTCTAGGTCATAGGCGACCTTAGTAACTACGTAGTCAATAGATGTGTTATTCGCGAGCAGGAACTTAACATAGCTCTCAAAGGGGTGCACATTGTGAGAACCCTCGCCGTATAGCGAAGTAGCGGGAATGTTAAACTGATATATCTCTGGACCACGGCCCGGCAGAATCAACGCTACGCGTCGCTGATATTTACACGCGCGCCCTTTGCCGCCCGCCCCAGAACCTACAATATTTTGAGGGCATGTCGCGCAGTTTGCGGACTGCTTGTTAGGCGCATTGCTCTCCGGCTTGTCGCCCAAGTTAGCCCAGCAGTCAGGCAGCGTGGCTTTTGCGTCTGGGTTGTACGCCGAAGCATAATACTGCCTAGATACTTTCGGCAGCATGCCCACAATGATGGCGGAGAACTCGCCTCTGATAGCATTACCAATCTGCTGACCGTTAACAATTCTGCGGAACGTCCCATTTGTATTTGTCTGGATACGGCGGTTTGTGCCTCCAGAAGGCTGGGCCACAGCTTTCGCCAGTTCCGACAGCCCTTGGTTTGGGAGTACGTAGTCATCAGACAATTCGCCGGACTCAAAAATAGTAATGTTGCTCATAATTACCTCACTTGTTTGCAGGTTTGCGTACAGAAATAGCGTATCGAGTGTCCGTGTTAAGTCCAATCGGCGCTAAATCAGGGTTTTCTTCTAAGAACTGCTTCATATTACCGCTATGTATACGTTGTTCTAGTAGGTAGGGGGCGTCATGTTCCCTGATAAACTCATACATTGACTCCCAATCACCCGCCCAAAACCTAGTTATCACACGTCGAGTAACGGTACCCGAAGCGGTGCGTAAGCTTTCGACTTCTTGTTCGTTAAATATATCCAGTAGTTTGGCGCTTAGTGCATCAAGCTGAGTGTTTAGCTCTGCCACCTCCTCCTTATGCGCCGCCTCTTTTTCATACTTGGCCTCCCGTATCTTGCGATACGCAGCGACCATAGCATCTACGCTCGGTTTATCTGACATATTGGCTCCTCTTAGATAGCTTTTGATAGGTAGCCCCTACCTTATACACTGTCAAGCGTTTTATTTACCTATTTCCTCTTTGTACAAGTCGATAAGCTTCTGATGGTGAGATATGTTGCTGCGCAACATACCATAAAGGCGCTCCTCTACGGGGCTGCCCTTGACATGGATCACGGTCATGGGGTGCTTCTGTCCCGGCCTGTCGATACGGGCATTGGCCTGTAGGTATGTCTCAACCGAAGTTACTGGGGCATACCAAATGATTGTGTCCGCTGCCGTAAGAGTAAGTCCATGCGATGCTGCTTGCGGCTGGATAATAAGCACTCGTGGGTCTTTGTTCTTTTGGAAGCGGTCTACCAACTCCGTTCTCCTGCTTAGCGGGACTTTCCCGTTAATCACCCCACAATCTATACCTGCTTTCGTAAGCGCGACCTCTAAAAGTCCTATAGTGTGTGTAAAAGGGACGAAGAGTAGTACTTTGTTTTTAGTTTCGTTGATGGCTTCGAGCACGACTTTAATTCGACTGGCTACGTCAAACTCTATGACTTCCTTGTCATCTGAGTAAACAGCGCCCCCGCTTATCTGTAGTAGCTTGTTTAGGTTAGTGGCAGCGTTGACCGCAGTTATACGTTCTCCGTCGGCCTCAAAAGTCATTTCCTGCTTTAGCTTTTTATAGTAGCTCTGCTGCTGCGGAGATAATGGCGCTTCGCGTTCGGTATATGTAACGTCTGGTAGGTCAAGACAGTCGGCTTTTTCAAATCGTATTGCGGGTTGTAGTACCTTATGTACGTATGAGGTAGCGTTCGGCTTGGGCACCCATTTAAACTGAGTGACTTTATACAAGACGTTTGACCGAAACTCGGAAAAACTCTTTGGGCAGCCTCGCGGATTGACCATTTTAGCTAGTCCGTACGCATCCACCGGACTCTGCGCGGCTGGAGTGCCTGTGAGCATCCATAGCCTTGGGTTCGTGTCTCTTAATATACGGGCAAGTACTTTCCACCGATTGGTCTGCGCATTTTTGTATGCGTTGGCTTCGTCTACGACGATAAGGTCAAAGCCCCCGTCTATTATGTCTTCGTTTACGACAGACAGGCCATCGAAGTTTACTATGACAAACTCGGCGTTTGCGGCCAGTATCTTTTTCCTCTGTGCGGCAGTTCCGTGGGCTACACTGCATGTTCGGTGCATAGCAAAAGTAAATAAGTCTTGTTGCCACGCAGACTTCATGATCGACAGGGGGCACAGTACGAGTACGCGCTTAACCTTACCTAGTTTCATGAGGTAGTCTGCGGCCCAGATAACGCTGGCTGTCTTGCCCGTGCCCTGTTCGTTAAAACAAAAAGCCTTTTTGTTCGCGGCTAGAAAAGAAGCGGTGGTCTTTTGGTGTTCAAAGGGGGTAAATTTGCCAGTCCATTCATAGTCCCGGTTTATGGGGGATGGCACCCCAAAACTAGGGTCTAGTTCAGATAGCGTTTCTATTTCGCTCTGCCCCCAGTGTACGGCTACCTTGGCTTCACCCTCATGTGTCTCCAGCAGGGCGCTTTTAGGGATGTTCGTAGTTATAAGGTCAGGGTTTCTGGTAGACAGTATCACTGCCTTGTCGTCTATTATGCGCACTGTTTGCTCCCTTGTGCGTTACTTCCGTTTGCGGCGCTCCCGCTTGCTTGTCTCTGATACTAGGTTGCTCTTGCTGTCCCTACGGAACGAGCGGTTCTTACTCTTTGACTCTACCTTCAGCCCGTGGCCGTTGGTGCCGCCCTTATCCATTGCTTTCTTATGAGCAACGTCCTTACCGTCGCCCTTGCGCACTTTACCAGCTTTGGCCATCTTGCGACGAGCAGCGTTGCGCTGAGCGCGGTTTTTCTTCTGCTTTGCCGTGCCGTGGTACGTCTCGTACTCTTTCTTATAGTCGCGTTTTTTAGCTGGCATGACGTTACCTTCTACGGGGTCTATGATGCTCACATTCTACCACAGGACACCATCCACATAAAGGTCCAGACTTAGGGTTCCACACGCCGGAAAGCTCTGCCCCTTCAAGACGCTCAAGTTCATCCTCGAAGACTGACAGGTACATACCCATCTTATCTCGCGTATGTGTCTTAGGGATAAGCTCGTTACTCACTACGTATAACAAAGCAGACTTAATAGTTTCTAGTTCAGGGTAATGCACGAAGAGTGCGCCCGCCATCAGGTCAAGTTGCTTGGGGTCCGCGTAGCGGGCGTTCTTTCCGGTCTTGTAATCGACCATATACGCCTTCGCCCCGTTAATAACCACCAAGTCAACGATGCCCCGCCACCACACATCCTTACCAAAGAACGTGGTAGGTACGTAGCCAGTATCCGTTTTACTTACGCCCAATCGAAGCTCGCAGTGCTTGTCGCCTTCTATGGAATCTAGTTTCTCCACTATAGGGCGCATGAACGCAAACTTCTCTGGTATAGGTGTCCCGTCTTTTACAAAATGTTCAGCGGCTTCGTGAACAGCGGTCCCATAGAGCGCGGCTTCGCCGGGGATGTCTTTCACATCCTTTGCCACCTTGAGGTGGTAGTACTTCTTGGGGCACTGATCGAAGGTCTTAATGCTGCTATAGGACCATGCTGTCACGAGTCGTTCTCCTTAGCGGGGGTTACCCTCTAGTCTATCTGCTACTAGCGTAGCGTAACCGGCTACATCCTTCCAGTTATCAATGTGATCTGGGTCGCCGTTCACGATACGTGCAAACTTATGGAAGATAAGCTCCATCGCTTCCTGCTGGTCGGGTGCCAGATACTTGTTACGGGTAATCAGGAAGTAATGCAGCGAGTCCTTGAACCGTTGCGAAACCTCGGCCAAGTTTTCAAACTTC
>Ga0208645_1002742_pt1 | contig 13697 bp, 16 predicted proteins | sample VirMetDEL_Sep_01_FD_184519 | JGI IMG/M metagenome (GOLD analysis project Ga0208645, IMG submission 184519) | Aqueous microbial communities from the Delaware River and Bay under freshwater to marine salinity gradient to study organic matter... | ecosystem: Environmental > Aquatic > Marine >... | reverse complement strand
TAAATAATTTCCGTTATCTACTCGTAACATTTTTTACAATAAATAAAGATTTTTTTTTAATTTATTAATCCGTGTAATGTTTTCTCATTAATTGCTACTCTTCGTGATAAATCTGCTAACAATGTTTCTAAACTACTTATTCTATCTTCTGCTACTTGTGTCCTCTCCAATAGAGAATTATTTTCTGTTTCTAACAAATCATTCTTTCTTGATAATTCCTGAATAGCACTATGATGAAGGGCAAAGATTTGAGCCTTATCTATAACATGGAAATCATCTACTTCTTTACCATAAAAATAAACATTATTCCATTTTTTATCAAATATAAATGATTGTTTATCATCTTCAACCATTATTTCTTTACATACTTCATCATTACCACTTGGGTCATCACTTACATAAAATCGGCAATTTCCTGTGTGATTATCACTTAAATCTAAATCAGATATTGTTAATTTATATTTATCGTTTTCTATTTGTTCCCATTGTGGTTCATTTAATAATCTCATTTCGTCTGGAATATAATCATTTTGTAAAGAACAGGCATTAGGAATAATTTCCTTTACATTTTGAGCAATAAATCCAATAGTTTTGTTTTCTTTTTGTTTTAATGGGTCAATGTAATTATATTCATAACTTTCTAATTGATTAACTTGTTTTAAGGCTATGTCATCTTTTATTAAAGAAAAATCCTTTTTTATTCTTTTATCGGAACGAAGCCAATATGCCCCTGCTGTTATATCATGACTGAACCAGGCTGACATGTTGCCATACCAACTGCTAACAGAAGTCCATCCTACATAAGGCCATCTACTTGCGGTTTCGGCATAACTAATCTGGACATGTTTTCCTGCTGATGAATAATCATAACCAATTACTGTAAGTCTATATGCGGGACTGGTTGTTCCAATACCAATTTTTGGAGTGCTTGCGTGCGTTAATGTTAATGCGTTGCTTCCGCTATTAGTTTTTAAACTAACATTACTACTTCCACTTTCTATTTCAAAAGAAGGCGCTCCCGTTCCTCCAATAAGTCTAAATAAATCATTACTATTATCGCTCCTTATATCCATTTTATAACTTGGGGAATCAACACCTACCCCAACAAAATCATTATAAATTGATAATGTATTGGGTGGTATATCAGTTCCTGTTGTAGAAGTTCTTGCTCCAAGTAATAATCTACCTTGTGTATCGCCTGTATTACTGCTTTCTTCAAACAATATATGAGCGGGAGGATAATTAGTATTAGCGGATATTTTCCCAAAACCCATTGCTACCCGTGTATTCAATCCTGATTCAGAACCTCCCATTTGGAGGTAATAATCACGAATATCATTAAAAGCATTATAAGCGGGACGAGTTCTCTGTATATTACATTTCGCATTATCCAATGTAGCATCTCCTATAATTACTTTTTGGTTGCTTCTTATAGTCATTGCTTTTGTTCCAGCACTAACAAAACTAATAGTATCATCATCAGTAGTTTCTTCTACTTTAATGTAAGTATCAGAATCAGCATCTATTATTTCATCACTTGAAGCACCACCAGTTACAAACAAACCATTACCATCAACATCCAATCCGCCCCCTGTTTTTAATTTAAGTTCTAAACCAGCATTACCAGTTGCTTCTTGAAGACCTGATGAACCAGAAAACTTTACAGATAATCCTGAACCAGATGTTTGTAATGTACTGTCCGCCAATTTCAATTCTAATGTATTATCATAACCAACAGAAGCACCACTAATTACACTACCACCACTATCTTTATATTCCAAACCATTACCCAAATGGCTACTATTACCAATAGCACAACCATTAAAATATTTAATATCACAAAATCCATCAATTTGTTGCCCTGATATAACCATATTATTAGCATTTTGATAACCTTGAATAACATTACCACCAGCACTGTCAGTAATTAATAAACCGCATTCTTGGGCGGAACTACTTGCTGTTCGTCTTGCTAATAATCTTAATTCTCCTTGACCGTCTGCTCTCCAATTTGCTTTAATTTTTGCTATTTCATCCTCTACCACATCATCACGAAAATCTCCCGCATTACACAAGTGAATTGAAGTAGCATATTGTTTTTCTTGTGTTGTTGAATCATATTGTAAAAATCTATTTTCTAATCTCATAATTCTTTCGCCATTACTCCGTGTATCAAAAAACACAAAGTTACCAATGGAAGGTATATCATCAGGTTTATCATAACTCAAACTAAACTGTGAATAATTAGATTGAGATTGAGAATCATATATAAGAGTAGAAAAATTATCTGTTGTTGATATTAATTCAGCCATTCTTTTATCAACTCTCGCAAGTGATGGATGGTATTGATTCAAAAACTCTATTTTTGTTTGTAAATTAGAAGAACTATGACCTGCTTCTGTATTCTGTAATACAAATCTGTGACTATTACTATTGCTTTCATCAATATAATATATAGGTAATTCCTTATCAGTAGTTCCATCAAAATTAATAAAAGACATTAATTGAGCAGTATAAGGATTTGATATGTCTAATCTCATTGTAGAACTCCATGCTGATGATGTCCCAGTAGTATTAGCCGATAAAGTATTTGTATTATCAATTGTAGAGTTCTTAATATTACCATATTGTAAAATCCCTCTTGACCCGTTGGTTCCACAAACCAATTGATTACCGTCTGTAAAAATCTTTTTTTTCAAATTAATTTGTTCTGATCCATTAGTACTATTACAAACGATGTAGTCAGCACCATCAGAGGATTCAATAATAAGACCTTCGGCTAAATTATCAGTAAAAATAATTTTAGGCGTAGTCACTGATGTAGTATATTCAGCACTTGCCCCGCCAATACTACCACCACCGTTATTAATAAAATTACCGTTAAGTGTTAAATCGTTAATAACTAAACTATCAGCCAGATTTACCTGACTATTAGCGTCAAATGTAAAATTATCAGAATTAAATGACTGTATTTCTAAAAACGGGGTAGACCCTTGTAATCGTGTACCTAGGTTTAATTTTCTGTTCGACATTCCTTTTTATTAAGGCAATTTAATAAAAAGAAAAAGACAATTTCAACAAATTAAATGTATTTGATCTAATCGACGACATCGAGATAATGCAGTGTAAAGCATTCCAAACTCAAACACATCATTAGTATTTATAAAAAGATTACCCGCCCATGTTTTACCTTGTACGGAGTGGATAGTCGTACAAAAACATAACTCTTTACATTTCGATACAGATCCTACTGGATTAATATGATCTTCGTAAATAATTGTACCAGATTCATATTTATCTATTTTTCTCGTAAATTTCCAGAGCTTTTTTACATGATTCTGGTCCATAAAGTTATTATATTTATTTTTCGATACATTACGACCGCTAATAATTAGATCAGTCTCCGGATTATATTCTCTTATCACTTGTTGATCTGTTACAATACGATCATGAAATAATTCACGAACATAATCAACCAAATCATCACAAAAATCAACACCTTGTTTAACATCATGTATATTATATTTCATGATGTGTCTTAATGTAGTTAATCTATCCAATAAAACACTATCTTGAATTCTGTAATTTTTAACAAATTCAACAAATTCAATATTATCAACATCTTCGGGTAAAGTAAAAATATTTTTAACAGGTTGCAACTGATAAGGGACATGAGTAGATTTATCAATATCACCGCACAATATTAATCTATAACCGTATTTTTTTGCATGACTAAACATATATTTAATTTCATACTTATTACGCATTGTTATCTCATCAACCAAAACATTACCCGCACGATAATATTGATGATCATCAAGTCCACGGCATTCTACGGTTCTGGCTTGACAGCTTGATTCTTCGAACAAATTACCAAACATCTCACTCTCACTGACTTTTTTCGGAACTTGTAACTCAAAAAAATTATGATGAGTATAACAATCAACTTTATTATGTGATTTCTTTTCTGCTAGTAGTTCATTAGTCGGTAATGTCATAACTTTAAAAATATGATTTCTAGACATGAAAAATGTACTTTTACCACAACCACCCGCACCATTGTAAAATACAAATTGACCATAATCTTCCCACGGATCTGTACGATAATTTAAATTTATAGATTTCTCATTATGATATTGATTAAATTTTTCCTCTGTTAACCATATATTTTTACTTTTATCCTTAAAACCTTGCGGTAATACATAATCACCCACGAATTTAATAGCGTCAGAATTAACCATTACAATGTCTGAAACGTCTCGACGTGCTATTTCTTGATACATACGCGTCCTAACATACGCAGTTATATAACTAGAAACATGTTGTTGTGAGTATACAAGGGATTTCTTTCGTTTAAAAATCATTGTATTGGTATCATTAGAATGATATACAAGTTCAATAGATTTGTCATGATAAGTTAGGTTGTTAATCCACTCTTGTGATGGACGCACACCATAATGATAATTTATTAAATTATATTTCGATGATGATAACATTAAGCCTATAATAATAGCGTATGCTTTTGGTTTTACTATTGTGCCATCATTTTGGATTTTTATATAATCAGGGTGGTCTATACCGTCTAAATATTCAGCTCCAAATCTAAAATCTCGTTTATTAAGACACCATGCAGTAGTGACGCAGTCAAATCTTACACCAAAATCCCATAAACATTTTAATTCAACATTTGGATAAACACCATTTTCTTGTAAATTAGCAAGTTCTACAACACCCGTATGCGCTTCCGTTGTTACTATATTCTTTATTTGTGTCCATCCTATTTTATTAATAACAGTCAAAGCGTCAACTCCTTGACAATCTCTAAAATCTGTCGGTATAGACGGAATACCATAGTCTTTATAATAATTACATTCGTAAAATGTAGCGTAAGCTTTTGTAATATCATGTTCTTGTATCGTTCCCCTATCTTCGTCTAGATCACCGTCAAACGTTTTTAATCCATTTACATACGTAGCGTTATCAATAAATTGCATAACACTGCCGTCATAGTCATCATAAGAGCATTTCATTGTACAAAATACATGAGGATATTTCTTCAATAATTTGTCTCGTAAATTAATAATAGGATCATCAACACGATACAATGTATCAGATGTTTTTAATTCTGCTATACCATTATAACCCTGGATACGTTTGGATGTAGAAAATAAAAAACATTCAGAGCGCTTACGCGCAGAACGATAATGTTGTTCAATTTCAGACGCTGACACCAATGTTACGGGTAAATCTTTTTGAAAGGCCGCATATGTCCAATGTTGAGCATGATTTTGTTGAGTATTTACATAATAAAATGTATGTTGCGATCTATTACCTTTTGGGTTAAATTCTCTTATTATTTGATTTGTAGGTGTGATGATAATAACACGATACATGCATGTATTACACATTTTTTGTATTGACTCATCTGACATACCGTTAGGATTCTTTTTAATCAAGTTATTAATAGTTTTTAGTCTTCGTGTCTTTGCAAGTGATTCATTAGAATTATTAAGAAACTCTAAAATCGGGTCAAGAATGCACGTATTTGTTTCATTATCTGCATAAATTTGCTCCATCTGTTCGGGAGTAAAAGCTAGCTCATTAAATGAATACAATTCTATACGATACTGTCGGCCATTCGTAAGATTAGAATCATCGGAGGTATTCATGAAAACGTAAAATAATTTTGCACGATTTGATCTGCCATTTAATTCTAATTGTGTATGACCTATTTGAACACCTGTAACAGCGTCGAATACTTTGACCCATTTAATTCCCACACTGTTAGTATTAAGATTAAAATCTGATAGTTTTGGTAAATTTGTCCTTGTTTTACCAAACTCATCAGATTGTATTGAAAATGTAAAATTATGTACTGCTTTACTTGATGGTTTATTTGTAAGTCTTCCCCCCACGATATCCATATTTTTGGATTCTTTAACTGGATTGCCTGTTTTGCGATTATCTACGAAGTTTTTACGGTTAACTAGTCTCCCAGTTGCTGGATTTAGTACTTTTGCTGTTTTTCCTGTACCTAAACTGTGATTTTCTAATGGATGTTCTTTTATGTGTTTAGCGTATGTTTTTGTAATTTTACCATTACGTCGTTTAATTCCCGTAAATGTGCTTTGTTTTACTGATACGTTTGGATTATCAGAATATTCCTTAAATTTTATTGCTGTGTTCATTTTTATATAGTATAATATTTTATTTTTTATTTTTTAAATCATTTTTTTATAAATCATTTTTTATAAAAAAACATGCCGCTGCTGCTGACAAGCCAGAAGCCAGAACAAAATCAAAAGAGTAAAAAAAAATGCCTGTTCGTAAGAGCGCTTGCGCTGTCTTGGTTGTGACCAACGATTTATTTGTGTACGAGAGCACTACCATCAGCTAGGAACTCAACCACAGAGTCGGACACAGTAAAAGTTTCTAGTTCGGCGTTGCCTAGTGATGTAGAGCCATCAAAATTTAATGTTAATGAGATTGGAATAGATCCAGATGACGAAGATTTACCAGACATTACTTCGGGCATTTCAGGGAAGTTTTTAAGATTAAAACCAAATGCTGCACTTCCAGGAGTTGCACGACCACCACCAGAGCCAGCCGCAGCAGTATCAGCAGGGTATTCAGCGTTATACGCATCACGTGATATTTGATTACCCATTTTAAAAGATTCATCGAAAACGGATTTCATAGCTTTCTCCAATTCGATCCATGATTGAGCACCATACTCACATGGATTAGTTGGTACATTTTCAGCACCTACTTGTAGCTGTACTTCTTTAACAGCTGACCCAGATGATCCGCCTGGTTTTCGGTAATAAGAATTTTCATCACGTCGTCCGTTAGATTTTTCAGATGAGTTTTTAACATAACCTATAACAGAGCTAACTGATCGAGCATGTTCGTTAAGAATAACAACATTAGACTCTTGTGTTACCGCATTTGTTTGGCTGCGGATACGATCACAACGGATTTTAAGACCATTACATAATTTTTCTTGAATAGATGCAGTAATGCTAGGAGGTAGAAAAACAAGATCACACACTAACGAAAGATTTGAAAGAGAATAGGATGCAACAGCTGCATCAGCTGCAACATGGCAATCAAGAGCACTACCAGCACCACCGACTCCGGCTTGGTTAGGAGTAGCACGAAATACTTCATCTTTATCCGCAAGATGGAGATAGACATTCATACCAGACCCCAACATAGCAAGAGGGAGACAGATCTCTTTTTTCTGGTCAAGGATACCAGCTTGAAATTTATGGATAACAGTGTTAGATCCCGCCCAGTTACGTTTTAGGCGTTTAGCATTCATTTCGGCGTCGGAGTGGATATTTGTAGTAGTACCATCGACAACAGCTTCGAGATCACTGTATTCAACACGTTCGGGACATCCTTCTTGATTAGCACCATAAGATTCAGACCATTCTTTTGTGTTACCATAACGAGCAAGTAAACTACACCAATGATTATAGTTTTGTACATTAGTGAGTTCGGTACCGTCGGAGCTTGTCACAATAAAGCGGCGGATACATGCGGCTGATGGAGCATAAGGATCACAAACGAGGTTATTAGCGTCAAATGTGTTACCAGAGGGGTTATCAGTACCTGCTGTTACCGCGCCCGTAATGGTGTATTTAAGATAACAGTTCATCAAGACGCCCGTATTAGGCAATTTAAACTGAACAATGTCAGATGTTGATGCTGAATTAACAGATGTTCCAGTAGTTGGACGGATTTCCACAGTACGGCGGGTGCTCATAATACCTTTGGCTTCCGCATCACGATATTCGAGAGCGTGATAAATCATTGGTTGAAGTTCTTCCATTTTGTATTTATTTTACATAAATATTTTATTTTAAATTTTTTATTTTTTTTTTAATATCTTGATATCAATATCTTGTACGTCCAAATTGATGATCTTCTTGTAAAAATATCTCTTCATCTGTGTCTTCAATCCATGTAATTACTCTGATAGATAGTAATATAAAACATATCATGAGCGTTCTGAAAAATATAGCAAAAAAAAGTGTTTCATTAAACATTATTATATTATACAAATTTATATAAATAATTATTTTCTATACATATAATAAAAAATGAGTGATTCAGATGATGTTCCAGAGCCAAAGGTAACAGAGCCAAAGGTAACAGAGCCAGATACTGCGACTGTTTTATCGAGTATGATGGAGTTGGTAAACCAGAAGTTAAATGCAATGGAGACTAAAATACAAACAACAGAAGCAAAGCCCAAAACTAAAAGACAAGCATCACAGAAACAGTTAGATAATCTAGCAAAAGCGCGAGCCAAACGTAACGAGAACATGCTTAAACGTAAAGAAATAAAGAAAGATCTTAAAATAAAAGAGAAAAAACTTGTTAATGATGAACTAGAACGAAAGCGCGCTAGCGCTCTCACACCAGAACCTGAACCAGAACCAGAACCTGAACCACCTAAACAAGTCGAAGAAAAAAGGCAGACATTACCACAAGCACCTATTTCAGTACCTTGGTCACAAGCGAGCCAGCGGCAGCAGCCGGCACTAGGATGGACATATTCAACTCGTCGATATAGACGACGATAAATTTTTTATAAATTTTATTTTTATAAAAAATGATTTAAAAAATAATTTATATTTTTATATAATAAGAATGGATAAACAAAAGATTACACACCCAGATTATCATAAAGAATATTACCAAAATAATAAGGAATATTTTAAAAAGTATAGTCTTATTTACTATCAAAATAATAAAGAAAAATATAAACAAAAAGTCGAGTGTTGTAGATGTGGTAAGTTAGTACATCGATCTAATTTGTCAAGACATCAAAAAAGTCATTTATGTTTAACAAAAGAAGAAAAAGAGAATCGTCTCATACCTCTACCTGGTCATTCTTTGTTAAAGAAGGACGACGCTCCTGATTGTGAGAAGATTGTTGAGTCATAGAGTTCTCTATATGGTGCTGGTTATCTAATTCAGCCATATATTCGGATTCTGTGAGATTTTCACGATCACATTCAAAACAACAACATTTAATTTTTTTACATCTTGATTGTCTCATATTCGAACAAAATAACGCAACAAATCCACCACAACATGCACCAATCGATGCGACTATAAAAGCTAATTCAACTGAATTTAACCACCATGTCATTTTTTATTATATAAAATATTATATATAATAAAAATGGATTATAGTTTATCTGCTCCAAAAGTAAAACATAACAGAGAATTGACTGGTAAATTACCAAAGCATTTTAATCCAGAAATGTTACCAGATCCCCGTGAGGGTTTTATGCTAGGACTATGCGCGCGGCGTGGTATGGGTAAAAGTTATTTAATTTACAATTTACTTAAAAAATTTTATAAAGGTTGTTTCGATATGATATATATATTTAACCCAAGTCATGGCAATGATATGACTTTATCAGCTGAATCGTTAGAACTAGATGAGCGTTGTTTTCATGATAAAATAGACCCTGAAATGATTCAGAGCATCATAGACTCACAGATACAAGAAAAAAAAGATTATGATAGTGGAAGATTAAAGAAAAAATATTTAAGCAGAATATTGTTAGTATTTGACGATTGTATTAGTGATGAAAATTTTTGTAGTAATCGTAACACTAATATTTTAAATAATCTTGCATTTAAGGGACGACATTTTAGAATATCTTGCATAATTACGTCACAGTATTATAATGGGTTTTCTAGGCGTTTTAGGGTTAATGTACCTAACTGGATTTTATTCCGTACTGATAACATGAAAGAGCGTAAAAGTATAATAGAAGAACAGGGTGGTATATGTAACGAGAAAAAATTTGAAGAATTATTCGACTATGCTACACGTGAAGGGCGTGATTTTTTTTTCATATATGGTAATTGTCCAACACGTGACCATCAATTTAGAAGAAACATCGATAATATTATAGAATATTAAAAATATTTTTATATAATAAAATATGAGAACTAAACAAGTTTTGATCAATTTAAGACCACAGGATCGAATAAATCAACACTCTGAATTTGATGAGAATCCTGAAACTAGTGACTGCGAATATTCTCTCTCAACACCCTTAACCATGACATCGGACGGTGTTATGTCCGTTAGAAGTGCGTACGTACCTATTACTTATAAAAATGTTATACAGGGGTATAATGATCGTTTTGCTATTGTTTTAAGACCTGCGGTAAGTACATCAGATGATGACAGTGTTTTTGTAACTGTTCAGATACCTGTCGGACAATATGACACAGCGACAGAGCTAGCTAGTGCTATTAATACAGAACTTGCTAAAATGGCCGTTACTGTATCATCTGGGGCTTTATCAAGTACTGGCGGCGTTGCATTTAGTTATTCTTCAACATATTCAGCTAAATTATTATCTAGTGCTATGACATGCAGCGTTTCGAATAATGCGGGCACGAAAGAACATTTACAGTTTGATATGGCTAGTAATGTATCGTTTCATAGTGCAAATGTTGAAACAAAAGACGGCGGAACTCTGGGGGCTACTGATCTTGACGGTGGCTTTCAAATTGTTTTTGGACTATTAGGTAGTCCGGTTAATCCTGTTGCAAATCGTGAAGCTGTTAAAATAATGGGTTTTGGTTTAGAAAAAAAACAATTAAACGGAAGTGTTTACAGATACACACCCGCTACACCATTTAACACCACATCAGTAGCACAACAAACATTTAGCGATTCGTTAGTTAATACATTACTAACTCCATACATATATGTAAGATGTGACCTTGCTCGTCAATCGATAGAGACACGAAATAAAACAACTAAATCGACAGATTTAATTTGTAAAATACCCGTTACATCATCGGGATATGGTGATGTCCAATTTTATGAAGCTAGCAATAACCCATTTTACATTAATATTAATGAGAATGCTATTCATAATATTAGAATTGTTTTAACAGATTCAGACGGTCGTCCCTTGGTAATGGGTGACAATGAGCACGAGATAAGTTTAGTATTTGAAGGGAAAATAAATTAAAATATTTTATTATAATAAAAATGAGTGAAAACAGAGATTTTAGTCAATCAGATAATCCTGTATCTTACGACTCTTTTGTAGTAACACAGGAAAGTATGGAAGAAATAGATAGCGATATGGCTGATATTGTTGTCAGAGTTAGTAGCGGTAGATTTAATGAGCAAGATCTTGCTAATTTAGAATTTATACGATACGGTGCAAATAACTATTTAAGAGAATACGGGACTCGAATCCCTCAATTTCCTTCTAGTTATGTATCTGTTTCGGATATTATTGATTTATATCAAGAATCTAGTAGAATGTTACAAGAATATGAACGTACTGGACGTGTTTCTTTACCTAGTGAGCAAGAAATTGAAAATACTCGGGTTAGACATGATAGACACGAAGCTCGTCGAAATGCATTGATGAGTCAAAGACGTGCTCGACAAACACGTGATTTATTAAATTTTAATGCTAGAATTGCAAGACGACAAGCTCCACGCGCTCGTATTACTATGGGCGCGGGGAGTGTAGTGTCTCCATTAGGCGCGCCTCTAATTGGTATAGGGCGTGACAGTCCTGCGGCAGAACCCGAAAGAATTATTGTTAACTCTGCTTTACCTCCTAGAATACCGTCCCCCGTTGTTATGGCTGGACCTGGTGGTCAAGGTATTGGACCCGGTGGCGGTGTTAGATATTTTAGACGTGGTGAAATGCGTGCTCGTGCTGGACAAAGAATAAATTTTAATTAAAATATTTATATAAATTAAAATGAGTCGTGTAACAAATAGACGAAATCGTGCAAGTATAACAAGACAAGTAAATGCTTTTACTGTTAACGCATTTTCGGATTTATTAGAAGCATTGCAAGATATTGAAGATGACAATATACCCCGCAGACTTGAAGGTATGACCGTGCTGGACTTTGTTATGGCTTCTAATGATATCATTAACAATTTTGAAAATCTTTATAATCGTTATCGAAATTATTTAAGAGAGCGGGCCATGGAAGACCCTGATTTTATAAATACGGGTGCTATAAATATCGAAACAGCCCGTGAGATTTTGCTAGATTTAACACCACCACAGCAACATAATGAGCGGTGGGATATGCCTTTAATTTTATTCAGAGAATTGCATTATGATGACTTTCGTAATGCGTTACGTGAAGTTGAACAAGAAAATATAAGACAACAAGCTGCTGCTGCTGTTATGGTACCGGTGCCATTACAAGATAGTACTTCAATAGCTGTTGAGCAACCAGGTGGACAAACAAATGTTTACGGAAGAAGTGGAGAAAGAAATCCTTACCAAAGAGGTGAGGGTGGTGTTTAAAAAAAAAATAATATATATAATAAATGGGTAATTATGTATCTCGTGACATGGTAAATAGTGATAAAAAGATGGTTGATGTAGCAGTACAAACTGATGTAAGGTTATCAAGACAATGGGCAAATGAATCATCTTTTATTGAGAACTTTCTTGATTATTTAATTGAAAAAGAATGTGGTACTAAAATTTTAACAGAAGATGAACAAATAAAATGTTGTAATAATATAAATGATAATACGAGAATACCATCGAAAAAATGCGGCTGATATAGGTGTATCGATAGAGAAAAGTAATCGTAAAGGTAAAAAACTAGCTGTTAATGTTGGAGATAAAAAAATACACATAGGTGCTACTGGTTATAATGATTACATGACATATAAAAAAAAGGATGGTTTAGAAGTTGCAAATGAAAGACGACAAGCGTATAGATCTGGCTTGTGCAATATTATGGGGAGATCGTAAAAAAGGAATTTTACGCGGAAAATAAAAATGTTTTTATATAATAAAAAATGAAGTGTAACAGTTGTGCGAATAAATCGGGTATACAACGTAAAACTAATTATAGCGCTATGGTTAGCGCTAATGTATATAGAAAACCTCCAAATGCTACATGTATATCATGTTATAAAGCTGGTACTCATGAAAATTGTAAAAAAGGAAATAAAAAAAAATGATGTAAAAAAAACGATTTAAAAAAAAAATATTTAGTATATATAAATGAAAACATATTATTGTAAATGGATTGATTCGAAAAAAATTGCTGTCGAATGCCCGCATTGTTTTGATAAACTAAAAAAGGATGGGACACCACGTAAAGGTGCGAAAAATATTATACATAAGTATTCTAATTTATCGTCAGACCTAGAAAATAAGATTGTAAATAAAATGTCACACTGTCCTCATGTACAGGAAAATATCAACATTGTTGTAAATAATTTTACAAAAAGATTGTAATTTTTTTATTTTGTTAAAATAAAAAGATGAATGAGCATTATAACGCTCATATTGCAGATTATAGGAGTAACACAGGGAACGCCTTTACGGGCTCTGGTTTATATAATGGGGCCGCCGGAACTCAAAGCGTTGCAGGTATTAGAGGAGTGCATTTCACAGGTGAGAATAATACCGTCAATGAATTATTATCTGATTCATCTGGCGTTAACTATGGTAAGATAAGAGAGCCGTTTAATCCTATGGTACGGACTTGTAAGCCTAATAAAAAACTTGTGCGTTAAGTTAAGGGATCCTTATGGAGAAATGAGAAATTGTAAAACATCCAAAAAATTAGTAGAATAATTTTTTCAAAAAAATTTTTTTAAATTTTTTTTTTGAATTTTTTTTATTTTTTTTAAAAAAAATTTT
>Ga0208645_1002740_pt1 | contig 13700 bp, 11 predicted proteins | sample VirMetDEL_Sep_01_FD_184519 | JGI IMG/M metagenome (GOLD analysis project Ga0208645, IMG submission 184519) | Aqueous microbial communities from the Delaware River and Bay under freshwater to marine salinity gradient to study organic matter... | ecosystem: Environmental > Aquatic > Marine >... | reverse complement strand
TTGCTCGGCAGAGGGCGGCGGCGGGGGGTCAGTGTCAGCGGGCGGTTTTTTTGGGTAGCGAGAGGCTTTGAGAGGCTTTGAGAGGCTTTGAGAGGCTTTGAGAGGCTTTGAGAGGCTTTGAGAGGCTTTGAGAGGCTTTGAGAGGCCGCGCATCCCGTCCGCAAATTGATTTGAACGGAAAACGCAGAAAGACGCAGACCATGGCAGCCATGTACCAGCACTCTAGCATCTACAAACTCTGCTGCAAGGATCCCAGCATAACTGACTGTTATGTTGGGAGCACATGCAACGTGCGGACACGGCGAGACAGGCATCGTCGGCGATGTGTGTATGAGAGCGAGAAAGGATATAATCTACGTCTCTACCAGTTCATACGCGCGCACGGGGGCTGGGACAACTGGACGATGGTTGTCCTTGAGGAGTTCAGTTGCGAAACGCGCGTTCAGCGCAACACGCGTGAGCACGAATGGTTCCAGCGCCTCCGCGATATTGCTACTCTCAATAGTTGCGTTCCTGGAGCGTTCGCTGTTGCTGGAAGCAAGGATCAGTATATGAAGGATCGGTACGCTGAAAAGCGAGATGAGTTGAACGCTAAGAGCAGAGCATATCACCACGCAAATAAGGATCGCATGAACTCGTTGTCGCGCCAATACCGCATTGACCACCACGACGAGGTGCGTGCCAAGGCAAACCAGCCCATCCCCTGCGATCACTGCGGGGAAGTCGTGGCGCGCGGTGGTATGTCCCGACACAAGCAAACCCAAAAATGTCAGCAGCGCAAAACAACCATCGAGCCACAGACTGAGTGCGATCTGTGCGGTGCTAGTGTCACGCGCTACAAACTCCCAAGGCACAAACAAACAAAAAAGTGCCTCGCAGCGCGTGAATCTCCTACCTGACTAGTACGAATATACATCAAATGAGCGCAGCCGCAGCACCAGCCCCCATGCGTAGCCTCGATGACCTCACCGCTGAGAACCCCCTGCTACTGCAAGGAGATTGTATTGAGTTGATGAAGACGCTGCCTGACAAGAGTGTGGATTTAGCGGTCTGCGACCTGCCATATGGTGAGCTAGACGTGGCGTGGGATAGGCCCATCGATCTTGCAGAGTTTTGGCGGCAGTTCAAGCGGGTGCGGCGGAGCAAAAAGACAGCGTGTATTCACTTTTGCTCTACCAAGTTTGGCTACACGCTCATCAAGTCGTGGGAGAAGGGGTACAAGATGGACATGGTCTGGAAGAAGCGCAACAAGACTGGGGGCTTGCAGAGCCGCTACCGACCGATGCGGAACCACGAGATGGTCTACTTTTTCTACGAACAGGCTCCGAAATACAACCGGGACAAGTACCACAAGCGAATTGGCAACCAGAATGTGGGCGGCGAAAAGAACGGGCACGGGTTTGACAGCAGCGGTCAAGCCAACTTTGGCGCTAACTCACACGAGCCACCAAACCCGCCGTCAGTGCTGGAGGAGGGCGAGACGGAGCAGGACGCTCAGCGGCGGATCGGTACCAAGGGCGGAGCGAGTGAGAAGGAGCATATATATACGGCAGAGCAGATCAAGCGGTACCGGGAAGAGCACGGCAAGTTCGATGTGCCGACCCCAGCGTCAGTGTTGGAGGAGACCGATGGAGTCTACGCCAAGGCGTTTGGTGGGGCTGGTTTCGGCTACGATGGAGAGCGGCACGGGTTTGATCCACAACTACCCTGTTCAATGTTTGAGAGTGGCAAAACTCCCATCGGTAAGCGCCATCACCAGACAGAAAAGCCTCAGGACATTTTGGAGTTCTTTCTCAAGTATTACTCGGACGAGGGCGATGTCGTGTTGGACCCGACGATGGGGTCGGGGTCAACTGGTGTTGCGTGTAAGAGGATGGGGCGCAAGTTCATCGGGATGGAGTTGACGGACAAGTATTACGCAGTGGCGCAGAAGCGGATTAGCGAACAAGCGGTGGAGCAAGAGGCAGCACAGGTTGTCTAACAGCGTGTCACCACACTCTTCGAGTTCCCGCGCCGTCAGGGGGTCAGTGTCAGCGGCGAGAGGCCAGACACAACTCACCACCACTCACCACCACTCACACCACTCAACGTCTGGCTCCGGGACAACTCAATGTGCTTAAGCTCTTTACAGTGTGGGTCGCATAAGAAGGTAGCACATCAACTTCCCGGGAAACCTGCCTCCTGGAGGGGGGGTGGGGGGTCCGGAGCAGATCCGTGAAATCGGAACCCCGATGGGGTTTTAAAACCAACTTGCTACCTTGCTACCTTTGCTACTATTTATCAGTGTCAATTAGAAAACAAAACTCACCACCACTCACACCATTCACCCTCACCCTCTTGCCTCTTGCCGTGGATGTGATTGCGCATTTGTTGGGTTCGATTGCTTAGACCTTCCTGCCTTTTGTTCGGGCTGACCGCTCAGTCCGCATGCCGGCTGCGCGGGCAGCCAAGTACTGGAGAGTGGGCACTCGACCTGGGCCGCGGGGTACCGATGGCTTAAACTGAGAGTTGACACTTCCCGCCGCCGTCGACGAGCGTCCGGAGTACGCGCCAACAACCTCGTACCCCGATGGGGTCAGCCCAGCGTTCGGAACGGATTGAGCACCGCGGCGCACTCCGTGCCACATCCCTGCGCGGCCAGCTGGTGGCGGTGGCGGCGGTGGCATCCGCATCTTCGGCTTTCGTCGAGGAGCGCTTGGGGTTCCAGAGTGCCGCCCAGCGGCCTTACGGACATGTGGTGCCTTCTTTGGCGCCGTTGCCTTCTTTCGTGGTGCTGCCTTCTTTCTCGCCATTGTATTGATCTAGTAAAAACCGGGGGGCTGTTTTTTACAGCGCAGATAATCCGCGCTGTAAAACAATAATGGTCAAGGTTGGACGTTACAACTACGAGAAGAGCACACGTGCCGGCAAGAAGTTGATGACCAGTGTTCGTGGTAAGCCAGTACACTTCGGGGATGCTACCAGGGAGCATTACAAAGACAGAACGGGTCTGTGGTCTCACCTTGACCACGGTGACTCCAAACGTCGAGCAAACTATCTCGCACGCTCAGCAGGAATCCGAGACGGACAGGGGGGACTGACAAAGGACGATCCGAGCAGCCCGAACTGGCACTCCAGGCGTATCCTGTGGTGATCTCAAGATACTCATCCCTGCCCCTGGGTGGGCGGAGGAGATGCAGGGGATCTCGGGGGGTCTTGAGATCAGGCGATATATTATCCTACTATGCGACATTGCAGATAAATCACCAGCGAATGATGGGTGAATGAAACGTTGCAGCCTCGATGCGTTGCTCAATCTCGGGAGGAGTCAGCTCCGTGGTCGGTGTCTGCGTGAACAGGTAAGCCACGTGCGTGTGTGGTGACAACTTCTTAGTAATGAAGTTGCCACGAGCCACCAGCTTGTGAAACACCTTGCGCAATATCTCATTGTCTAGCGTCTTGAAATGCCAACGCAAAGTCGCACGCCATCGCGAGTACTGCAAAAACCGCAGTCGGGTCGCATCGCGGGACCACAGATAGACAAATGCCTCTTCCACCACCGCATCGATGTCGGGCGTGTCCGCCATGTCCTATCCATAGCCCTAGGCAATATCCGGTACTGCCCTCGACGCCCGAAGAACATTCAGGGTCGGACCCAACTCACACCTCAGCTCCTCCTCTCGCAGCCTTAATTCTGAAATGGTGGAGTACTCTACCCTCTCAATCTCAACCAGGCGCCAACAATCCATGCCACCATGCGCCCGGATGCACTCGTACAACGGATAATGGTATTTGGGGCGCCATTCCGTCTTGCTCTCGTAGCGATGCCGCTTCATGCGATCTTTGAGACGTTGAGTGGTGCTCCCAATGTACCAGTCATGCGTTTCATCCGACATCAGGGCATAGACCAAACCGATTGGCATATCTTAGCCTAGGCTGCGTTATATTCAAAAAGAATCTTGACGCAAGATAAGATACAAGGAAATGGCGGAATCAAGGCAGGAAGTGCAGGAGCTCAAAGCCAAACTGGAGCAAGTTCTGACCGAGTACCGGAGTGCCCATGGCATGTCAGTCAAGCCAGGGACGATCAAGACATATGTGCAGTCGGCATCAATGCTGATCCGCAGCGTAGGCGCCGAGGGCTGGGAAAAGCGCCGATGGGCAACCAAACATGAAAAGGCCATCGAGGCATACATCGATGGGCTGTCCAATGATGCAACACGCAAGACGGCACTTCAGAGCATCATTCAGGTGGGCACAGCCGTGCCCGCTGCCGCCCGAGTACTCAAAACATGGAACATCAAGTTCCGTCAACTCATGGCCGATCTCCAAGAGAAGGCCAAGGAGCAGAAGGCAACGACCAAGCAACAGCAGAACTGGGTGTCGCTGTCAGAGTTGCGGCGGGTGGTGCGAGGATATGAGCATACACTGAAGGAGGCTGGAGTACTCAATGGCCGCGGAGTACTCCCACGTCATCTCCAACCTGTCATGCTCAAATGGGTCGTAGGCTCCCTGTATGTCCTGGATGATGCCAATCCACCCCAACGTCTGGTGTATCGTGACACTCGGGTCATCAGCCGGCAGGCATACGCTGCGCTGTCAGAGCAGGACAAGGGTGAACACAACTACCTGGTGCGGATTTCACCCAAGACCAAGTTCATGTTCTCAATCGGTGACCACAAGACGTCGGGGAAGTATGGTGTGCTGAAGATTCCGGTGGGATCAAAACTGGCCAGAGTGCTCAAGATCTGGTTGGAGTACCACTCCGGTGACTATCTACTCTCTTCCTCTCCCCTCTTGCAGCCCGCCATGAGCAAGCTCGTTACCGAAACCTTTGCGCCCACAGGCAAGCGAATCGGCGCAAGCATGATCCGGCACATCGTCCTCACCACCCTCTTTCCAACCGAAGAGGTCAAGGCTCGAGCCCAGGTGGCACACGCCATGGGGCACAGCCTAGAGACCCAAGCCAAGTACTCACTGGATCTCACCGATGCCGGTGCAGCGAAGTCGGGATCTCCTTGAAATCACTAGTCTGGTAGAGGTAAGGGACGGAGAAGTTGATGGTCATGGTGTCGTGCGGACCATCGGTGTGAGCACGGACCATATCACGGAACTCCTTCTTAGTACCGAGGTAGTTGAAATCGGAATCCAGGAGGTCGAGCTGCTTGTTGGTCATCTGGCCGACGATGACGCCGGTGGCGTTCTCGCGTGCGGTAGTACTCAGCTGAGTGAGCTTTTGAACCAAAACAGCGGTGGAGATTAAGAACTTCCGACCATTGGCAAACAAGCGGTGAATCTGATCATTCTTCTTGGCAACAGCATTGAGATGGTTGCTGAACCCCAGATCGTCAAAAACGATGAGTGAGTTCTGCGGCCGACGCCTGTCGGCCACAGCATCGTTGTACTCCTCCACCAGGTGATCGTAGATGGCCTCGAGCGCTAACTCATCGTAGTTATCAAAAAGATTGCTCTCCGGAATGTCCAACTCATTAATGATGGTGTGCAACTTGGCATCACCATGAAGCGAACCACTGAAGATGTAGATGTTGGACGCATCGAAGTCTCCCCGGTACCAGGACGACCGAAGGAGCATGTTGGCCAGGTAGTTGGTCTTCCCCATCCCTGATTTGCCAACCATTAACAAGCGAAACGGCAGATTGAATAGCGGAGCCTTGTTGGTGGTAAACGAGTCGGTCTTGTCCTTGAGCTTGAGAACGCTCGGCATCTAGTACGTTGGTCGAGAATGCGCCAGCCCATTTCACACTCACACGTCCCCTCCTCTCTTGCTCACCAAATCCTGCCAAGGGAATCTCTTCTGTCTTGCTAATATGGCTACTGACCTCTACCGAGCGCTCAATCAGTCTCAACAAAACGCAGACTTGTCCTCGTACTTCAACTCGCTCGGCCAGGTTCCCGCCGAGGCAATGGAGCGCTGGCAGCACGAGAACGAAGAGGTTAACAAGCAAAACGAAATCCAAGAGGCTCTGCTATCCGCTGCCGGTGGGCCCTTTGTCGAACACGGCGTGGGCGAAGGCACAAGGGGTATCGTGCAAATGGTGAAGCGCAAGATCGTTGGGTACGCCAAGGACAAGGCCAAGAAAGCTCTCATAGACAATGGCCTTGACGCCGACACCGCCGACAAGCTGGTGGAAGGCAAGATAAACCCCAGCGAAGCCATCGAAAAGGCACGCGAGAGCCTCGGGGGTAATGTTGACGCTCTTAAGGAGGTCATCGGCAAGTACACCAACCAGGCCAAGCAAGCAGTCAACCAGGCTGGCGATGGCCTCCGAGATGCAGCCAATCGTGCCAGAGCTGTCGCAGACGATGCCGCCGATGCTGCTGACGATGCCGCTGATGCCGCGCGAGCTGCCGGTGCCGACCCTGCTGAGGGCGCACCCGGAGTTGCCAGAGCAGCAGCAGACGATGCCGCGCGCGCAGCCGATGCTGCCGAGGCGGCCGTTCCTGACCCTGTTGACAATCCTCTCGCTCGGGGCATGGTGGATGCTATCGATCCCGACGGAAACCCAGTCGCAGCCGCCGCCCGGGAAATGCCCGATGCCGCCGCCGAGGCCGCCGATGAGTTCGCCGACCGCGTCGCTGGCACCGTGGCGGAAGGAGGGTACACCCGTGCTGGTCTACTCAACGAGCTCAACCTTGCGGAGGACCCGCTCTTTTCCATGCCCAAAAGACTCCAACAAGCGGGGAGCTTTAGCCGCGGACTGTTTGAGCGGCCCCCCCCGCCCCCCGAGCCCGCCACCGAGCCCCTGCCCGAATTTCCCTTCCCCGAGGTTCCCTACTCAAGCCCTCAGGAGATGGAGGCCGCTGACCGCCGGGCCGCCATCCAAGAGGCTCTGGATGTGGATCGACGAGTGCGCGAGGGTGAACCACAGCCCGGGGGTGAACCACAGCCCGGGGGTGAACCCGAGGCCCGCGCTGTCGACAATCCTGCCGCCGATGAGCACGGCGATGATGGCGCACCGCCCGAGCCACGCGAAGTGCATGGCGATGGTACTCCCGCAGATGCCGACCCCGGCGCTGCCGCTGGCGCAGAAGCCGGCGAGGGCGCAGCCGCAGAAGCCGGCGAGGACGCAGCCGCAACTGCGGCTACCACCGCCGCCACCACCACCTCCGAGGTCTTGGACGTCGGCGCAGCTGCTCAAGGATTTGCTGATCCTATTTCGGATATCCTGGCGTTTGGTCTCGGTCTTGGACTTATGGCGGCTGGTGACGCTGCCAAGAAGCAAGCCCCTCCACCACCCAAGCCGCCACGTGCCGTGAACCCAAGCAGTGTCATCGGAGTCTAATGCTTTTGTTGAAAGCCTTCCACTAACAAAACACACAAAAACATTGTGCGGGCCAAGGACAATGGCGGACAAGTATATTCAAATTCCGGCGCAGGAAGGCGGCCCTTTCTCAGACACTGTAAACATCGTCAATTTCACCATCCCATCTGGGGCAGTCTATGACCTGTACGACTCGTTTGTGACTTTCAAAGCGAACCTTGTGACCCCGACCGATACCAGCACGGACTACTCAGGGGCAGCTCTCCCCGGCTGTGTGTACCAGGTCGGCCTCAAACAGTCAGCCACTGACACGCACTGTCTCAACGCCTCGCTGGTCAAGAACGCGTCGATGCGGTGCCAGGCCCGCGGTCAACTCGAGAACGTTCGTCGGGTCGATCAGATTCAGGATGCACTCAGCACCCTTGATGTCGGTCTGCGTGAGAACCACTCGTGGGCCTACCTGTCGGCCAACACCCTTGCCGACCTCAATGGCTTTCAGCACTACGGCGTGTTCACTCTGACCCAAAAGACCGGCGCTACTGCATCATCATACAAGGAGGCTCAGATTCAGATCCGGCTTGGTGATCTTCTCGACCTATGCAATACGCGCGCTTTTGATGCCCGTCGGCTCGGCGAGACCACCATCCGCATGGAGATGAACTTTAATCTGTTCGAGCCCTACGTGCTTGGGGAGCAGGTGGTGCCCCCAGGCGTTAGTAACTGCAATGACATTGCGCCATTTGCGGCCGTAGGTAGCGTGACCCAGTTAGTGACCACCGCCTCGGCACCACGGACGGCGGCCGGCAACCGTGGTATCCGCTCGCTTCGGGACTCGCCATTCTGGGTAGGAGCCAAGATCCAAGTCACCACCGCCACTGTGGTTGCCGCCGCGCCGGCTATCCAAGGCCAAGACTTTCGCGTCACTAGCATCGCAGTCTCTGATACCGGCGCAATCACCATCGGCATCTTCCCCCCCATTCCTATGGTTGCCAATGACGGCTACACCGGCATCACAGTGAGCGTGCTCGGTAATGGCGCCAAGGTGACATTGAACGGCATTGACTGGAACACGGCCGAGGTGACGCTCAAGCAGCTTCGGCGCTCCTCCCCGATCGACATGCCAATGGACCTTGTGTACTCAACCTGGAGCACTATTCAGGATGTGGGTCCCACTAACGTCACGTCGTTCCAACGGGCCTACGACATCCCGGCCGATGCGGACGGCGTTGTTGTCTGCTTCCCCGAAAGCGCCACGGGCGGAATCGCTAGTATCAATCAGAACATCGATAGTTACCGATTACGGTGCAATCATGTGGACCTGACCGATCGCGACGTCGCAGTCGACAGCCCACTGTACTATGACCGCATGGCGGCGGGTCTTGGCGCCATGGGCTTCCAGGTGCGCAACCTCTCGCAGAACACAGGTAATTCCAACACCGTGGGCTCGATGGATGTCATCACCGGAACGGCCGCCGACAAGAAGACGTACATCGTGAGCAAGTTGCCACAAACGGCCATGCCCAAGTCTCTTCAGCTTAATGCTGAACTTAGCGGGAACCAGATTGGCGCTCTGAGCATCTTCGCTCATCGTCCCCGTCGCATTTCACTCTAAGCGTGCGGGCGTTCAAACTCGCAAAAAGATCTCAGATTATTTGACAAGTACTAGGCAATGGCAAAGGCTCTTGTTCTTCACTCGGCGGATCCACAGAACGTCAAGTCAAGCTACACGGCGGGAGACAACGTGGACTTTCTCATGAGCATGCCAGGCCGAAGCCTCGAGTTTGGGTCAGTGCGGCTTGAGGGCGTCATCGAAGTTAAGATTAACAACAACGCAATGCCTACCACGGCCAATTTCATCGATTGTGTCTTTCTGGATCAGTTCGTCGGCGCACACGGGTTCATTAACAGCATCCAGACCCAGATCGCCGGAAGTCAGGTGGAGAACATCCAGAACTACCCCCGCTGGGTGAAGATGAAGACGACGGCCACCGAGAGCCAGACTTCGATGATGAACTCGCAGAACACCTGTGAGCTCAAACAGCCTAACGTGGACCTCACACGCCAGGTGCTAGCTGGCGAGCAGCTCCAGAGTCCGGTGACGGGGGCCGCAAATGCCTCACCTAACAAGCTCCTCCCCGACTTCTCACTCAAGCCGGACTGTGTGCTCAATGCGGCCAGCGGCCTTATGCCGTACCGCAAGAGCGGTGATATTCGCCTCACATTCAACTTGGAAGAGCTCGCCCAGGCGTGCTGGGGCAAAGACTGGTCCGCGACTGATTGCACCTATGCTCTTACTGAACTCCGGCTGACCTGGCGGTCTGTGCCCGATCAGGGTCCGCAGTTCGATCAGGCCATTGCCATGCGGCGTCTGGTCTCGGTCAAGCAGACCTTTGATTCGTCCAGCGCACACCTCAGCATGCGCGTGCCGGCAGTCTGCCAGGCGCTCCACGCATCGTTTTTCCGAACGGCAGATGAGGGCAATTCAGTTCTCAACACTCTCGAACTTCAGCAGATTCCCGGTCTGAACAATGTTCAGTTTACCTACAATGACTCCACCAACGCCCTCATCTCCTACCGTCTGACGGACAATGTGCAGTGGATCGGGCGGTATCTCGAGTCGTTCCGCGATCCTCGCAACGGCACCAACGCTGCGACCCTGACCAACATCTACTCGAACGATGTGTCAGGTCTGGGGCTTGACTTTGGTGGTCCGATCGATCTGTCGAGCAACAAGCTCTCCATCCAGATCGACAGCGGGATCGCCGAATCGTACACGTGTTATATGTACTTCAGCAGCTTTTTCATTATGTAAGCAGCCAATCACTCCCCCTTCTCTTGCCATTAAAATCCGAAAAAAACGACACGCAAAGTAATCCCTAAGCAAACCAATGAGCGTCAAGAACTCGATTCCGTACGTAAGTCGCATCATCGATCCAAGGTTTGACAGGAGCGGTCTGCGCTCTGAGTTCCGTCTAGAGCCAGATACCTGCTACTACGCTGATTTTCGTCTTGCCAACATTGGTTTTTCGAGCGCATCGGGTGCGACGGCATACAACTCGCTGCTTGGCGCCGAAGTGCCGATAAAGTCGATCGCTCTGCTTGACGGGGGTACTGTGATTGAGTCAGTTCCAAACTTCCATGCATGGCGTCCGATCCAGAAGGTCAACGCCCCGAATGATGTGAACATCAGTATGGGCCGTCCGCTGTCGCACAACGGGCTTGGGTTCGCCAGTAACGATGACATGAACTATGAGAGCGGCGCCGGAACATACGGCGGATCTCAGAACGTTTCTATCGTCAACCCGCCGGGCAATGCAGTGGGAACGACAGATGCAACTACGAAGAAGGCGTGGATTTCGCTCAAGGAGTTGTTTGGGTCGTTGCGGGCGATGAGCCTCGTGCCGACCAACGTCTTTCAGGAGCTTCGGGTTGTGGTTGAGTACTCGACCTCAACCAAGCTCGTAGCCAACAACACAAAGACCGATCTGCAGACGTCGCTGCCGCAACTCTACGCTGATGAGTTGTCGGCATCGATGATTAAGCAGAACGCCATGGCCACGTTCCAGGGGATCCGGTACCTGGCTGTGGAGCACGACAGTTTCGGATTGCCGGCGATTGCGGGCATGACTGATGTGCCGGGCAATCAGACGATTGCGGCAACAATCAACCAGAAGCTCAAGGGTTTCAATGGCAAGTACATGCGAGATCTGATCCTGAAGTTCACGCCGACGACGCCACAGGTGACTGGAGGTGGTGATAACCGGCTCTACGGTCAGCTTGGTTCGCAAGCGCTTTGGGACTCGACGATTCAGGTGCGGGTCAACGGTCAGAACGTGTTGCCTCGGAGCGGAATGCGGGGATCGATGCGGCAGCTTGCGTGCCTGACCGACACTCTGGGACCGTGCAACATCCTGTGGGCGCAGGCCACTGTGGGACCCAAGAACACGCTGGCTGTGCAGCCGATCCAGGATACTGTGGGGCAGATGTCCCTGTTCGGAGTGGATATTGAGGAGTTGATCGAGGATCTCCAGGTGACCGTGACCCGGTCGGGTGTGTATGGCAACGCTGATCTGAGCGCACGTATTGTTGTGGACTGCTTTGGTCGTGTGCCCAAGGCTGTGGTGGTTGGCAAGGACGGCCGATATTCGGTAGTCTATGAGCAGACAACATAAGTGAGAAATGGTACACAAAAAGTCGGTAAGAAGAATACAATGGCGGATGCTTTGATCGAACTTCGGCAAGCGGATCGCGACGATCCGAGCAAAGAGGTTGATGGAGAGTACTCAATCACCCTCAATGACCCCATCGCCATCATGAATGGAGACACAGTTGCTGTGCGCAATGTGTATCTGGACACGGAGGCCTCAGCCGATGCGAAGATCCACATTGATCAGGATCTGACGCTGACGATGCAAAACGGATTTTACTATCAGATGATTCGTGGCGATCAGCAGGACAACACGACATTGGCAACTGCGGGGTACGTAGCGGATGCAGGCAAGGAGTTTGTGGATGGTAGGACATATGTGATGTGCACGCCAGCGGATACGGGAGCGGGGAACTACTACCTAGATTCCATGGAATTGTACAACGAGGGAGATAGCGGGCAGCCGCCGTGGAAACCGACATCTCGGGACAGCGGCGGCGACGGCAACCATACTACTTTTTGGTGGCAGTGCACATTGCTGTACAAGCATGTGGGGGATCCGCCAGGGCCACCATTTCGGGAGTACCCGCTGCTGGTGAGTGGAGCAGATGGGAATAGGGTATGGAATGGTCAATCCCCAATCGATGGCGAGTGGGAGTATACGTTGGGGTCAACGCCAATGACAGAGAATTTTTCATACGATCCGACAGCGGATATCACGGTGGACTATGGTCCAAATGGTGGTGTGCAGACGCAGAAGGGTCTGCTGATCGCCGCGAATTCATTTGTTATTGCGCCGGGTTCGCCGAACGGTGCTGACACGATTCAGTTGACCTTCATGGAGACCGGTCCAAAGTACAATCTGAAATTTATTCAGTTCGGGAAGCATTTTTCATCGACTATCACTCTGGCAGTGAACACAACTTATCCGGCAGGAAATGATACGTATGCGCCGTATACACGATCGGTGAATTTCACACTGGAAGCGGGAGACTATACGCCGTCGGAGTTGACGACACGGATCAATCGGAACATTCAGGGGAACAACACAACTGATTTTACGAACCCAATAGTCAATAGCAACTTTTTGATTCAGTACAACATCGATGACTATCCGGGGACGGTGTTTGTGGAGGAGGGGATGGGGAATGCGACGATACTGAATGCTCGGAACGAGGCAAATGATCCGGCGTTGAATGGAGGGATGCTGATAGGTGCGACTCAGATGGTGCTGGACTATGATGAGGACAAGGGGGTGTTTTTCTGGAGCTACATTCATTCGCCGATGTATGGTTTGGAAGGGACGACAAACTACGACGAGTCGGTAGGGTTTACAAAGACGGAGAATCTGGCGTCGAACAACGACAAGGTGATTGCGGTGAGTCGGAATGGGGGTATATTTTTTCGGTCATTGAGTGCGGCGTTGCCGGACGGGACATCGTTTGAGTTTTGGGGAGGGAAGGATAAGCCGGGTGGAGTGCTGGGGTTTACATTGGAGGATCTGATAGCTCCGGTGAAGCAGTACCCGGCAGGGACAAAGGTGGCAGGTTGGGAGCCGAAATCGATTGAGATGTTGAGTGCACCACTATTGACGGGGACGAATGCGACGACGGGTTTCATAGGTTTGGACGATATAGCGACGCGGGGTGCGTCGTCGGCGTATTGGTACATGCCGACGATATCGACGGGATCGCCGTTTTTGTCAGACAGCAATGGAGTGACGCGTGAGATTCGTGCAGCATCGACGCAGTTTAAGTCGACAGACATAGGTTATTTTCTGGTGGACGTGGCGTCGCAATGGGGAGGGGTGCAGTACATAGGCGCGAATGGTTACAGGAATGATAGCATTCGTGCGGTGGTGGGGCGTTATTATTCGGCGGCGTCGTATACGATGGGAACGACGGCGGATGCGGTGCCGTACACGCACAAGGGAGAGCCGATAGTGTTGAATTCGTTCACAGTTCGAATCTTGGGTCCGGACAAGCAGACAGCGGCGAACTTGGGTGGAGACACGGCGGTGGTGTTGGAGGTGGTGCGAGCGGAGCGGGCGTTGGGGGCGAGGTGAGTGTGGTGAAGTGAGATACGATTTTTTAGATGAGAGCGTAGTATGGTGTGGATTGTGAAGGAGGGGGATGACTTTGTGAGACGTAAGAAGAAAATATAACTAGAAAGGAGAGAGAAGCAAGAGAAGGAAAGAGACGAATAGTGGAGTGATTGTGGTAGTTTTGTATAGAAATTGTGTAGAATGGAGTGATTAGTTTTGGAGTCCGGCGCAGAATATATCTTAGATA
>Ga0208645_1002739_pt1 | contig 13702 bp, 18 predicted proteins | sample VirMetDEL_Sep_01_FD_184519 | JGI IMG/M metagenome (GOLD analysis project Ga0208645, IMG submission 184519) | Aqueous microbial communities from the Delaware River and Bay under freshwater to marine salinity gradient to study organic matter... | ecosystem: Environmental > Aquatic > Marine >... | reverse complement strand
TTCATTTTTCTTTTGTTCTGCTTCTAATTTTTTATTTTCTTTTTCAATCTCACGAAGTTTCTTCCTTTCTTCTGTATTTTTCATTTGGACTTCCCTTGCTTTCTCACGAGCAATCTTTAACTTCTCTAAATGCTCGGGTGTTAGAGTTCTTGGTTTTTGACCTTTTTTAGTAAGTTTAGGAGGTTCGTTGTTTTCTTCCATTATACTAAATGTAAATATTATTTTTTAGATTTTTTTACACTTTTTTAATGCGTTATTTTATAGAAAAAAATATAATGTTAATTTATAGAAAATGCCTGAATGCGAATATTGTGGAAAACCACTAAAAGCAATTGGAACAGCACGAAAAAATGGTAAAAAAACCCATAATGACTGGGACACAAGAAAACTTCATAAAAAGTGTTTTGTAGAAGAACAGAAATATACTAAAACTACATTTCCATTTACATTTATGCTTAATTTTAGAGATTAAAAAAAAAATAATATATATATATTATAAAATGCCCCCAGCAAATAGACCACCTCCTAAAAAAAATAATGGTAAAGATTTAGTCCAACAAGCAAAAGCAAAACAACCTGTAAGCAGAGCAAAACAAGAAAAAATAGTAAATGCTGTTAATGAATTAAGTAAAGATTTAATGTCTTTAAAAATGTTAGTTAGTGATGATGAAGTCCCGAGAGATAAAGCACCAACACCAAGACGACCACCAAAAGACAATTAAAAAAAAAATTGAAACTAAAATAAATAAATTATAATTTATTAATAATTATGACAAAGGAACGTCGTTCCCTTAAACCCTATTGCGTGAGGGGCAATCTCCCCTCTAAAATATTTATTAATGAATTACAAAGAAATAAAGACCATTTATATCACGAGTTAGAAATAGCAACTGATTTAAAAAATGATACTGATTTTAATGAAACTTTTGGAGTTAAAATTACAGCAACAACGAGAGAAAAAATCTTTAAAGAAGCAATAGAAATATTTAAGTTAATGAGATTTACAGCAAAAGGACAAAACCATTATGAAGAAATATCACAAAGAACAATTAAGTTGTCAAAACGCATTAAATTACATTTTTATCAAATCAAAAAATTAAAGCAAGACAACTACAATGACAACGTAGAATACTTTACTAACTTATTAAGAGTAATTTATTCATTTTTATTAAAAAAAAACTTGTTATATAGTAAATATAATGGAAATTAGTAGTCCTCCACTTGAAGAAGAAAAAGACCCTAAAAAAATTTATGAAGAAGAAAAAGTAGATTTACCTGATTTACCTGATGTAGTTGATATAGGACAAGTAAGACAAGAAGATAGATTGCGAGTAATGAGAAGATATGCTATATTAAGTAATTTAGCATATGAATACTATGATAAACCTTTTGAGGTAGCAGAAAAAAATATGAAGAAGTATTTACCTAATCACGAAATATTACCTGAATTTAGTGATAGTAATAGTGTTGTGGTTAAAAAAAATAATGATGTAATTATATCATATCGTGGAACTAATCCAACTAATATAAGTGATTTAGTAGCAGATGTAAAAATAGCAACTGGATTTCCATTAACAGGAAGATTTGATGAAGCACAAAAAAAATATGAAGCAGTAAGAGCAACTTATCCTGATGCGGATATTACAACAACGGGACACTCGCTCGGTGGAGCATTAGGTTATTCAGTCGCAAAAAATAATCAATTAGACGGACATTTTTTTAATATGGGTAGTTCTATTATTAATCCAAGTGATTTAATTGATACATTCAGTAGTGATACATCTAAACCTGTAAATACCTATCATACATTCGGCGACATTGTAAGCGTATCAAAAAAGTATATGGATACTCGTGATAATTTTTTACAAGTTCCAAGACCAAACTGGTTAAAAGATACATTAAAAAACTTTGCTTTATATGGTTTAGGAGGTGGAGCATTAAAAACAGAATTTATGGATATTCACGGACTTCATAACTTTCTTCCACCACAAGAATTTGAGGGGGATTTAGAACCTGATGATATAGGATATAGATGGGTTAAACCATTAATAGATTATATGGAAAGACAAACAAAAGTAAGTAATCGTGGTAATCCAGTAGAATTTGATAGAGCAAGAACTATATGTATGAAGAAATACCAAAATCCTTTTAGAAAATGTAATTAATTGGTCGTAATTTCTACATCATTTACATTTATTACATCTCTATTACATTCAAAACACGGTGTTTTTATTACTTTACATCTTGATTTTAAGAAGTATGTAAATACAACACCTAAACAAGCACTTAAAGAACCAAATAAGGTAATCACAAATGTAGAATGTTTTGTTAAGAAGTCAGGAGGGTCTTCGCAACCTGATTTAACACAAGAAATAGGGCAAACAATTTCACTCATATATATAAATACAATTTTATTTTTTTTTATAATGTAATGTTATAATAATACATTATGAAAGTTAAGAAACTTAATAAATATAAAACAGAACTTCCAGCAAAAGGGGCATTTACAATTGATACAGAAGATGATTTTATTAAACTTCATACCTTGTGTATAGCATCAGGAAAAAGAGGAGGTGGTAAATCAGTAGCAATTGCTAATTTAGTAAAAAAGGCAAAAGAAAAAGGATACTATGATAGAGTGTATTTAATTACTCCAACTTATAATAGTAATAAAATGATATGGGACATAGCAGACATTCAAGAACAAGATGTATATGAACCTACTTTTGATGTATTAAAAACAATAGTTAAAAATGTAGAGGCAGAAAAACAAGAATGGGACGATTATTTATACAAAAAAGAATTATTTAAAAAGTATAAAAAAGACATAGCAAATAAACCAGTATATCAAATTAAAGGAGATGACCTTGTAGAATACTTGGAACACGGATTTTTAGATACACAGAAAATAGAATGGAAATATAAAAATGAAGTCCCACCTCGTCTTGCTGTAATAATTGATGATTGTATGGGGACAGACCTTATGGCACGAAGAACTGCTGGATTGACTAATTTATGTATTAGACATCGCCACATAGCAGATGGTCTTGGAATAAGTATTTTTATGTTAGTTCAGTCTTATTGTGCTAATGGAGGTGTAGCAAGACCAATTAGGGAAAATACAACTCATTTATTACTATTTAAGATAAATGATGAAAAGCAAATAGCAAAAGTAAAAGAAGAAAGTGATTTACCAATTACAGATGAAGAATGGGATGCTATGACTAATTACGCACATTCAGTTCCTTATAATTTTTTATTATTAGACTTCTCTCCAAAATGTGAAACAAAACGCTTCCGTAGTGGTATGGACGAACTGATTATACCTGATAGTTTAAAAGATAAATGTTCTTGTAAAAAGTAATTTTAAAAGTTTTTAAAAAATAATATTTAGTATAATTATAAATGGCGACAAAGAAAGGTATATTAAGCGATGCTAATACTATGAAAAATTGTTTAGATTACAAGGCACTTCCATTAGGTTTTGCTAATGCTGAATTTATTGGAACTATGAGTAATCCTTTTTTAGATGGAATAAAGACGCCAAAATATCAACGCTCTGCCCCAAAACCTGCGAGTGCTGATGTTGTAGCAGTTAATAATTCACGTATGTTTGTTGGTAATAAATTTGTTAATGCGAGAAAAATGTTAGACCAGTTCCAAAAAGAAGCAAGGGATTTTAAACCACCTCCAATTAATCCTGAAACATTAGACCCATTTGAATTATTCTCTATTACAGGTGAATTTACTGATTTATTAATACAACCCGAAGAAGCAAGTAAGCGATACACATATTTACAGGAACAAGCAGAAAGAGATGTTAGAACACGAATGAAAACAGAAAAAGAAGACCGTGAAACTATGATTAGACAAGTTAGAGGAAGAATAGCACAAAAAGAAAAGCAAATACAAGTAGCAACTATTCTACAAAGAACATTTAGAGGAAATCGTGGAGATAAAATTACTAAACAAACGATTTCTACACAAAGCGATAGACCTTTAACAGAAGCACTTTATAAACAATTTTACGAATTAGGTGGTGCTGAAAGACAAAAAGGTATATCAAGAAAAATTTATACTATTTTAAAAAAACAAGGTATTACACCCGAAGATTATGGAGTAAGTTATACCGAAATAGGAACAACTGGTGATGCTAAAAAAAGAGCAGACCAAACCGTTAGAATGGTAGAAGCACTTATGGCAAGAGGTGGCGACGCAAGTTTAGCATTAAGTATGTTAAATCCATTATCTCAATTACCACCGACAGGAACAAGTCAAGCAGGAACAAGTGTAGCAGGAACATCAACACAGGCAAGTCAAGCACCAACATTACAATTACAAGGAACACCTGAACCATCTACAAGCACTACACCAGTAGAAACACAAAAGAAATAAAGCAGAAACCAGTTTCCGCACCTTCTTATTTATTTAATTGTTAATATTTAGAAATTATTTTCTATACTTATAATAAATGACTACTGAAATTATAACGAACGATTTGTCGGGTGATTTGTCTATTGATGAAGCAATACCACAAACACGCAAATATGCTAATGATATGGGTTTTGACGAATTAACACTTATTAGGAGAAAAAATGAGGTAAAAGAATTAGCAAAATTGTATCCTAATGTGCCTGAATTTTGGATAGAAATGGCGTGGAACTTCCACGAAATAACACCAAAAGAAGAACAAGACAAAATTATTAAAGAAAAACTATTTGAGAAACCAAGTGAAATAAATAGAATGTTAGGTGGTGTAATTAAAGGAGCGATGAAAATAGAGGATAAACCTAATAATTAAAAGAATAATTTATTAAAAAAAATATATTAATATATTATAATAATGTCGCAAGAAGTAGTAAATTCTTATAATATATTCATAGATAGCGAACGCAATTTATCCAGTAATAGTAATGGAAATCGTATTAGATTACCGTTAAGTCAAACACCTATATCCTGTGCTGAAAACCAATTTTTAAGATTAACATTACAATCATTTAGTATGTATAAATCTTGGACTAATATAAATAGCAATAACTCTACATTTAGAATACAACAGACACAGAGTTTTCCAGCAGGGACAAATGTTCCATTAATTGATAAAGTTGCTAATTTACCACACTTAAATTACGCTAATTTATTTGATTTAGCAACTAATTTTGGAACACAATTAGCAAGTGAATTAAACGTTCATACAGGAGTAGCATTAGCAACACCTGCTTTAACTCTTATTACTCCTGAAAATACAACAACAATAGCAGGAACAACTGATAATATTATTAGTTTTACTATTAATTTTGCTTCTGCTCACGGTATGACTTCTAACCCTATTATTCAATTTAAAGTTCAAGATGGAGATATATTTGAAATTTTAGGAGGAAATAGAATTAGGGACTTTACAGATACAACAACTCCATCGGTAGATTGCGATGCTACAACTAATCCAACACAAGTTAGAGTTCAGTGTTATTATAACGCTCAATTAAGTTCTCAACAAAATATATACCTACGAACAACAACAAATACAACTAATATCCAAACAAGTTCTTTTAATTCAGCAAATACAGATACTCCAAATATTAATATGATGGAAAATAGCAGAATTTTAGGAAAAATTATTATTGATGATGAATTTGCTACATTTACATCAGGAACACAAATGGAATACTTTTTAAATTTAACTTCAAAATCATTAACCTTTTTGGATTTATTTATAACTGACTCACACGGAAGAGATATACCATCAACAACAAGAGGAACTGGAAACGCTCAATCAACTCTTGGTAATAGAAGTTTTGAATGTGTAGTAAAACTTGATGTAGTCCAATATTTAGGATTACAGAATAATATGCTTCAAACCAAAGGAATAGATTATAAAGTTCCTGCGAGATTTGGAACAGAACCTCTTAATTATTTTGAGTATGGTGAAAATTCCTATAAGGATAATTTAGAATTAAAAATGAAAAATATGAAAAGTCGTTAATTTTTTATTTAATTTAACATTTAATTTAATAAAAAAAAAATATTTTGATATATTATAAAAAAATGAGTTCCTTTAACCCCAACTTAACATATTTTGTAGAGCGCCTTCAAGGTTTTAGCACAAATGTATTTCGCTTGGAAAGTCAGCAAGGTTCATCTGCTACTGCTACATCAAGCAGTATTATTACATTTGATATCCCGTCAAATGCCATTGTTAGTCTAAGAAGTTTTAAAATCTTTGCGAATGCTGGTGCTGATGTTGTTGCTGGTGCTGGTGGTCGCCTTCCACCAATTAATGACCTCGTAGAGCGTGTGGAAGTTTCAGTCGGTGGAATTACACTCTCACAGGGAGCAAACTTTATAAATGTATTACAGGAAATGAAAAAATCATTAGGTGCTACTTATGCTGGTTGTGATGCTACTATGGGACACCCTGAATATGTCCGCGAAAAGTCTTATGTTAATAAACTTGGAGCAGGTGGTGCTGTAATTTCAGGTGTTCTTAATGAATTTTACCCTCCAAATGACAACCCTGTATTCTGTATTAGCGACCTTGAAGGTTTCTTTTCTACTGCTGAACCAAAATTGCTAGATACTTCTCTCCTTCCCGACCTAAGAGTTCGTCTTCATCTTGCGAGTGATAATGTATTAGGTTCTGTTAATGGCATTGACCTTGATGGAACAGGCGCTAATGATATTACCGATGATGGAACTGGTGGTGCGAGATACAATCTAACAAATATTCACGCTACTATTGAATGTATTGGTTTAGCAGACCAAGCATACGACCAAATGTTAGCATCTATGATGTCATCACAAGGATTTTTAGAAATTCCCTACAAGAACTACACTAATTTCCAAACAGTTCATTCAGGTTCATCACGCTTCACTGTATCTACCCAGTCATTAGACAGAGTATGGGTTGGTTGGCGTTCTAATGGTTATGACACACAAGGCGGTCTTGTTGCTATTGAAGGATATAAGAAAACTGGTGCTTTTGTTTCTAATAGTGATGCTGGTTTTGCTGGTGGTTTTGATATTGGAAAACCTGACTACGATGTTGGTGGTGTTCTTGATACTAACTGCGAAAAATACAAATCCAAATACTTTAACTTTACAGAAGCATCTAATACATTTAGAGCACAACTTCAACTCAACGGTGCTTATTATCCACAATTCACAGCAACACTTGGCGACCTATATGGTATTAGCAAAAACTCTTTAATGGGTAATCGTGAAAGTAAAACTATGACATTAGACCAGTATAAAAATAACTATTGTGTTCAGTGCTTCCGTCTTAATATGCCTGATAGTGAGTATTCACGCTTAATTAGTGGTCTTGATACACGTGCTGTAAATTTACAGGGCATTATTAAAACCGAAAATGCTACTGCCGACAACACTGTTGATATTTTCTGTGAAACAACTGAGGTAATTAGAGTTGGCGCGGGACGTGCCGTTGAAATAATTTCTTAGAGAAAACATTAGAAGTAATGACTTAAATGTAAATTTAATAAAAATAAAATATATTATTATATTATAAAATGTCAGTAGTTCCTCAAATTTTTAATGGATTGAAGGGTAAAAGAGATGCGAATACTATAAACGAAATGCCTACTTTTGGTTTTTCTAATAATGGTTTTAACGAACCTACAATTAGATTAAACTATGAAAGAACAACTAAATTAGAAAACTGGACTAATATGCGTGGTATTGTCTTAACTGGAAACGATGGAGGTAATCGTGGAGTAATGCCTTGTAAAGGTAATCCTGATACATTATTAACTGGTTCAAGAGTTTTACGCAGACCTAATATTTCTTATATGGGTGGATTATATCCACATACAGGATACGCAAGAAATCAACCAAAAGGTTTAGCATATCAAGTTGAAAAACCAATTAATAATCCAATAATGCCTTTGGCGGACTCCTTTAATGCTGGACTTAACAGCAGAATACCTCAACCTGTTTAAAGCAGAAACCAGTTTCCGCACCTTCTAATTAATTAAATATCATTATGTTTTTTAAATTTAAAATAAAATATAATGATATAATAATAATGACTATTCCATACTCAAAACAGCAACCTCCACCTATAAATCAACTTCCTAATGTTAATATTAACGCAAGTTTAGCAGATGGAGAAGTATTAACATATAATGATACAACGAAACAGTGGGAAAATAAAGAAGCAAGTGGTGGAGCAACTGAAATAGTAGCAACTGATAATTTAATAACACCGGATTTAAATGCTGGTGCGATTTTAACAAGTGGAGCATCTAATAATATTCTTTTAGGCACAAATGCGGGTAAAACCATTACTACAACAGATAATAATATAGCAATAGGTATTGATAGTTTATCGTTAGGAACTGTGAAAAATAATAATATTGCTATTGGAACAAGAAACTCAAAAACTGGAACACATAATTATGATAATAATATTACTATTGGAACTGAATGCTGTGAAAATGCTGTTTTTAGATTTAACGGAAATACTTTATTAGGTTATCAAGCAGGAAGATTTGCCAGCGGACTTGATACATCAGTCATTTTAGGTTATGGAGCAGGATATTTAGCAAATTTAACTCATACAATAGCGATGGGTTATGAGGTGTGTAGAAATGCTACTTGTAGAGATACTATTGCTATTGGAGCGACCGCACATTATGGAGGAAATGATATTAATGGAATATGTTTAGGTGTAAGAAGTGGTTTTGGAGGTTGTGGAAACCATAGTATATTAGTAGGAACAAAAGCAGGTGAAGGAGCAAAGTTTAATAATACTATTGTTTTAAATGCTACTGGTGTAGCGGTAAATGCTCCATCGGCAAGTTCTTTTGTCGTTAAACCAATTCGTAATGCTACTGGAAGTAATGCTTTATTTTATGATGCTACAAGTGGAGAAATTACTTATGATACTGCTGGTGGTGCTACTTCTATTGTAGCAACTGAAAATATAATTACACCTGATTTAGGTGCTGGACCGGATTTAACATCTACCGCAGAGAATAACATATTTATAGGAAAAAACACAGGAAGGCAAGTATCAACAGCAGATTATAATGTTGCTATTGGTTTTAATAATTGCCACGCTAATCAGTCAGGAGGAGTTTATATAGGTAAAGATGTTTGTAGTCAGGCGGGAGCAGGAAGCACTAATTTTGTAGGTATTGGATATGAAACAGCAAAAGCGAATTATGACGGAACTGGTAAAGTATTTATAGGCACACAAGCAGGTTATTATAGGGGTGGTGGCAGTAATTATAATGTAGGTATAGGTCATCAAGCATTATATAACGGTCGTCAAGGAACTTCCAGTCAAGCGTGTATTGCGTTAGGGGGATTTGCGATGGCAGGGAAAGTACAAGATGGAAACACTAATAACTCAGGTGGTGGTGATGTTATAGCAATTGGTTTTGAAACACATAAAGAATGTCGCCCACAAATATCGTCAAGTATTTTTATAGGAACAAACGTGGCGCGACGAAATGATTTAACAACAGCACAAGGAAGAGATTGCGTCGCAATAGGTCATCAAACACACGCCCGTTTTACAACAACAACAAATCCAAATAATAGATATAGCACAGTTGTAGGTGCTTATGCGTGTAATCAAGGTATAACCCAAACAACATTTGAAGGCGGATTATTTTTAGGTTATGGTGCTGGGCGAAATGTCGCTCACGGAAATCAAATAATTTTAAATGGGGGTCCTGTTCATTTTGATAGTCCTAATACAGATGTTAATGGTTTTTTTGTAAGACCTGTTAGAGAAGTCGCACATCATATAGGAAGTGGATTAACCTATTACGATACAACGAGAAATGAATTAACAGTAAGTAGCACAGATATAACAAAAGCACACGCAAAATGGATACCAACTCCTTTCACTACTACCAAAGATTTTACTGGTCCTGCTCAAATGATATTTGATATTACAGATTTTAATAGTAATAGTTTTTATAATACAGGAACAGGAAGATTTACTTCTCCTACTAATGGGTTATATACATTCCAATTACATTATCAATTATCTACTAATGATGTAGTAGTATTTAATTGGAGAGTTAATGGATTTATAAAACAAACAGACGAAGTTTTTAACGCACACGGAGGTTCAAGTTATAGAACATTTCAATCTACATTTACAACTATATTAGCGACTAACGAATATGTAGAATTAGAATTAGCATCTACATCAGGAACAGTAAGATTTGAAAATAGTAAATACGATGGTGTCCGTGCCTATTATGTTGGAAAATAAAATATTATTTTATATTATGTATAGTAGATATAATTATTATACTTATTATGAATTAAAAAAACATTTATATCGTGAAAGATATTTAGATAAAAAAGAAAGACAAAAACGAATAGATGAGATTTATGAAAAATATGGTGGAGAGAAAGAATACATAAAAGATTACTGGGTGAATAAAAGATGGAAGTTAATTGATGAGTCCAGCGATAATTTAGTTATTGATGAGAATAAAATAAAATGTAATAGTAATAATGATAGAAGTGAAACTAACGAAGGCAACTAATCCTGAAAAAAAATATAAAGTAATAGTAGAAAAAAATGGTAAAAAGAAAACTATTCAATTTGGTCAAAAAGGAGCAAGTGATTATACAAAACACGCTGATAAGGAGCGTAAAGAACGCTATGATAAACGCCACAAGAAACGAGAAGATTGGACTATTAGTGGTATTGATACTGCTGGATTTTGGAGCAAGAACTTATTATGGAATAAACCTTCCATTAGTGAAAGTATTAGAGATATTGAAAAACGCTTCAAAAGTGTAGATATAAAAAAATAATTATTATATAGTATTATATTATAATGCCTCGTAGAAGAAACAACGGAAATCTTATACTATTAGATGAAACAACTTTATCTCTTGATGACCCTGTTAGACCTGTCAAAAGTTTTTTAAAAAATCAAGTATGGGAATTATTAAAAGAAAAACAAAAGGAGATAGAATGTAGCATATGTTTAGAAGGTATTGATTGTAAAAATTGTTATTGTCTATTAACTTGTGGTCATTCATTTCATTTATGTTGTATAGTAGGACAAACAAGATGCCCTCTTTGTCGTAATTAAATTAAAATTTTTATCTCTCGTATTAATATAATGGAAGATATAGTAATTGCTATTAGAACTGCTAAACGAATTGATACAATAGAAGAACATACATTAAAGGTTATAAAAGATTTACCTTATAAAGTTTATATATTCTGCCCTGAAAGTGAAAAGAAAGAGTATCTAAAAAAGTATAAAGGAAAATATACTATAACACGAGGGAGTGATGAAGGATTAAATCACGCTAATAACGCAGTTCATAATTATTTTGCGAATGGTAAAAAAATACTTTTTATGGATGATGACATTACTGGTGTTAATAAATGGAATGGTGAAAAATTTGTTGTTGCTGATTTAGAACATTATATAGAAGAAGGATTTAGATTACTTAAAGAAAACAATTTTAAGTTATTTGGATTTTATCCTGTTAAGAATGGTTTTTTTATGAAAGGACAACCTGAATACTCAAAAGGATTACAATTTTGTATGGGTGGTATAATGGGATTAATAAATGATAAAGACCTCAGGACAACAACATATAAAGAAGATTATGAAAGGTGTATTATAAATTATATTAAGTATGGTGGCATTATTAGATTTAATTATGTAAAGGTGGATAATATTTTATATACTAATAAAGGCGGACAAGAAAGTATTAGAACAATAAAATTAATGGAAGATACAATAGATGAATTAATTGGTAAGTATCCTGATTATTGTAAAAGAAAAGTAAGTAAAGGTAAATACCCTGAAATGACTTTAATTAATAAGGTGTATAAAACAGAGTATCATTTATGGAAACAATTAGATTTAATAACTTGGAGTAAAAATACAGATAGACCTAATGTAAGTGGATTAGATGAAGAAAAGACAAAAGGTAGTATTAAAAATAAAATTGGTTTTCCTTGTTATAGTTATACATTTGGTTATATTAGACCTCGTGGTTCAGTATTAGGCACACGAGAATTAACACGAATAAGTAAAAAATATCCTCTTATTTATGAACTTGTTAAAAAATACGCAGAAGAGGTTATGTCTGATTTTAAATTTACAACTATAACTATTAACAGGGATATAGTATGTCTTCCTCATACTGATAAGTATAATCAAAGTGATAGTATGATTGTCGCCTTTGGTGATTACACAGAAGGCGGAAATCTCTATATTAGAATAAATGGTAAAGATAAAAAGTTTTGTATTAAAAATAGTCCTCTTATATTTAATGGTAGAAACCTACACTGGAACGATGAAGCAAATGGAAGGAGATACTCATTAGTGTTTTTTAATCTTTAATACCTCTGTTATAGTTAAATGATATTAATGGTATATCAAGCATTAATTTTATATCCTCAAAGTCTTCATACTTTATCCATTGACAAACATTTATAATAATAGAATACTTAACACCATTAATAGTTTTATTTAATACTCCTGTATCTACTAAATGTTGATGTTTGTTAATATTTTTCTCTGAAACAACTGGATTAACACGAATATCTCTTTTATTAAGATACTCTATAAAATATAAAAGGTCTTTTTCATTTTCTTGGCAATCTAAATTAACTATCTCAACAATACAATTTTTATATCTTCTATATTTATTCTTTAATAAACCACATTTGTAATCATAAGTAGATTTAACTTCTTCTTGTAATTTTGTTATATCTATTAATGATAATTTTTTAATTTTATCTATTATAGGTTCTTCTACTTGTTCCATAATTTTATCAATTAATTCGGTAGGCAACTCAAACGACATATTCTATAATATATTATATTTTTATTTCTTTAAGTAATTTTCTATATTATATTATTTACGACATTATTTAAATATTACAAAAAATAACTATACCTAAAAATGTATAATAAAAAAAAAATTGATTTTAAAAAAAAATTGATTTATATTTTGTAGAAATCAATTTAAAGACATAACATATAATATATTATAGAAAATGGCGACTACTACGAAAATGTCAAAGACACATCAAATAGAGGAACTCACAGCGAAGGTTAAGGAACTAACTGAAAAGATTGACGACCTTAACATTTCAAACGGCGACCTCGTCAAAGAAAATGAAGAACTCCAAATTGAAAATGAATTACTGAAAGCAGAGGTGGAAGAACTAAAAACTAAAAAGAATACAACTAAAAAAGAACCTGAAACATTTACCGGAACACTAAAAGAATATCGTGAATGGGGTAAAGACGTTATTACTAAAAAAGAATTACTGGAATGGGTTGATAATCCTGATGAAGTCAAAACAATTACAAGACAATCAAAGAAACCTCACGACCCGAGTGGTAATCCTGAAAAAGCATCAAAAGAGGGGACTTGTTATGCTATGGCGAACTGGGGAAAAACAAAATGTTATAGAACTGGAATGGGTGATTGGTGTTATTGTAAGCAACACTTTGATATGTTCCAAAAGGGTAAATTACACGGCGATGCTCGTTTAGGAACTGAATGGGAAAAAGAAGAAGAATGGAAATTAATAAATAACAAAAGAAGATAAACCTGAATGGAGGCAATAAGTCATACTAATATTTTGTAGAACTGGGTTATAGACTGGCGTAGGACTGGGCGAGGGAGGGCATAAAGTATAGACACTCTTGGATAATGCTATTTTTTGTAGAAT
>Ga0208645_1002735_pt1 | contig 13714 bp, 13 predicted proteins | sample VirMetDEL_Sep_01_FD_184519 | JGI IMG/M metagenome (GOLD analysis project Ga0208645, IMG submission 184519) | Aqueous microbial communities from the Delaware River and Bay under freshwater to marine salinity gradient to study organic matter... | ecosystem: Environmental > Aquatic > Marine >... | reverse complement strand
GGGGCTGGTGCTCACGCCCTTCTATTGGCTGGCGGATGTGCCTGTGCGCTTGTGGGACGGTGCGACCCAGCAGATCTCGTCGCGCAACGAGCTGATGGCCGAGAACGAGAAACTCAAGGCCGAAGCCCTGTTGTTGCAGCGTCGCCTGCAGAAGCTGGCAGCGCTGACCGAGCAGAACGTGCGCTTGCGTGAGCTGCTCAACTCCGCCGCGCTGGTGGACGACGAAGTGCTGGTCGGCGAGCTGATCGGCGTCGACCCGAACCCCTATACCCACCGCATTCTGATCGACAAGGGTGAGAAGGACGGCGTGTTCCTCGGTCAGCCAGTGCTCGATGCCCGTGGCCTGATGGGGCAGGTGGTCGAGATCATGCCCTACACCTCGCGCGTGCTACTGCTCACCGACACCACCCACAGCATTCCGGTGCAGGTCAATCGCAACGGCCTGCGTGCCATCGCCGTGGGTACCGGTAATCCGGAGCGCCTGGAGCTGCGTCATGTGGCCGATACCGCTGATATCAAGGAAGGCGACCTGCTGGTCAGCTCCGGCATGGGCCAGCGCTTCCCGGCGGGCTACCCGGTGGCCACGGTCAAGGAAGTGATTCACGACTCCGGCCAGCCCTTCGCCATCGTTCGTGCCGTACCCACCGCCGCCCTCAATCGCAGCCGTTACCTGTTGCTGGTGTTCTCCGACCGGCGCACCCCGGAGCAGCGTGCCAATGACTCCGCCGAGGCCCAGGAAGCGGCTGATCGCGAAGCCGAGCAGGCGCGTGCGAATGCTGAGCAGGTGCCGGCGCAGAATGAGGCGCCGACTGCGGACGCCCCCGCACAGGAGACGAACTGATGGTTGGCGTACAGCCCCGGAACGGCTGGGTGGTCTGGCTGAGCCTGGCGCTCGGCCTGTTGCTCAGTGTTTCGCCGCTGCCTGAGTTCATGCAGGTCGGCCGTCCGCTATGGGTTGCCTTGATCCTCACCTATTGGGTGCTCGCGCTGCCGCACCGCGTCGGCATGACCACCGCCTGGATTCTGGGCCTGGCGCAGGACGTGCTGTTTGGTACGTTGCTGGGGCAGAATGCCCTGATCCTTACCCTGATCACCTTTCTGGTGCTAAGCCTGCATCAGCGCCTGCGCATGTTCCCCATGTGGCAGCAGAGCATGGTGCTGATGGTGGTATTCGGCCTGGCTCAGCTGGTGCAGCTGTGGCTCAATGCGCTGACCGGCAGTCGTCCGCCGACCCTGGCATTCATCCTGCCGGCGTTGGTCAGTGCCTTGCTCTGGCCGTGGATCTGCACCTTCCTGCGCGCGCTTCACCGTCGCCTCAACGTCAACTGAGAACGGCCACGCTTGACGCTTGGCCGGGATTCGTCCGATAGGGAGAATACTCATGGCCACGCTTTTCCTGGCCTCCGCTTCGCCCCGTCGCCGTGAGCTTCTGGCCCAGATCGCTGTGCCCTGTGTCACGCAAATCGCCGCCATAGACGAAACCCCGTTGCCAGGCGAGCAGCCGGCCGCTTATGTAGAGCGTCTGGCGCGCGGCAAGGCGCACGCCGGCTTGGCGGCGCTGTCGGATAGTACGGATGGCGTGGTGTTGGGCGCCGATACCGCCGTGGTGCTAGACGGCCAGATTCTTGGTAAACCGCTCGATTTCGAGGATTTTCGCCGCATGCTGGCCGGCCTTTCCGGTCGCAGCCATCAGGTGATGACGGCGGTGGCGCTGGTCAGTCGCCAGGCCGCGGCCGCGCAGGTGGTGTGCAGCGATGTGACGTTTCGCCATCTGAGCGAGGCGGAAATTCGCACGTACTGGGCCAGCGGAGAGCCCTGCGACAAGGCAGGCGGTTATGGTATTCAGGGGTTGGCGGCTGTGTTCGTCAGCCGTATCGAGGGCAGTTATTCGGCCGTGGTCGGTCTGCCCTTGTGCGAAACGGCGCAGATGCTGGGTGATTTCGGCATTGCCTGTTGGCAGTCGAACGCCGCGCCATAAATTGAAATGGCCGCCGAGGGCGGGCAGCGAATCCATCAGGACGGATGCATGAGCGAAGAGATTCTGATCAATATCACGCCGATGGAATCGCGTGTGGCAGTGGTGGAAAACGGCGTCCTGCAGGAAGTGCATGTGGAGCGCACGCAGAAGCGCGGTATCGTCGGCAACATCTACAAAGGCAAGGTGGTACGCGTACTGCCAGGCATGCAGGCGGCATTCGTCGACATTGGCCTGGAGCGTGCGGCGTTTATCCATGCCTCGGAAATCTCCAGCCGTGAGGGCGCGGCGGTCGAGCCGATCAGCGCCCTGGTCCACGAAGGGCAGAGCCTGGTGGTGCAGGTCACCAAGGACCCCATCGGCAGCAAGGGCGCGCGCCTGACCACGCAGTTGTCCATCCCCTCGCGGTATCTGGTGTACATGCCGCGTACCAGTCACGTCGGCATATCCCTGAAGATCGAAGATGAAGCCGAGCGTGAGCGCCTCAAGCAGGTGGTGGCCGATTGCGTCGCCACCGAGGGCATCGAAGAGGCGGGAGGCTTCATCCTGCGCACGGCGGCCGAGGGCGCTGGTGCCGACGAGATCCTGATCGATATCCGCTACCTGCGTCGCCTCTGGGATCAGATCGGCGCGCAGATCCAGAACGCCAAGGCGCCGACGGTGATCTACGAGGATCTGTCCCTGGCACTGCGTACCCTGCGTGACCTGGTCAGCCCGCGCACCGAGAAGATTCGCGTGGACTCGCGGGAAACCTTCCAGAAGATCACCCAGTTCGTCGCCGAATTGATGCCGGAGATTGCCGACCGCCTGGAGCATTACCCGGGCGAACGGCCGATTTTCGACCTGTACGGCGTCGAGGACGAAATTCAGCGCGCCCTGGAGCGCAAGGTGCCGCTCAAGTCCGGCGGCTACCTGGTGGTCGACCCGGCCGAGGCGATGAGCACCATCGACGTCAATACCGGTGCCTTCGTCGGCCATCGCACCCTCGAGGAAACCATCTTCAAGACCAATCTTGAGGCGGCCACGGCCATCGCCCGGCAGCTGCGCCTGCGCAACCTGGGCGGCATCATCATCATTGACTTCATCGACATGGAAGACGAAGAGCACCAGCGCCAGGTGCTGCGTACCCTGGAGAAGCAGCTCGAACGTGACCATGCCAAGACCAACATCATCGGCATCACCGAACTGGGCCTGGTGCAGATGACCCGCAAGCGCACGCGCGAAAGCCTCGAACAGATTCTCTGCGAGCCCTGCAGCGCTTGTCAGGGGCGCGGCAAGCTGAAGACGCCGGAAACCACCTGCTACGAAATCTTCCGCGAAATTCTGCGTGAAGCCCGTGCCTATCAGGCGGAAAGCTATCGTGTGTTGGCCAACCAGAAGGTGGTCGATCGCCTGCTCGACGAAGAGTCGGGCAACGTCGCCGATCTGGAAGCCTTCATCGGACGTACCATTAAATTCCAGGTGGAAACCATGTATTCCCAGGAACAGTACGACGTGGTGCTGCTCTGAGCACGGTCAGCAATGAGGTGAACGTCCTGGCGCGCCTGTTCTCGGTGCTGCTGCGCTGGGGGCTGGGTCTTTGCGCCGCGATGCTGGTGCTGGCCGCGCTGTATGTCAGTCTCGGCCGTGAGCTGGTGCCGCTGGTGGCGGAATATCGGCTCGAACTGGAAGACCGCGCCAGCGCGCAGCTGGGCATGCCGGTGCGCATCGGTCGTCTCGAAGGGCGCTGGCAGGGATTTGCCCCGGTGCTGGTGGCGCATGACGTACGCCTGGGCAAGGAGGGTGAAGGCCTGAGCCTGGAGCGTGTGCAACTGGTGCCGGATGTCGCTGCCAGTCTGCTGGCACGCCAGCCGCGTATCGCCCGCCTGCAGTTCGATGGTTTGCAACTGAACGTGCGGCAGAGCGCCGAGGGTGCCTGGCAGTTGCAGGGTTTACCGCAGCGCAGTGGCCCGGAGCTGGACGTTGGGCGTCTGCTCGAGCAGCTGCAGATGGTGCATCGCATCAGCCTGCTCGATAGCCGTGTGGTGGTGCAGCCCTACGATCAGGAGCCGTTGCTGCTCAGTTACGTCAACTTCAGCCTGCGCTATGGCAGCAACAGTCAGCGCCTCGACGGTCGCCTGCTCCTGCCTGATGGTCAACCGGTCGCCCTGCGCCTGCGCACACGCATGCAACCCGAGACCTGGCGCGAGGCGAAGTCCGAGCTCTATCTGAGCCTGCCGCAAAGCGACTGGGCGGCCTGGCTGCCGAAATCGCTGCTTGGTGACTGGCAGGTACAGCGTCTGCAGGCCGGTGGCGAGCTTTGGCTGCAAGGCCACGGCCTGTCCCTGGACAAGGGCGCCTTGCGGCTGCACGCGCCCGAGTTGGTCGGTGGGCAGGCCAAGCACGAGGTGGTGACGCTCAAGGACCTAGCCTTCAATGCCTTTTTCGCTCAGGACAAGCAGGGCGTGCGGGCGCAGATCGACTCCCTGGCCCTGACCCATGGTGAGCAGCGCATCGGTGAAGTGCACCTGAACCTGAAGCAGAATGACGTGGGCGAAGCTGACGAGCGCTGGGCGCTGAGTACCGACCGCCTCGACCTCGCGGCCTGGGCACCGCTGGTCAAGGCGCTGGTGCCGATGCCCGAGAATGCCCGGGAGGTTCTTGTCGCCCTGGCGCCGCAAGGGGCGGTGAACAACCTGCTGCTCGATTACTACCCGCAGCGTGAAGGCGCCGAACGCCTGCAGTTCGCTGCCAACCTGGACAAGGTCGGCATCCAGGCCTACCACGGTGCGCCGGCTGCCGAGAATGTCAGTGGCAGTGTGTCGGGCAACCTGTTTCAGGGCGAGCTGCGGCTGAACAGCGAGAATTTTGCCCTGCATCTGGACCAACTGTTCCCCAAACCCTGGCACTACCGCCATGCCCAGGCGCGCTTGAGCTGGGACTGGAGCGAAACCGGCCTGACGTTGTACAGCCCCTACATGCGTGTAGAGGGTGAGGAGGGGCAAGTCGCTGGTGACATGCTGATCCGCCTGCTGCGCGACCCTGAAGCCGAGGATTACATGGACCTGCGCGTCGGCATGCGTGACGGCGATGCGTCCTACACCGAGAAATATCTGCCGAGCCGCGCGCCCGGGATGAGCGCTGAGCTCGATCACTGGCTGAAGACGGCGATCCGCGCGGGTCACGTCGAAGAAGGCTATTTCCAGTACCAGGGCTCACTGCACAAGGGGGCTGCACTGGGCGCTCGTAGTATCAGCCTGTTCTTCAAGGTCAAGGATGCCGAGTTGGCCTTCCAGCCAGGCTGGCCTGCGCTACGCGAGGGCGTGGGTGAGGTGTTGATCGAGGACGACGCGGTGCGCGTGCGCTTGCAGAGCGGCCGCTTGCAGGAAAGCCAGGTCAGTGACGTCGTGGCCAATATTCCTCTGCTGCACGACGGCAAACCGCCACGCCTACATCTCGACGGCAAGGTGCAGAGCAGTCTGGGCGATGCCATCAAGCTGCTGCAGGAGGCGCCGCTGGGCACTGCGGATATCTTTGCTGGCTGGCAGGGCGAGGGGCCTCTGACCGGCCGCCTGCAACTGGATATTCCGTTGCACAAGGGAGACAAGCCCGGTGTCGTGGTGGACTTCGCCACTGAAGGTGCCAGCCTCAAACTGGCCAACCCCGATCTGCAGTTGCGCAAGGTGCGGGGTGCATTTCGCTTCGACAGCGCGGCCGGGCTGAGCGCGCCGGACGTTCGCGGCGAGGTCTTCGGCCGCCAGGTGCGCGGCAAGATCAGCGCCGAGGGTGCACGCGGCCAGGCGCGTACACTGTTCGATCTGCGTGGACAGGTTCCGGTCGATACCCTTAGCCAGTGGCTGGGTGGGCCGCAGAAACTGCCGGTCAGCGGGTTGCTTCCCTATCGTCTGCGTCTGACGCTCGATGGCGATGACAGCAAGCTGCGCGTCGACTCCGCCTTGCGCGGCGTGGCGGTCAACCTGCCGGCCCCCTTTGGCAAGACGGCGGAGCAGGAGCGCGATGCCAGCTGGCGCATGACCCTTTCCGGGCGTGAGCGCCGCTATTGGGCCGATTATGCTGATCTGGCCAGCTTGAGTCTGGCCGCGCCTCCGGGGGCGCTGGCAGATGGCCGTGGCGAATTGTTGCTGGGTGGTGGCGCGGCAGGTTTGCCGCCAGGGCAGGGGCTGCGCGTGCGCGGACACCTGGATGAACTGGACCTGGACGCTTGGAAGACACTGGCTGCGAAGCATCCGGTCAAGGTGGATGCCGACAGCCAGCGCCTGTTCAAGAGCGCCCGCCTGGATATCGGACGCTTTCGCGGTTTCGGTCAGGAGATCGAGCAACTGACGCTCGGCCTGTCGCGTGAGGGGCAGGCCTGGTCCCTGCAACTCGACAGCGAGCTGGCTGCCGGGCGAGTGCTGCTGGCCGATGCTGACTCTGTGCCCATTCGCATCGAACTACAGCATGTGCGATTGCCAGCGCCCGATCCTGGGGCCGTGAGGGACGAGGAGGCGCCAGACCCGCTGGCCGATTTCGACCCCAGGCAGATTCCTCCGCTGGATATCAGCATCGAGCGCGTACAGCGCGGTGACAAGGTACTGGGCAGGTGGTCGCTCAAGGTGCGCCCGGAGGAGCAGGGCGTGCGCTTCGATGAGCTCGATCTCGATCTTCAGGGCCTGAAGATCGGTGGCAGTGCCGGTTGGCGTGGTACCCCAGGCCATATGCGCAGCTGGTACAAGGGGCGTCTGCAGGGCAAGAACCTCAGCGATATTCTCAAAGCCTGGGATTTCGCACCCAGCGTCACCAGTGAGAGTTTCCGGGTGGACGCCGATGGCGACTGGCCGGGCTCGCCTGCCTGGTTTTCGCTCAAACGCTTTTCCGGCAATCTCGATCCCTCGTTGCGCAAGGGGCAGTTCGTCGAGGTGCAGGGCTCGGCCCAGGCGCTGCGCGTATTCGGCCTGCTCAACTTCAACTCGATCGGTCGCCGTTTGCGTCTGGACTTCTCCGACCTGCTCGGCAAGGGGCTCAGTTATGACCGGGTCAAAGGCAACCTGCAGGCCACCAATGGTCTGTTCGTCACTCGCGAGCCGATCACCCTGACCGGGCCTTCGAGCAATCTGGAACTCAACGGTAACCTGGACATGCGCAACGAGCGCATCGATGCCAAGTTGCTGGTGACCCTGCCGGTGACCAACAACCTGCCGCTGGCAGCGTTGATCGTCGGGGCTCCGGCAATCGGCGGGGCGTTGTTCGTGGTGGACAAGCTGCTCGGTGACAAGGTCGCACGCTTCGCCAGTGTGCAGTACGACGTCAAGGGGTCGCTGCAGGATCCTGAACTCAGCTTCGACAAGCCTTTCGAAAAACCGCAATGAGGTTACGTCTTGGCGTAGGCTGTTACACCAAGCCGCAAAGAGTGTCGCCATGAATCTCGCTGTAATCCAGATGGTCAGCCAGGATGACGTGCAAGCCAATCTGCGCCTGGCTCGGCGTCTGCTGGAGCGCGCTGCGCAGGGGGGCGCGCGTCTCGCCGTGTTGCCGGAGAACTTCGCTGCCATGGGCCGCCGGGATTTGGCCGCCATCGGCCGTGCCGAAGCCCTGGGCGAAGGGCCGATCCTGCCCTGGTTGAAAAGAGTCGCGCGTGACCTCAGTTTATGGGTAGTGGCTGGTACCTTGCCGCTGCCGCCGGACGATGATGCCGAGGGCAAGCCGCGCGCCTGTTCGCTGTTGATCGACGATCAGGGAGAGCGTGCCGCCCGTTACGACAAGCTGCACCTGTTCGATGTCGACGTGGCCGACAACCGTGGCCGTTATCGTGAGTCGGACGACTTTGCCCATGGCCAGCGCATCGTGGTGGCGGATACGCCGGTAGGGCGTCTGGGCCTGAGTGTGTGTTACGACCTGCGCTTCCCCGAGTTGTTCGGTGCACTGCGTGAAGCAGGGGCCGAGCTGATCAGCGTACCGGCCGCGTTCACGGCGGTGACTGGCGCCGCTCACTGGCAGGTGCTGACTCGTGCTCGGGCCATCGAAACCCAGTGCTATGTGCTGGCGGCCGGGCAGGGTGGTGAGCACCCGGGGCAGCGCATGACCTTCGGCCATTCGGCGATCATCGACCCCTGGGGCAGCGTCCTGACCGAGCAGGATCAGGGCGAAGCTGCGCTGCTGGCGTCTCGCGATGCCACCGAGCAGGCAGCCATTCGCCAGCGTATGCCGGTGCAGCAGCACCGCCGATTCTTTTTATCGGACGTAGCACGTCCGATCGTTGTGGAGTGATCATGAATACGATGTTGCAATCCGTCAGCGAGCATCTGCTTGCGCCCGGCAACCTGACCCTCGACAGCCTGAGCTCCGTTCTGGGCGAAGTGGCGGGGCCGGGTATCGATGCCGCCGACCTGTACTTCCAGAGCCAGGTCTCGGAAACCTGGGTGCTGGAGGACGGCATCGTCAAGGAAGGCAGTTTCAACCTCGACCAGGGCGTTGGCGTGCGTGCTCAGTCCGGCGAGAAGACCGGCTTCGCCTACAGCAACGCCATCAGCCTCGATGCGCTGAGCCAGGCCGCGCGTGCCGCCCGTTCGATCTCTCGTGCCGGGCAAGAGGGCCGTGTGCAGGCCTTCGTCAGCCCTCAGGTGACACAGCTCTACGCCGACGGTAATCCGCTGGATGTCATGAGCCGCGCTGAGAAGGTCGAGCTGCTGCAGCGCGTCGATCGCGCCACACGCGCACTGGATCCGCGCATCAAGCAGGTCTCCGTGAGTCTGGCCGGTGTCTGGGACCGCATTCTGGTGGCTGCGCATGATGGCAGCCTGAGCGCCGATATCCGTCCGCTGGTGCGCTTCAACGTCAGCGTCATCGTCGAACAGAATGGTCGTCGTGAGCGCGGCGGTCATGGCGGTGGCGGGCGCACCGACTACAGCTACTTCCTCGATGAAGACCGCGCCATGGGCTACGCCCGTGAAGCGCTGCGCCAGGCGCTGGTCAATCTGGAAGCCATCGCAGCTCCGGCTGGCAGCATGCCGGTGGTGATGGGCGCAGGCTGGTCCGGCGTACTCCTGCACGAAGCGGTCGGCCATGGCCTGGAGGGCGACTTCAACCGCAAGGGCAGTTCCGCCTACAGCGGCAAGGTCGGCGAGAAGGTCGCGTCCAGTCTCTGCACCATCGTCGATGACGGCACCCTGGCCGGGCGCCGGGGTTCGCTCAGTGTCGACGACGAAGGCACGCCGACCCAGTGCACCACGCTGATCGAAAACGGCGTGCTCAGGGGCTACATGCAGGACAAGCTCAACGCGCGCCTGATGGGTGTGGCCGCCACCGGCAACGGCCGTCGTGAGTCCTACGCGCACCTGCCGATGCCGCGCATGACCAACACCTACATGCTGGCCGGTGAGAGCGACCCGGAGGAAATCATTCGTTCGGTGAAGAAGGGTATCTACTGCGCCAATCTCGGCGGCGGCCAGGTGGATATCACCAGTGGCAAGTTCGTCTTCTCCACCAGCGAGGCGTACCTGATCGAGGACGGCAAGATCACCGCCCCGGTCAAGGGGGCGACCCTGATCGGCAACGGGCCGGAGGCCATGAGCCGGGTGTCCATGGTCGGCAACGACCTGGCGCTGGACAGTGGTGTCGGCACGTGCGGCAAGGATGGCCAGTCGGTGCCTGTGGGCGTCGGTCAGCCGACGCTGAAGATCGACGCGATCACCGTCGGCGGCACCGGTGCCTGATGCACTGCTGAATCAGCGCAGGCCGCGCTGGATCTCGTCGAGCTCGCGGATGTACTTGAACACCTTGCGCGCCGCGGCTGGTGGCTTGTTGCGTGCGGCCTCGTGCTGAGCATGACGGACCAGCCCACGCAGATGCTGGACGTCGGCTTCGGGGTAGAGTTCGACGAAGCTCTCCAGCGCGCTGTCGCCTTCGGTGATCAGGCGGTCGCGCCAGCGCTCGAGGGCATGAAAGCGCTCGTTGTACTCGCGGGTGGAGCTGTCCACCTGGTCGAGCATGGCGATGATCGCTTCGACATCCTGTTCACGCATCAGCTTGCCGATGAACTGGATGTGGCGTTTGCGCGCGGCATTGGCGGTATGTTTCGGCGCATCGGCGAGGGCGCGGCGTAGGGCATCGGTCAGCGGCATCTTGGCCAGCAGATCCGCCTTGAGCGTGGTCAGTCGCTCGCCAAGCTCCTGCAGGGCATGCAGTTCGCGTTTGACCTGGGATTTGCTCTTCTCCAGGGAGAAGTCGTCGTAGGAATCAGACATGGGGTGGGTCCAGAGGGAAACGCCGCCATGATAGCAGTAACCGTGACTGCCGGCCTGTGGGCGGGCAGTCGAGAGCAGGCCTTGAGTGTGCGAATGCTGGGCCTGCGCCAAGAGAATCGGGAGTGGTTATGAGTGAAGTAGAACGCATCGGGCCGCAGGCCTTGCCGGCACTGCAGGAGCAGGTTGAGGCCATTCTCGCCGAGGCCAAGCGCCAGGGCGCCAGTGCCTGTGAAGTGGCCGTCTCGGCCGGCCAGGGGCTGTCCACCACGGTGCGCCAGCGTGAGGTGGAAACCGTCGAGTTCAATCGTGATCAGGGTTTTGGTATCACGCTCTACGTCGGTCAGCGCAAGGGCTCGGCCAGTACCTCGGCCACTGGCGCAGAGGCCATTCGCGAAACCGTGGCCGCGGCCCTGGCGATTGCCAAGCATGCGTCCGAGGACGAGTGCGCCGGCCTGGCTGACGCGGCGCTGATGGCGCGCGAGTTGCCCGAGCTGGATCTCTATCACCCTTGGTCAATCACTCCAGAGCAGGCCGTCGAGCAGGCGCTGGTGTGTGAGGCGGCGGCTTTCGCTGCCGATCCGCGGATCAAGAACGCCGATGGCACCAGTCTCAATACCCATCAGGGCTGCCGTGTGTATGGCAACAGCCACGGCTTCATCGGCGGTTATGCCAGCACCCGGCACAGCCTGAGCTGCGTGATGATCGCCGAGGGCGAGGGGCAGATGCAGCGCGACTACTGGTACGACGTCAATCGCCAGGGCGAGCTGCTCGCAGGTGCTGAAGGTATCGGCCAGCGTGCTGCCGAGCGTGCGGTCAGTCGCCTCGGGGCGCGTCCGGTGCCGACCTGCGAAGTCCCCGTGCTGTTCGCCGCCGAGCTGGCCGGCGCCCTGTTCAGTCACCTGCTGGCGGCGATCTCTGGCGGTAACCTGTACCGTCAGTCCTCGTTCCTCGAGGGGGCGCTCGGTCAGCGTCTGTTCCCCGAATGGTTGAGCCTCGACGAACGTCCGCATCTGCCGCGCGCACTGGGCAGTGCGACCTTCGATGGTGACGGCCTGGCCACATACGCCAAGCCGTTCGTGGAGAAGGGGGAGCTGGTCTCCTATGTGCTCGGCACCTATTCCGGCCGTAAGCTGGGCCTGCCGAGCACGGCCAACTCCGGCGGCGTGCACAACCTGTTCGTCACCCATGGCGATGAGGACCAGCACGCGCTGATTCGACGCATGGGGCGCGGCTTGCTGGTCACCGAGCTGATGGGCCAGGGGCTGAACCTGGTGACCGGCGATTACTCGCGCGGCGCGGCGGGTTTCTGGGTCGAGAACGGCGAGATCCAGTTCCCGGTGCAGGAAGTCACCATCGCCGGCAATCTGCGCGACATGTTCCGTCAGATCGTCGCGGTCGGTCGTGACCTCGAGCGCCGCGGCAATATCTGCACCGGTTCGGTGCTGATCGAGAAGATGACCGTCGCCGGTAGTTGAGCACCGGCAGAAACAACAAGGCCACCTGCGGGTGGCCTTGTCGTTTGTCGAGAGGGCTTACTCGCCTTCGTCGAAGTAGTTTTCGATCAGCTCGACCAGAGCGTTCATCGCCTGATCGTCCTGTTCTCCTTCGGTCGCCAGGTGCACGTTGGTGCCCTTGCCGGCAGCCAGCATCATCACCGCCATGATGCTCTTGCCGTCGACCAGGCTTTCGGCGCTGCGCCCGATGCGTACCTGGCACGGGTAAGTGCTCGCCACACCGACGAATTTCGCTGCAGCGCGGGCATGCAGACCGAGTTTGTTGATGATGGTGATTTCACGTGCTGGCATCGCGGCAGGGTTCCTTAGCTGAGGTCGCGGTGACGCACCTGGACGTTCTTCAGCGAATGTTTGAGCGCCTGGCTGAGGCGGTTGGCCAGGTAAACCGAGCGGTGGTGGCCGCCGGTGCAGCCAACTGCAACGGTGACGTAGGCGCGGTTGCTGGCGGCAAAACGTGGCAGCCATTTCTCCAGATAGGCGAGGATGTCCTGATACATTTCCTCGACCTCCGGCTGCGCAGCCAGATAGTCGATCACCGGCTGGTCCTGGCCCGAGTAATCACGCAGCTCCGGCTTCCAGTAGGGGTTGGGCAGGCAGCGTGCATCGAAGACCAGATCGGCATCCACCGGCATGCCACGTTTGAAGCCGAAAGACTCGACGAGAAAGGCGGTGCCGGTCTGAGTCTGGCCTAGCAGGCGTAGCTTGAGTGTGTCGCGCAGTTGATAGAGATTCAGGCGAGTGGTGTCTATCTTGAGGTCTGCACGATCGGTGATCGGCGCCAGAAGCTGGCTTTCATAAGCGATGGCTTCTGCGAGCGAGCGATTGTCGTTGGTCAGCGGATGACGCCTGCGCGTCTCCGAAAAACGCTTGAGCAGCGTCTCGTCTTCGGCATCCAGATAAAGCACGTCGCAACGGATATTGCGTTTGCGCACTTCATCGAGCAATTCAGGGAAGCGCTTGAGCTGACTCAGCAGATTGCGCGCATCGATGGAGACGGCAACCTGCGGCAGCAGCATGTCGCTGTGCGGCAGGAAGCGCTCGGCCAGGTCCGGCAACAGGCCGGCCGGCAGGTTGTCGATGCAATAGAAGCCGTTGTCCTCAAGTACATCGAGGGCGGTGCTCTTGCCCGAGCCCGAGCGACCGCTGACGATGATCAGGCGCATGTTCAGTGACCGTTCTGAATGTCCACGACAACCTGGTAGAGATCTTCGCCGCTGCTGGCATGGCGTAGACGTTCACGTACATCCTGGCGGTCGAGCATGCTGGCGATCTGGCGCAGGAGCTCCAGGTGCGCATCGGTTGCTGCCTCCGGTACCAGGAGTACGAACAGCAGGTCGACAGGTGCGCCGTCGATGGCGTCGAAGTCGACGGCAGTTTCCAGGTGCAATACAGCGCTGATCGGTGCACTGCAGCCGGCCAGGCGGCAGTGCGGAATGGCGATGCCGTTGCCGAAGCCGGTGGAACCGAGCTTCTCGCGGGCGATAAGGCTTTCGAAGATGTCCTGGGCATCCAGGTCGGGCAGGTCGCGCGCAACCAGATTGGCGATCTGTTCGAGCACGCGCTTCTTACTGCCGCCCGGCACGTTCACCAGGGAACGGCCGGGGGTCAGGATATTTTCAAGTCGGATCATGGATGGGGAATGTTAGCGGGCCGTGGCGCCTTGCAGGCGTTCGAGCTGCTTTTCCTTGTGCTTGATAAGTTGACGGTCGAGTTTGTCGGCCAAGAGGTCGATGGCAGCGTACATATCCTGATGTTCGGCGTTGGCGACGACTTCGCCGCCGGCGACATGCAGGGTGGCTTCGATCTTCTGCTTGAGTTTTTCGACCTCCATGGTCACCTGTACGTTGGTGATCTTGTCGAAGTGGCGTTCCAGTCGGCCGAGTTTCTCGCCGATATAGTCACGCAGGGCGTCGGTCACATCCAGCTGATGTCCACTGATGTTGACTTGCATACCGCTTTCTCCTTGTTGCCTTGTGTAAGAGACGGGTCTGGTTCGACCCGCC
>Ga0208645_1002733_pt1 | contig 13735 bp, 3 predicted proteins | sample VirMetDEL_Sep_01_FD_184519 | JGI IMG/M metagenome (GOLD analysis project Ga0208645, IMG submission 184519) | Aqueous microbial communities from the Delaware River and Bay under freshwater to marine salinity gradient to study organic matter... | ecosystem: Environmental > Aquatic > Marine >... | reverse complement strand
TGGATTCCTTGAGAACCTTGAGAACCCTGCGAACCTGTTCCTCCTACTCCACCAGAAACACCTTGAGTTCCTTGAGTACCTTGAGGTCCCTGAACACTACGTCCTTGAGTACCTTGAGTTCCTTGAGATGCTTGAGTTCCCTGCGTTCCTTGAGAACCTTGAGAACCTTGAGAACCCTGCGAACCTGTTCCTCCTACTCCACCAGAAACACCTTGAGTTCCTTGAGTACCTTGAGGTCCCTGAACGCTACGTCCTTGAGTACCTTGAGTTCCTTGTGGTCCTTGAACACTAAGTCCTTGAGTTCCCTGCGTTCCTTGAGAACCTTGAGAACCTTGAGAACCCTGCGAACCTGTTCCTCCTACTCCACCAGAAACACCTTGAGTTCCTTGAGTACCTTGAGGTCCCTGAACACTACGTCCTTGAGTACCTTGAGATGCTTGAGTTCCTTGAGAACCTTGAGATGCCTGGATTCCTTGAGAACCTTGTGATGATTGTGTTCCCTGAGAACCTTGAGTTCCTTGAGTTCCTTGAGAACCCTGAGCACCTGTTCCTCCTACAACACCAGAAAGTCCTTGAGTTCCTTGAGTTCCTTGAGAACCTTGTGTTCCTTGACTATTCTGAACACCCTGTGCTCCTTGAGTACCTTGACCACCAGACCAACCTTGAGTTCCTTGAGAACCTTGTGTTCCTTGACCATTCTGAACACCCTGTGCTCCTTGAGTACCTTGACCACCAGACCAACCTTGAGTTCCTTGAGAACCTTGTGTTCCTTGACTATTCTGAACACCCTGTGCTCCTTGAGTACCTTGACCACCAGAGAAACCTTGAGTTCCTTGAGAACCTTGAGAACCCTGTGCTGCTTGGATACCCTGAGAACCTTGAGTACCTTGACCACCAGACCAACCTTGAGTTCCTTGAGTTCCTTGACTTCCTTGAGAACCTTGTGTTCCTTGACCATTCTGAACACCTTGAGATCCCTGAGCAGCTTGAGAAGCTTGAGTTCCTTGAGCACTCTGTACTCCTTGAGAACCTTGAACTCCTTGAGGACCGACTACACCCTGAGAGGAAGGTGCTCCCTGAATACCCTGAGTTCCTTGTGCGGATTGAACTCCTTGAGTTCCTTGAGTTCCTTGAGTACCTTGAGAACCTTGAGCACTCTGTACTCCTTGAGATCCTTGAGCAGCTTGAGCAGCTTGAGTTCCTTGAGCACTCTGTACTCCTTGAGAACCTTGAGAACCTTGAACTCCTTGAGTTCCTTGAGTACCTTGAGAACTTTGAGGTCCTTGTAAACCTTGTGTTCCGCCAGCACCACCAAGACCTTGAGCTCCTTGAACTCCTTGTGGTCCTCTAATATCTCCAACATTTAACCACTGTTCTGTTGGGTTCGTCCATACCCAAAAATCATTAGTTGCATTATCAATAATTCCATCACCAGGTTGAGTCGTATATGTTCCTACAGGTTCTACATTTGCGACAACAAATGCGTTAAGAACATCATCTTCGGTTCCTGGACCAGAAGTGACATCAGTAACAATACCAACAATATTGATAGTAGGAGAAGGTATTCCTTGTACGCCCTGAGTACCTTGAGGTCCCTGTGCTCCTTGGACTCCTTGAGTTCCTTGAACTACAATATCTTTACTAGGAATCCAAAATCTTTGCCCCTCATACCCTTCAACTGCCGTTAGAACATAATGAGGATCTGTAAGTTTAAATCCAGGAGTAAATGGATTTGTTCCTATGGACGAAACGCCAACAAGAGGATCTCCCAAATCGGGTTCTGCTTGTTCTAACCCCAAATACTCATATCTATCTGAAGTAATTCCCGATTGAGGAAATCTTTTTACTCTTCCTGAATTGTACTTAGTCATTTATCTTATTGTTTTGCAGTTTCGAGGACGCTTAAAAGTAATTCAAGAACACCATTATCACTTCCTTGTATTTTGAGAACATCATTTGTCTCTAGGGCAAGTCTTCCATCAGAAACTAATGAAAGACTATCGTTTGGAGGGACTGGAGCTTGGTTTACAAAAGTATAATCTGCTTTTGGTTCAGTCGGCAAATCACGAGAATGAACAGCAGATACTGTATATGAAGAAGACCCAGAAGAAACGTTAGTAACTTGAGATAATATAACAATGGAAGCAACCCCAATCGGGCATGTATAAATGCCAACCATATTAGTTGTGATTCCAACCCTAATAGTTCTAAATTTATTAAGTGCGATTGCTGCCATTTTTTATTGTCCTCCGAGGGCGATGATGAGTGGGGTTACTGTATTTAACAAACTTTGACTGAATGCTCTGCCGGTAATCGTTCCAGAAATCTGGTTAATAACAACTTCATCACCAATTCTAAAGTTTCCTGCTTGGTCTGTGCTTGTATATACTATCTGTCCACCATTTGTCTTAACGACTTCATTTTCTGTGATAACTACACCACCTAAAGCAGGTTTCGCAGTGTCAATGTTTGTTCCAGAACCAACCCATTCAAATGAGTGTGAAGATGTAATCTGCAGACTCAATCTATTTAAATAAACTGTAGTTCCAGCACTTACTGTATTATTTAGATTAGTATTTAACACAACTGTTGACACTCCAGCAACTGGTTTTGTTGCTGATTCTATAGTGTAATAAAGTGGCGATAAAGTAAGAGTTGCTTGAGCGGTTTGTCCGATTCCTGGTGGTGGTGCTATTGTAACTTGAGGATTATCTGAAAGTCTATATTGACTTCCTGCAGCAATAATGTCAATAGAAGTTACTCTTCCTGCAGCATCAACATTGGGAGAAGCTTCAGCAGTGATTCCAAATGGTCCAGTTGGGTCATCAATGGTTACTATTGGCGGTACTAATGGATTATATCCCCAACCTCCATCAGTAACCGTTATAGTTTGAGCTTCATAGAACAACTCACCAAAGTGAAGAGTTTGACCATCATAAGGTCTTAAATTTCCAACACCATTTATTACAATGGTATCAGTTTCAATTTCTGCTTCTGTTTCAACTTCTCCAGTATAATGGTAAATTGATTTTGTTGTATAGTCTCCAACTCCATCAGAAACAAGACCAAAATTACCGAATGAGGAATTTGAGTTTGTTAAATCGCATTGTCCACCAGAACCAGTAAAGATGGCTGTGTCATCGCAAATAGTAAAGATAGAAACTAACTGAGAATAAGCTCCATTTGTGATAGAAGCACCAATACCATTTTGGTTGAACTGGGTATATGAGTCAACGCTCATAGTTCCTGTTACACCAATGTCATCTTTGTCGCCAGGTTCTGCCTCAAAACCATCAACTTTCATTCCAATACTTTCCGGAATGAAGTTTGTACAGTTTCTGATATATGGACCTTGAGTAATAGGTCCAACACCAGGTGAATATGGAGGAATAGCAACTCCACCACTTTCATAGTTGTGAACAAGAGTTGAAACTCCAACATTAACTACAAATGTATTTCCAACACCAACAACTTCAGTTACTTTAAATTCATATCCATTTGCTCCTGATGGGAAGAATTGAGTAGAAATTCCTCCACCAGAATTACATGAGAATACCAAATCTTGAAGTTTTACCAGTTGACCTACTTTTACTTGTGCTCCCGGAGCAGTGACTGTAGTAATTCCAGTTGTATTATCATAAGAAGCAGTTGTAACTCCAATTGCTCTATTAACCAAGAAACCATTTCCAGAATAAGACTGGGATTGAGTTGAAACTCCAATGTTTATATTAAATGAACCGTCGTTTTCAACTTTGATAACTGGATATAGATTTGCTCTTACACTTCCACTTGATGTATTGAAGTTGAGACCTCTTACATCAACAAAGTCATCTTTCTTTACAATAAAACCAGGAGAAGTTATGAGCGCATTTCCTGTTAAATTGTTATATGTTATAGTTGTAATTCCACTAATAGAAGTATAACCAACTCCAGAATTTCCTGGATATGAAGTTGTAATTCCTGAAGTAGCACCTAATCCAATAATAGTAGTAACAACTCCCACGCAACTTCTAAGAGCAGAAACTACATTTGCGCATCCATTTATACCATTATTGAAACCAGTATCTGGATCAGGTTGAATTGATACATCCTTTACTTGAGGAAATTGATTTTGGAATTGAGTATATTTTTGAACAGTTCCTCCAGAGTTATAAGTATGTGGGAGAGTTGACTGTCCAACAATTGCTGTAAATGTGTTTAGTCCAACTACAGAATCTACATTGAAAATGTTTCCAAAAGCTCCACTTGGATAAGTTACAGTCCCCGGTCCAGAAGGACAAGTGAATCCAAGACCAACAATCTTAACTGCGTCATTTCTTGAAAGTCCGTGTCCGGGAGCAGTGATCGTTATAACACCTGTAGAATTATTGTAAGTTGCTGTTGTAACTCCAGTAGAAACTCCTACAGATAGACCTCCCCAAGTAGAGTTATTAATTATTGCTCTTGCGACTTCAAAGGAATAGTCAAGAGTTGCAATTGTCTGTTCAACTTCTTCAGGATTCTTAAGAATTTGTGGGATAAGTGTCCAGTTGTCGTCATAATATGACTTACCTGCTCCAACACACTTAGAGTTTCCTCCTCTTGTAATATCGTGAATTACACACTTCCAAATATCCTTAACATCATCAGCACAATCTTGACTTTCTAAAGTCACTCCATATTTAACTGGAGGCAGACCACTTGTGTTTCCTGCTCCAATAGCGGAAGTAACAATTCCAACAAGTTGTGAAATTGTGGTTCCAACAGCAACACAACCTCCAGGAACTGAAATGACTGAAGGGTTAAATGTTTGAGTGAAAGAAGACTGATAAGAAGTTGGTGGCGCTACATTGTCAATAACTGACTTTGCTATTCCTGCTGCATAATCTAAGGTAGAAATGGTTGCTGCTGATACTCCTGCTCCTGTAATATGAACAAGAGCACCAGAATCATTAAAGTATGAAAGTGCTGCTCCAACTGACTTGCGGTTGCTATTTGCTTTTAAGTCATAAGAAACTGCACGGAAAATATCTCTAACATCATCAGCACAATCCTCTGTTGTTCCGGGTCCAGGGACAACAAAGTTTAATCCCGATGGCGAAGTTAAGAATCCAACTGCTTCTGCTGCAATATAATCAATATTAGAATCAATCAATCTTGCAGCATCTTGCTCTCTATGATTTCCAGCAAAACCACTAAATCCACTTGTTAAGAATCCTACAGATTCTCCTGCTAAGAAATCAAGGTTAAACCTGATCATTCTTGCAGCATCAAAATATCTATCTGTAGAAACTCCAAGAAGTGGTTGTAAAGATACTACTGAGGCACCATTGGTCATCTTTGGACCAATGAAACTTAAGTCTGTGATATGGCAACTATTATTAACGTGGAATAAATCTCTATTTGGGAATCTTGGAGTTACAACACAGTTTCTTAACTCAGTTCCTTCAGCAGAAACTCTTGGTGGAAGAATAATTGGATTATTCTCTACATAATTTCCTGGATATATTTTTATAGTGTCGCCAGGGAAAGCTATTCCTGAAGCAGCTTTTATAGTTCTTTTTGCATCATTTTCTGTTAATCCGCTATTAGCATCATTTCCATTTATAGTTACAAATATAGTTTTTCCGATTGGGAAATATGAGTCAATATTTACAACTCCTTTTCCTGGAGTTTCTGTAGCACTTAAGTTAATGCCAATACCGGCTGTTATTTGAGTTACAATTCCGGTAAGATTTATACCATTACCTAAAAATGTCGTAGCATCTACTATGTTTGCGGTAACGCTTTGACCTACAGAAACATTATCTGATACTTTGACGTTTCCTACAACATCTAATTTTTCTGTCGCTAAAGATGTTCCTATTCCAACTGATCCAGATACAGTAAGAGTTTGACCTATAGAAACATCATTTGATACTTTAGCGTTGCCTATTACATCTAATTTTTCTGCTGGTACAGATGATCCTATTCCAAGATTTCCTGAACTTGGAATAAATGCCAATTCGGTTTGGGTTATTCCAAATTTTTGCTGACCCGTTCCTGCTACTATAGTTGGATAATAAGTTTCTACACTATTAATTCCAACAATTATAGTTTCATCTCCAAGACCAGCAGACCAGTTTGGTGGTAATCCAGCACCTCTAGAAACTAAAACTTGACCTTCAACACCTCCATAAAAACTTCTACCAACTGATACTGTTACAGTTTCACTTCCAGCAGCTGAAATATGTGAAGTGGAAAGTCCAACTGACCCAATTCCTATCGAGGATACTAAAGTTCCAGATACAATGTTTGTTCCTGATAAGGTGTCTGACAATAATATGCCATCAGTATTAATACCAATAAGGTCAGGAGTAAATATTGAAAGTGTTCCTATTCTTTCATAAACTACTGCGTCTTTTACATATAAAGTTCCACCTAAAGCAGCTTCTCCTCTAATATCAAGAGTGTATTCTGCTATTGTTGTTCCAATACCAACTTTTCCTTTTTCTGGAGAAAGGAGTGTATCTCCAGTATCTAAACTTACACTTAAACCCGTAAAGGTTGTTGGTATGAAAGTAGATACTCCAGATAAAGTAAAAGAACCTTCAGAGTCAAGTTTAATCTCTCCTCCAAATTTACCCGTATTTGTTATAGACCCACTAATTCCCCCGACATTTACACCAAGAGAAACTGATCTTCCTTCATTTTCAGTGAAAATTCCAGATTCTACATTTGATCCAGTAGAAAATCCTGCAAATACAACTCCATTGTCTGTAGATGAAGGAGAGTTTGGAGGGTTGCCTAAAAGAATGTTGCTTCCATTAAAAAGATCGACAAGAGATTTTGGACTTGTCGATCCGATACCAATTCTATTTGTTAATGGAATATAGTTTAAATTATCTGAAATTCTTAATGAAGTATTTCCAATACCTTCAGAAAATGTTATATATTTTCTTCCTACTGTCGTTTGGTCAATTTCAACATTGACTATTGGTTCTCCCCAACTTGCGGGTTCTCCAAAACCACTTGAAAGTAATATTTGACCAGACTGACCAGAACTTGAGAGTCTCTTAACTGTGATTGAGAATGTAGATATTCCTACAGTTTCTGTATGATTTGGACGAATATTTAACTCGCTAGAACCAATAGAAACAACTTCACTAAATGTGATTTTAGACCCGGTTAAATAATCGCCAATAAGAATTCCTGTAGTATTGACCCCAGTAATTCTGTTTAAAGAAGTTGAAGATGCTGTTCCAGTAACAGTGCTTACCAGTTGATTTGCTGGAAGAACTGGTAAAAACAGAGATCCATTAATATAGGCATCTCCATCTACCTGAAGATCTTTTTGTGGAATACCTGTATTAATTCCAACCCTTCGAGTACTACCATTGGCGTATAGTAGATTATCTACTACATCAAGGCCATTTCTGACAATAAAATCCTTATTGATCGCCATTTGTTTTCCTCGAAAGGTTCACTATCCCCTTTCTTTATATTTATGATATTTTATTCTTGTGTCAGGGAATCAATTTTTTCTTCAAGTGCTGTTATTCTTTCTTGTTGGCTCTTAAGAGACTCTATAAGAACAGCAACTAAACCATTATAATTTACGGTCTTATACTCTCCATTCTCACTAACAAGTTCTGGAAGAACTTTCTCAACTTGTTGAGCAATAACACCATATGAATCCTTTTCAGTTTCATTCCAAGTAAATTTAACGCCATCAAGTTGACTTAAGATCTCTGAAGAGTCTTCAATTTTTTCTACATTCTTTTTCAGTCTTTCGTCAGAAGAAGAATTTATATCTTGAGCACTGACTGAACCTAAGAAAGTTATATTGTTTCCGATTGCTGTGCTATTATCGCAGTAGAATACTGTTATATTATTTCCAGCAAACTTTCTATAGAAACTTACAGTGTCTTCAACTTCAGAAGATGCGAATGGATTTGTTGCTATGTCTCCATTATAATAAATTCCACCACCATTATCAAGATCTTCTCCGACATAAAGATATCCAAGACATCTTGAATTTCCATATGCTTGAATTCCACACTGCTTATTATTTCCAGAAAGAACACTTAAAGAGGTATTCGTAGTTTTTGCAGTTTCCCCTAAAGTAACGTTTCCACTAAAGTTGGAGTTTGCCGCAGTAAACTTAGAAATTGAAATCGCAGAGTTTGCGGTAGTTCCAGAAATAGTATTTGCAACTTCAACAGAAGTTCCTTTAACAACATTACCAGTAATTGTTCCTGTTGAAGATAAATTATCTGATAAAGATACTGGAGAATTAAAGAACGCATTTCCTTGGAAAGTGCTTATTCCACTTACAAACAAGTTTGTAAAGTTTGATGATACAACTGAGAAGGTTAAAGTGCTCTTTCTCGATACTGTATCATATGCCCCACTAATACTGACTCCAGTTCCACCTACAAACTCAAGATCGTGAGATAGTCCAATAGAAGAACCATCCACCTCAATACCAACGGCACCTTCACTGATTGTTCCATTAATAGAAACTTTTCCAAAGTTCTCCCAAATACCTTCACTTGTGTAAACCCAACCTACAGTTCCTCCTTGAGAAGGTTCAGACTCAAATACAACGTCTCCAGCGTTTCCTGGATTTGTTGGAGTTGAAATGCCAATAGTATATTTTCTTGAAATGATTTCATCACCCTGAAGGAACAGAGAGTTTCCTTCAATACCTCTTGGGGAATTAGAAGTAATCTTATTATTGAATATTACAGGACCATTGAATTCTGAAACAAGATTTCCATCTCCACCTTCAACTTTAATTGACTTGGAGACATTTATTTCTTGAGTAGAAACAAAGTTTATTGGTTCATCATTCAGAACTTCAGATTCTTTTCCTCTTAATGTTTGGAATGGTGCATCAAATACATCTTCCTGACCAGTTGCTGGATTTACTCTCTTATTGCCAATGTAATAATCTCCATCATTATTCATTCCAGTGTATACATTTACACCACCATCAGTTTCTAAAGACTGGGCAAGAAGATCTTCTTGTGGAGTTTTTTCCCTATCTTGTCTTTCTGGAAGAGAATTTGAATAATTACCTGGACCAAATCCAACATATTCAAATGTATGACCAGAAGCTCTTAATATAGTATATCTTCTAAGTTCAATGGGAAGAGGATAAACCTTTCTGACAATTGAACCTGAAGGATGAATCTCATTATTTGTCCCAAGAGAACCTCTGAATACTTGTATAGGATTAGTATTTACAGTCCTATTGATTCTCATTATCTCATCATTAACCTCAATGTAGTCTCCTATCTTAAGACCCAAGTTGTCAACATTTGAAAGTGATATTGTAGAGTCTGTAAGAGAAACTATTGATGTAGTTACTGTTGATATTCCAGCATATTGAGCAATTATTCTATCTTCATTATTTTCCGTATTTTCTCCATCTTCAGAAGTATTACCTAAAGGTAACAATGTTCCTCCTGTAGAAAAAGCATCTTCTAAATTATTATCCGCAGGATCTATTGTGAGTTCTATAGTTGAACCAAGATCAGTTATATCTTTAACCGTAAAGAGTCTATAATATGGTGTAACAAAAGTCTTTATTTTTTGTCCAATTTTTACATATGGGAAATAACTTGAGTCGTTAATTACAATTTTCTTAGATGTTGAATTATATTGTAAACTAGAATAGTTTACAATCCTACCAGTAAGTTCTCCAGATACATTAGGTATTTGTGAAGAATTCAAAACTATAGGAGTTGTTGGGTTTAGAACTGATGCTTCAATTGTATTTGTTCCACTAATTTCTTTAATAATATATGACTGATTATACTGGTCATACAATACATCTGAAAAACCATTAACATCTAAAGAGTCTCCTTCATGGTTGTAAATATTGGAAACTCTAACAACTGCAGGAACGAAACCTGTCGTTGTAGCTACTCCAACAACAGATAATGTATTTCCGATTCCATAAGCACTTCCGCCATCCATTATCTCAATATTTGACAACTGACCGGCACTATTAACAGTTATGACCGCAGTTGCTCCTTCGCCAGTTATAGACCCAGCAAATCCAACTAATCTTGCGTTATATAAAGTTTCTGGCAATCCACTTCCAGATCCATAGTTCTGACCAATAGAACCGGGAACTATTGTTAGTTTTGTTATTGGATTTAACCCATGCTCAATTTTTGTAGTTATAGTTGCTGTAGAACCAAAGGAAACAAAATTGTTAACTTCAAAACCACTATTATAATCAAGTCTTAAAGATTCTAAAGTCTTTTTGGTAATACTATTTTGTGGGTCATCTACTACAACTTGACCCAAAGGAGTTGGTAGAGCAAATGATGATGCTGAATCTGGATCTTCATTTGGATTATCTTTATCTATTTGAGAATAAAGATTTTTAATTGGTTGTGAGAAATTTAAATGAGTAAATGGATCTGGAAGTGGAGAACTCGAAGCATTAAGAACTGTCAAATAATAAATTCCATCTTGAGCATTTTCAACATACTCTTGAATTGCGTTTGATCTATAAATGTAGTATGTTGAAGGGAGTGTCTTATTAACAAAATATGGAAGATCTAAATCTCTTACCGAAGTATTGTTAATAAAATCACCAGGATTGGTAGTTAAAGTGTATGTAAACTCTTTTCTACTCAAAACTTGACTTACGGTAAAAGTTCCGTTAAATCCAGAATTAAATATACCAGAAGAATTTAAAGAGCTTAAAACTTTTCTAATTTCTACAACAGAACCTGCATTCAAATAATGAGGTCTTTCTGTTTTAATAGTAACCGTATTTGAAGAGAAAGATGCAGAAGCAATAAATCTAGTATTTCTTAACTGATTTGAATTGTCTAATTCTTTTGTTGCCAAAGAGGGACTGTATTGCTTATCAATTTCACTTATCGTTGATGGGTTGTCAGAAGAAATTTGAATGGCAAATCCATCTACTGGTGGTCTAGACTTTGTTGTAGAATCTTTTGGAATTACATATCTAAATTTATAAAGTGTATCTTCAACACTTCTAGAATCAGATATTCTCTTTAAGAAAGTTCTTGGACTTACTTCCGTAAGAGGAAGAGATCCAATAGATCCGATTGAAGTTACGTAAATAAACCACTGACCTTCTGTTGAGTCCCATTGAATGGGGTGTCCAAGGTCTCCAGCATTTTTGTCGGATACTCTACTTACTACAGTTAAATCTGAAGTTTCATTGCTAAAAATTGAAACTTCTGCTGATCCATTAATAGCATCGTTAAATGATGACGCTAATTTAATTTGATTTGCCGCAAGAGAACCGCCAACTATTGCGTAATAAATCTTATCAGCAAGAATATTTCCTGGAAGTTGACCAGTATTACTAATAATTCTTACGGTTTCTCCCGAGGAAAGATCATGATCGGTAGATAATGTTATAATATTTGAGGAAATTTGATTTCCTAAACCATTTTTATCTACACTATAAGTTTTTTCATAAGAACCCAAGTTAGGTCCCATTGATATAAAGGCACTATATGTGGCAGTAAATCCTCCAGATTGGTAAGTAAAGTTGATAGTATCATCTTTTTTACCTCCAACTCTATATCCATCAATTATGTCAATAGGTGGAGAAGATATGCTATTTCTATTTGAGATGTATAACTTATTAGTATTTCCAGCAACAGAGGTTGTTTTTTGAATATCAATAGGTTCAAATTCTAGAGTAACCTCTTTTGAATCAATATGCTTCGGAGGAATTATGTGACTTATATAACCTACGTCATCTTTATTAAATTTTGTACCACTAAAACCTTTAGATACTAAAGATGTTGAACCAAAGTTTGAGTTTGAGTTTGTGATGGACATATCTCCACCACTTTCTCCGAGGAAATGATTCGCATATCCAATAGCAAATATAGAAACGCATTGAATAAACGCATTGTTACTTGCTTTAATATGGAAACTTTCGTATTCTGGTTTATATCTTGCTAAAGAATCTGAATATATGTTTTCAACTCCATCAGCACTACCCTGATAAGTTCCAGTTTGCTCATTATATTTTACAAAGGCATTATTGTCTTTCTGAAGAGATATACCGGTAAATTGAGCAACAACCATGCTCTTAAATCCAGTCACAAGACTTCCATCGGCATGAAGTCCGCACATTCCATAAACAGATCTCAAAGAGCAGTTAAAGACATATGGAGAAGCTGATGTTACAGTATCTACAGTAATATTCAGAGTTCCTCCAGCACCAGGGAATGCTACTGTTGGAGTTATTGGTGTCAGATACTGTATTTCTCTTGTATTGTTGACAGCACCAACAATAAACTGACCATCATAACCAGTTTCCCCAACCCCATTGATACGAATTGGAGTATCTACTGCTAAACCTTCAAGTTCAGAATCTGTGGTTACTGTAATTACATTTGTGATGCCAGGAGTAGTTCCATCACCCGCCTTAATACTAGTAATTCCAACTTCAGCACCACGAGAACCTACAATTCTAAATTCATCAATTTTGGGTTGAATATCTACATCAGGGCTTGGATAATCTGGGGCAATATTTCTTCCGCTTGATGGACCATATGCCAATCCAATCTTTTCATAGTAAATGTCTAAATCAGTTCTAGGTGTGGAATATGTTAAATAATTGTCATTAATACTGATGGTATTTGCTCCATCAGCATATTCGAAGGTAGTTAATTTGTGGTGTGAATAATTTGGAGTATATTGATCGTTACTATAGTCTTTAAATGCCTTTCCATTTGGATCAGCATCAAATATAGATAATTGCCAAATATAGCATCCGCCGGTTAATTGGAATATTGATGCTCTGTCGATGTCATCTCCAGAATCCGGATTTAAAGTTGGATCTGGGACATATGTTGGACGGATTTTTGTCTTTCTCAAATCCATACCAACAATAGAAGTACCTCTTGGTACTATTACACCACCTTTTACGGAGTTGAACTTATAAAGTGCGTTATTTTTTGTTGTTACATCAAAGTTTGTCTGTAAGTCAAACTCATTAAAATCTGTAGAAATGCTTCCATCACGAAGTTGGAATTGTGTTGATGAAATAGGAATCCAACCAGGTCTATTGTCTATTACATGATCACCTGGATACAGAACGATAGTTGTGTTCGTAAATTTATCGTTATTAAAACCAGGTAAATATGAAAATCTTGCTGCTTCTATGAGTGCCCTTTGAATCGTCTTAAAGGGTCTTGTGAGAGCACTACCAGTGTTCTCAATAGAATCTGTAGAATCCAATGAGTTGGGATCTACATAAATGATGTTTCCTCTAACGGAACGCAAAAAATTCTCTAGTCTGCTGAGACCCATTTTATCCGCACTTATAAGTTCTATTATAAGTTATTTATCATATAAAAAAACCTCCCAGAGGGAGGTTAAGATAAGCACAAAGTGCGATATTCCTTCACACGGACATTTATATTATAGTGTAATTATTCTTTTGTGTCAACCTTTTTTATGATGGAAATAATACTCCAAGTAAAAAACAGAGTGACTGCTACGGCACCCATTGTGGTTATTGCAACTACACCCTATCTATAAAAAAACTAGGTATTTTTACTTAGTTTGTGTTGATTCTAAGATATACTCTACGGTATTAGCAATATCATTCATAGCAACACGAAGATCTTGTTGTTGTCCTGATTCTTGACGACATATTGGACGACGATTGTCTGTAAGTGTCCAACGCCAAAGACTCATATCAGCACAATACCAAAGATTAATTCTCATTTTTGCTATGCTCCAACTTGACCCAGTT
>Ga0208645_1002731_pt1 | contig 13751 bp, 22 predicted proteins | sample VirMetDEL_Sep_01_FD_184519 | JGI IMG/M metagenome (GOLD analysis project Ga0208645, IMG submission 184519) | Aqueous microbial communities from the Delaware River and Bay under freshwater to marine salinity gradient to study organic matter... | ecosystem: Environmental > Aquatic > Marine >... | reverse complement strand
GGAGATCCCAAGCAGCAGGGCGACTGTGATGGTTAAAAAGAAAGGCAACTATTCTTCGGCCTCATGATCGTATTTCTCTGCAATGACTTCACGACACACATCTTCACACGCCCACCAGGCCAGCAGGTTGTGCAGCTGCATCTCCGATCCGACTTCTTTAGATCCATTAAATGTAACGATCAAATGGAGAATGGATGGTTCTCCCATGTCGTCCGCCATATCGCTCAGTCTCTGCCAAATCTCTTCTTTGTATTTCTCGTAGAACGCACAGCTGTCAGAATAGTAAATCAACTCTGACACGATGCCCGACTGGCATCCTTCCAGGACTACGTCTGCGATCTGACCTCTTTCCAGGTTGTTAATGACCCACTCCTTAATGGAGTCTTCTTTAAACTCAACTACCATTGGACTTCTCCTGCAGACTCACGAACCAGGGCACACGCACCCAGCCGTGTTTGTTTAATAGCAAATGGATAATATGATCGTATTTATAATTCATCTTTGACCTCCTTTGTTTGTGTGAGCGTGCAGGTCTGGTCCCGTACGCTTCATCCTGCTTTCTGCCTGTTTCAGCAGACCAGCCACTCACTGCGATTCAGGATCTCGAGTCATTACGGCAACTACCTGAATCTAAACGGCACCTTGGTTCGGCTTATCCGTCTATTAATATAGATAGTCCTAATATGTTAGGATGTCAAGAGGCAAATAATTTTTTTTACACACGGCTGTACCAGCAACTTTCCCTGGTCTGCACCTGATCTCACATACCTTACACCTAATGCTGATGCTTGTGTGGGGAATGGAGAATGGAGCGTTGGGTGGTGAGCCGAGGACTTCGACTCACCGATTGTTTCGTTTGGCTAACTAAACAAAGAAGGAATAATTATGCAGTAGCATAATCCAACTCCTGAGTCAAGCGTCAGGATCCCAGCGCCGGGAGAAGACACGGCCATCTCCTGCCTGGGACGCTGGGATGGTAGCCTCTGAGTAATGGAGAATGGAGGGTGACCGTGGGCGAATGGACTAATGGAGCTTCGTGCTTACCCTGCCGTCAGGAGTCCAGGCACCCAGCATCAGCAGGAGCTGCTCCCAGCCCTGGGTTCGGGATCCGGGGCCAATGGAACATAATGGGGATTTCTGATCAATGGATAATGGATCACGGACAATGGAGCCTGAGAATAATTTAAGGGTCTTCGGAAGAGGGTCTTTGGCAAGTACGAAAACAGGACAACCAGCAGAATAATGTCGGTGAATCCACGCAATTTGATGTGCACTGAAGTTAAGTTTATTATTAGTTATTATTTTAAGCTCTAACCAAAAGCCTCGTTTATAAAAGCCAAATAGATCAGGAATACCCAACCCTGATGTAGCTTCAATTCTTGTCCAAATTATTGATTTTGTGTTATTTTTTAGTTGTTTCCAGAGATTCTTCTCTTCCGCCATGCTTGATTACCCAGCACCTTTCTTCAATCAAATCAACCATCAATAACTCAACCTTTAATTTCTTTTGTAATGGAGTTAGTACACGATTAATTCTACGCCCTTTTTTCTTCCCATTTAAATACTTTGCAGACGTTTTGACGTCGTATAAATGGACTTTACCTTTCTTGTCTATGGCAACAAGATCGACACAACCTGTGTCATGAATCGTCTTGAATACCAGATTCCCCTTCTTCAATAAGTATGTCATCGCCAGGCTCTCCGACAGGTGTCCCTTCAGATGCGTCATGGTCAATAATTTCATAGTCCCCTTGAATGGATAACTTTTTTCGAAGTTCAATTAACTTATCCTCTACCTCTCCTACTGACATGGAGTCAATCGTGCCATGCATGACTTCTTTCCTGTCAATATATAATCCAGCCACCATACCTCGATACTTTTCAGCAGCAATAGCACCAGTAAAATTACCAGCTTTCTCCGCCGAATCTCTCAATTCTGCTAGCTTTTGTATGTGTGATTTATAGGAAATGGAATATCTCCTGTTAAGTTCCGCCCTTCTTCGTTCTATTTCTTCAACTACATGAGGATAGTATTTTGGGTTCTGTAGCTGACTTGCAATGACTGTAGCACCAGATTCTGCGTATCCAGCGTCTAAAGCACACTGTCTTGCACTTTGAATTGTGCCCTTTTCGATGAAAATATTAACAAATTTCATCTGTTTTGGGGTTAATTCGAGTGTTTTTACATCATTTTTAGACATAATTTTGACCTCCTTTTTGAGGTGCGGTGTCAAAAAAGCTATATTTTTCAACAAACCGTGTCATTTTGTAAACGAGTGACATACCCCCGTATGACAACATATTTACAGAGATAAGCCTTGATATATATATATTTTTACTACTTTGTAAATATGTAAACCAATTTCTGACTTTTTGTACAAGTTTAGATTTAATTTCTGTAGAATAATGTATATTGGAAATATGAGATTGGTCCGTGTTTCGTGGCTCGATACTGTTGAGCATCCGTCTGGTTGGTATGATCAAGAGGATATCGATAAACTTGAAGATTGTGCCTTGGTCCATAGTTATGGGTTACTCCTTAAAGAAACAAAAACATCTGTCACCATCATCGCAGATTTTATTCCAGGTACAAAAGAGTTTGGTCGGTCGACCGTGATTCCTAAGGGAATGATAGAAGAAATAGTGGACATTTTCGATCCTACTAACTAAATAGTCCAATACCTCCTTGATTAGGTAAATAAGGATTTAAAACAGGCTGATAACCAGCCACAGGTGTGGGCTCCGAAACTTTAGGCTGATCACCACGGCCCTCAGGACGATTGGCTTGTTGATAGCCATACATCATTTCTTGAAATTGTTTATCAATAGAGTAAGGCTGAGTCATCATCTGATTATATAAGTTTCGATCATTAGCCACGGAACTAGCAAATTTATTTAATTGATCACCTTCATAACCTAAAACATTACGACCATAATCCAAAGCGGCAATACCGTATGGGCTTCCACCAGCAATTTTATCAAAGCGTGCACCCAATAAAGCAGCTAATTGATCTTTAAAACCTTGTGGAGCAGGACGATCATAAACAGACATTCCTTCACGAAACGCACTAATACCACCAGGGCCGATGTTCCCTGGACCTAGAGCCATTGGAATCATTCCCGAACCTAAGACTTTTTGAAAGACACCTAATTGAGAAGGGTTGGTTGCGTATTTGTTATATAACTTAGAAGGATCGGCACGACCCACACCACCAGAACCAGTGCCTAAACGTAAATTAATAACATCTTGCGTATCAAGATTATATTTACGCATTAACTCCTTCGTAAAAGGATGCTGTGTGAATAAACCAAACTGAGCAGCTTTGGCTAAATCTTTTTGAAAATCTTGAGCAGTGCCACCTGTATCCGCATAATAACTACCAGGTTGATTGATATTAAACTGCTGAGCGATCGCAGCGTTGTCAGAACTACCTGAACCACTCGAAGAACCACTGGAACGAGCGTCCCCTAGTCGTTGACCAGGATTTGCTTGTGATCTTTCAAAAGCTTGGGAATAACTGTCTCTTGTTGCTTGACGTAACTGACCTGCTGATTTGACATTTTTTTTCTTTCCACCAAATCGACTGTCAGTATATCCCATTAGATCAACTTACGAAGTTTTGTTCTTCTCTTAGGAGCTGTCTTAGGACCACCTAATCGACCTTTAATTTTAGGTTCGGTATTTTTGAAAAGTGAACTTCCAAGAGGTCCACCAGCACCTTTACCCATCATTCCCAAAGCTTTTTTAAGATCATCTGTGTTGATTCTTCCTGTAGGCTTTATTTCTTTTGCTTTTTTAAAAGCTTTTTTTAATTTTTCTAATGAAATACCTACTCCGCTAAAAGTGGCTTTTGATAAAAGTGATTTTAAATCCATCATTTCACCACCGTCTTTTTTCTTAATAGGTGTCATCATAAACTTTTCTAAACCTCTTTTATCTCTTAACTTAGGTCTTGGCATAGGAATTGGTCTTAGTTTTGGTCTTGGCATAGGAATTGGTCTTGGTTCAGGTTTCCCTGGTTGTTTAAATCTTTTTGGTTCTTTTTCTTTAGGTAATAAAAAATTTCTACCTTGTTTGCTTTGCATTCCTGCTTTAGATGCACCTTTGTTGCTAGGTAGTGCTCCACCTTTTTTCATTTTGAGGGTTTTTCCTTTACCTCTCGTTGATATATCTCCCATAGTAAACTCCTTGGTCCGTGGTTCGTAGTCTTTGTACAACTAAGAACATAACAAAAATAAATGTCAAGATCAAAGATATATTGACTTTTGAAATCGCACTTTGATACAGTGGTCGGTACGCACTAACGCATATGAAGGAGGTTTATCATGCAAGAGTTAGAAAAAAAATTGGAAGAAGCGTACATTGTTATTGCTCTTTTACAGGCTAAATTGGCAGAAAAAAAGGAATAAATTAGGTGGTCCGTGGGCTTTGGTTCTCAATCAAAGCTCTACTACCCCTGGTGACAATGTTATTCCACTCTTCATGCGTGAATTCATCTTTACTTCCATCTCGATAAATCACCCGATACATTATTTTTTCTAACATCTCAGGCGGATCAGAAATTTTTGTAAAGATTTCAACCGCTCTTACAATATCTCTTATCATCTTGGGAAAGATAACACATTTCCATTCTTTAGTTTAGACAATTTTTGAATGATTAGACGGCGTGTAGCTTCCTGTAAATCCTTCGTATCACCCACTAATTCGTGGTCCCAAAGGTCAGCACAGGCCCGTAACGCTTCGACTTTCTCGTTATTGTTCTTGAAATAACTTTGATCGTGGTCAATCAAATCTAAAACCATACGCCTGGAAATCAGAGCCTCCAGGTCTTCTGTCATCATGTTGATATTCATGACGATATTTTAGCAATATTTAAAACTTAATATAGTAGATTTCACCATTTTTTTTCATGGTTGTAAGACTCTTTAACTTGTCTTCATAAAAATCTAACTGTACGACGTCTCTCCAGTTTTTATCGCCTGCACTGTTACGCACGGCTTTTCTCTTGCGTTCAATCATGCTTTGAACACGATTGATATATTTATCTAACTTAAAGACGTTCATTCTTTTCTTTCTGTTTAGCAAGTTCAATCGCCGCTTCCATCATGACCGCTTGCATATTAGTAAAATAATTTTCACCCATGAGTTTTTCAGCGAGCATGCGAGCTCTTCTTCTTTTGTCACGTTGCTGAGAATAACGAACAGAACAACCTCTGCCGTCTTGGTGTTCATACACTGGTTTAAATTTAGCCATACTTATCTCCTTTGTAGTCCTACCGTCTGAGTCATAACAAGTGGAAAGGCACACCAATTATAACTCACAGCTTTTCATGTGTCCCCGGCGGGCAATAGTAATAACAGGACAGTCATCTCAAAGCCTATTATTACCTCACACTATCCATCTGCTTTAACCGAACTAGACGGTGTAGTCGGAACTTGTTATCGAGTGACTCGTACACCATTAACAAATCCAGCATGATTAGGTGTCATGTCTGCATTTTCTTTTTGGTCCTTGAGCCATGAGTCATAGTCCTCCATTTCATGTTGAACTAATCCATCGATATAACCTTGTAAAAACGCAACCGATTCATCTAACGGAAAGTTAGTGCGATCACTCTTTGCGTATTCAATTAAATTCAATAAATGTTTTCTAAACTCTAATGATTTACTTTCGTACTTTGCCATTTCTTTTCTTCTCCTCTTGTTCAATCAGTTTTTGTATAAATCCACCCATGGTGCAGTAGTCTTGTTCTGCCATCGGTCGTGCTTTATTATACACAGCGACCTTAATTGCCACGGATTTGTATTTGGTAGCATCCATTAAATAACTCCTAAATGTATTAATATTACGTAGGATAGTAGGCTTACACCAATAAACCATCTTAGTTTTGCAATGACGAATGCCACACAAAGAAGTACAATTAATAAATAAACCATATATCCTAATTTCTTATTATAATATAAGAATTTATGGTATGAATGTCAATAGGGATAGGAATGAAAGTATTTTTAATATTAATAGCTTGTTTACAAAGCACGGTGACTCCCCTGGAGAAGTCTTGTACGATACAACCATTAAATCAGCCTTTTGAGAGCGTTTCTGATTGTGTGGGTTATGTGCAGTATTTTAAAAGCCAAGTCGAGTCGGCAGATCCTAATATGTATATAACAGGATTCTGCACAACTAAACTGGTTGACTCTGCTTAGAGAGTTCTTCGAATAAAGTTCGGAAAGCGACCTTCTTGTTTGAAAGTCATGTAAGCGGCGTACCAATCGTTTTTGTATTCTGCTTGGCAGAATTGTTTGATGGTTTCATCCTTGTCTTCTTTTGTCTTAAAGAAGTTTAAAAAGTGATCCATTGATCTTTTAGTTAAGTTAAACATTTTTATTTTCTCCTGGCGAAGTTATACACAGAAAATGTATTTAATTGTTTTGTTATGATTGCATGTCAGTTATGCAAATGGTAATATTTTGGGATAGCAACGGCCGAAACATGAAAGGAATTTTGTGTATCGCAAAAGTTTCTAGATCTAGTGTCTCTTGCAAAAAACAGATTTATTAATTGTCGTTGCTAAACTTCAAACTCAGCTTCGAAATCAACACTAGCTTCTGTTTCTATCGGATAGAAAACAGTTTTACCGTTCACTCTTTTTTCCCAAGATTGTTTACATAACAAACAATGATAATGATCAGTTTTAATACGAAACATTGGAACAATTACATGTTCATAAGAACAATGTGGACATAATGTTGCTTGAACTTTTTCGTCTAGTTTTTTATCTACTTCGCCTCGCCCCATGAAGGACCTACCTCCGCATCTAATTTGACCGGTACTTGTAATTGAACTGCATTTGCCATTATTTCTAAGATTTTATTCTTTTGTGCTTCACTGTCAAAAGAACAATCTAACTCATCATGTACCTGAATATGCGGTGTAATACCCTCAGCATGTAAATCTACCATTGCTTTCTTTGTCATGTCAGCAGCAGATCCCTGAATGATTTTGTTTAAAGCTTTGTATGTGTAAGCTCTTTTAATTTGTTTACCATGTTCCCTTTCGGCTTCAGCCCTGGGCAGTGGTTTGTGAACCCCGTATCGTACAGGCTCCCATGTATCAAATCGACACTTACGACCTAACAATGTTCTCACATGTCCTACATCCGCCGCCTTCTTCATAGTTAATTCAATCATTTGTTTTACAAAAGGAACACGAGAATGATACTTCTCAAAAAGGTCCTCAGCCTCACCAGGAGTCAATCCTAGCTCCGAGGATAGTTTTCCCTTACCCATACCATAAAACAGCCCTAAATTGATCGTTTTAGCCTTTTTTCGGTCTATTTTAGCCATCTTTGAGACCATGGTATGGAAGTCTGTATTTGGATCTTCATGGTATGCGTTGACAAACTCATCTGCGCCTTCCAACCCGCCATTCGTTAGACTAGCGAGGTGAACCACGAGTCGTGGCTCTTGTTGTGAGTAGTCGAACGCACCCCATTGCATCCCTTCCTCAGGTTTAAAGATCGAGCGTATCATCGGTCCCAAAACACTGGAAGACGGAACTTGTTGTAGATTAGGTGTATTGTAGCTTAATCGTCCTGTCACGACACCACCACCATCTCCACGTAACTGGTTTATTTCTGCATGAATACGACCGTTATGTTCATGCTTTAAAATTGTATCAATAAAAGTTGTGCGAGCTTTATTATACTGTCTTGCATCGGCAACTGCTTGAACCAACGGATGCTCATGTGTGCGGAGGAAATGCTTGTCGAATTTAGGAGCACCCGTGAGTTCAGTTCGTGCGTACGGTATATCCAACACATCGAACATTTTTGCTATAGACTTCGGCTCCCAAACGTTCACAGCGACACCTGTCTCTGCTTTGATTTTATCTAAACTAATTTTTTCTTGTTTAAATAAATCTTTTTTAGAACGTTCTGCTTGGTCTACGTCAACTCTAACACCATTCCATTTCATATCTATTAAGACAGGAAGGACCTGATGTTCTAACTCATTAATGTGAGTTAAATCTTGTGCAACAATTTCTCTTTGTAAAACATGATATAATCTTAACGCAAGGTCAGCGTCTTGCTCTGCATACGGGCCCACATACATCGGTGGTAATCTCCACATATCGTTTTTTGCATCCACACCCCATTCTTTTGCTGCTTCATATAAAAGTGTTTCTGATTTCTTTTCCCCTAAATAATCTTGTGCCACGACATTCAAAGAATATCGCATTCTGTTTTCATCTAAGATAGGAGCCATGAGCATCGTATCCCAAATCTTAGAAGTAATTCTCATTCCCATTCTTCTCATCCAACCCACATCATACATGGCGTTGTGACAAACAATTTCAGGACATCTGTCTAATAAATCTTGAAACTGTCTTAAAAAAACTTTTTTGTCATAGTTACCTGGAGCATCATGATCAATTGGAAAGTAACCTTTAAAACCTTCCCACGCTAAAGCGACACCCACAACTTTACCGTTACCGGTAGCCCATCCTGGTCCGTGGTCCTTGATTCCTGGATCGTATGTTTCTAAATCAATCGCAACAGGACTTTGACCTTTGTAATCAATACATTCAGGACAAACCCATTCACTCGGTGGAGCGAATAGAGGATTTTGAATCGTCATCTTTCTCCTTTTCTTTTGGTAAATACACTTCGGTTAATGATTCACAATAGGAACAATCTAATAAAGTCAAGATACTAAATCTTTCTGATTCTTCACTGATATCTTCATCTTGCATCCATCTTAATTCTGTTCCACAGTGCCAACACTTCATTTTTTTTCTAGCTCATCTTTCCATGCTTCAAGATTGACATTGGCTATGTCTTCAACCAAGAATGGTATCCAACGTTTATCTATTTCAATAGGTTGTGGCCAAGTCTTTTTGATGGCTTTCATTTCTTCTTCTATTAAAGACAATTTTAATTTTCCGTCAATATATACAAGTCTCATAAATACCTCATTTCTATATCTGCTTCTGTTTCAATTACAACACGAGCGCCACAAGATAAAATGGCTTTGTCGTTGCCACCATATCGTACCCTAGATGGTCCGTTAATAATGACTTCATGACAGTAAGTATTTTTTTTACCTTCCTTGACTGTGATCACAGGTTCATTCTCATTATTCTTTTTATTACTGCGAATGACGTGTTGATTTACATGAATATATTTTTTCATCGTAGCACCTCCAGGTATTCTCGATCTGATTCTGAACGTACCAACCATAATTCTTTTCGTGCTCTTGTGGCACCGACATAGAAAACTCGGTGTTCATCATCAGGATTGTTTATTAATGCTTCTTCCGACTTACGAGATAAGTCTAACAACAACACAACGTTATCAGCTTCACCACCTTTAGCGCCATGGATTGTTGAAATTTCTATTTGTGGTTTTTGCCAAATATTAATACCACGTTTCATTAATTGTCGTATGTACATTACTTTACCATAAGGAATTTTATCTAATGCTTGATACCAAGTAGCATTCTTATCCACCAAAAGTCCGTGATTAAACATCAGTTTTTCATAATCAAACTTTTCTTTATCATCTAAGTTTTTTAAGTTTTTAAAATTTCTTTGAACACCAATACCAGAACTCATGTATTCATACATGGCTTTGACACCTTCTAGACCTACACTTTCACCTTCAGATATTTTATTCCAAGATGCGATAGCGTGTTTAAGTTTGTCCGCTATGCTGCTTTGACCAAATCGTTGGTAATAGAAACCCTGTTCCAAGAAGAACTTTTCAACTTTATTAAGTATGTATTTAGTCCTTGCGAGGACGAGCCATTCTTTATCTTTGTAGGGAATTGCCTCATGTGAATAGACTGTAACAACCTTGCCCTCTTCGTCTTTAGCTTCCCATTCTTTTTCGACACGATCTTTGATATTTCGAACGATCTTGGATGCCACGAAGTGGTGGGATTGAGGTATTCGGTAAGATTTATTGAGTACAACAGAAGTGCCAGGATAAGACTGAAATGTATTAACATCCGCTCCAGCCCATTTAAATATAGCCTGGTCGTCGTCACCTGCTAAATATGCCCTTTTACATTTAGAGATAAGGTTTGTAACAACTTGCCACTGTACGAGCGATAGGTCTTGCGCCTCGTCAACGATTAATACCTCTATCTCTGGCCATGTATCAGGTCTAAGATTAAACTCTAACAACATGTCAGTAAAGTCATATAATTTTCTAGATTTTTTGAATTCTTTAAGATACTCCGCAATCTGTTCTAACTTTCTCCAACCGCCGACAATGTGACCAAACTTAGAGAATGTGTCATACAAACCTATTCCTGTAATACGAGATAGGTCGATAATTTTTAAATAAGGATCTTGTTGTATAAAGTTACCGTCTTCATCGTGTGTATCTTTAGGTGCAAGATCAACTTTGAGTATGTCAGAAATTTCATGATAATGTTTTGACTTCATTACATCATTAGTAGATAACCCTAGACATTGAAATGCTAAACTATGAATAGTTCTAAAATAACGGAAATCCTTTTGGTCAAGTTTGAACTTATACGCAGCACGATTGATAGCTTCGCTTGCCGCCTTCTTAGTATAAGCTACGAAGGCTATGTCTTCAGGTGTGAGTTCTTTTTCTAATTCTTGTTCAACAATATTAAGTAAAAAGGTTGTCTTTCCTGTACCTGGTGGTCCAAATATCTTTTTGACTCTAGAATGGTACATTGGATTTAACGTTGGGAACATTTAATTTTTTTTCTTCTTGAGGTCGTGGGTCAGGTATAAAAAATAAATTCTTGACTGTATTTTTATTAAGACGAACTTGCTTTGAGTCACCCCCTCGGTCACGAATGAGTGAACCCATTTGTGTAGAGCTAAATTCTTTAAATTGTATTTTACGGAAATATCGCTCCAAGCTAGCCAGTTGAAAAAATACTTTGCCGTCAGTTTTCCAAACACAATGATTTAATACTTCCTCTGCTTCATCAGCGATAGCTTGATTGTATATAAAATCATCAAGATGTGAATTAAATTGTCCTTCTTTTGTCACCTCGTAAGGCATTTTAATAACCTCACATTGTTCTAATAATTCTCTGATTCTAGCTTCGAAATCTCTCTTGGACATTTCAACAGGTAAACTGGTGTGTGTTTCGAGCACTTTCTTACGGAACATTCTTTGATCCATCAATTCATCTGTGGTAACTGTAATTCTTTTACCATCTACATCTAAGTGCCACACAGATTCATCCGACTCCAACTTGGTCAGGTTGGCAATGTTCATTTCAATATCGTCCCTGCCAATACCAAACTTTCGAATACGACACTTTGAGCTGTCACAGTGATTACGCATTGGAACGTCTTTACACTTATAGCCATATTCTTTTTTCTCGTGTTGATCGATTTTTGCTTTAACCTGATCATAACTCATCGGTGGTTGACAGTATTTTGCATTAAACTCCATGACCTTGTTTTGCCATTCACCAGGTCCAAACTTCTTTTTTGCATAGACGCAGTAGTGAAATACCACATCATCCCTCGATCCTTCAAAAATACCCATATTTTGCATGATTTCGATGCATGGAGGGCCGTCAAAAGTGGCTTTTTTCTGTTTTAAGGGCTTTACAGATAGGTTTTGAAGTTGGTCGTGTGTGATTGCCTTCTGAGAAACCAAATTGAAGAACTCATCAAGCGTTAATGACTCTCCTTTTTCGTCCATGGCGTATCTGCCAGACATATCTCCCTTAAAATACGGAAGGTTGAGAAAATTTCCTGTGTCACCACGCTCTACATTTAAAGATTCTTGTTTTGGAAATATCTCACAGTCAGCAAATCCAAGCACCGAAGCTATCTCTGTTAGTTTTGCGATAGCATCTTTTGCTGGAACAGGCTCCCTGTAAAAAATGAATAAGTGAAAACCTCCCGACTTCGATCGGCAAGGTATAATCGGTAGATTTAATTTTGTGTAAAGTTGAATAGTCTTGCGTACATCTATAGAATAATCATCAACATCAATACAAGACCAAGAACAAGTGGCATCATCACGTATAGGGATAATACCAAGGCTTGGATCATTTCCTTCGATATGGTCTTTCCAATGCTTATCTGTAACTTCTTCTTTAATAATAAAAGCTTTGCCACCGACCTTACCGCTTTCTTTCTTTTCACCTTTGTAGAAAACCCCATGGGCACGTGTTAGCCCATTAAAGATTGCTTTGAATTTTAGATACGCTTCCATTCAATTAAGAGGGGGACCGAAGTCCCCCTAGCACCTTAAAAAGGATTGTCAGTATCTGGTTTATCTGTTCCAGAACTCTCATTCGTCTGTTCGTAGTTGACCTCAACAGATCCTTTTTTCACTGCATTGTGAAATCGTTTTCCATCTTCGTATTCTTGAGCCGAAACGACATCACCTCTCTTAATATCCCAGCTATACCAATCACCTTTGTCATTGGATTGTGGTTTGGTGGTCAAGTCATACTTGAAATACCAACTAGGAGGGTTGATGGATTGTTCACCATTCTTCACCTTCGCTGACATAACGAGACTGTTCCATTTTCTAGACTTAGATAAGCCACTCACCTTCATTGAAATAAGGACCTGCGAGGTGAGTCCTTCACTGTTTGTAAGGAGGCAGTAATGATTATGAGTTCTTTCTAAGTAAGTACCCTGTGGAAGCCTAGATTTACCCTCTGCATCCTTTGTAGTTTTATCCCATAGAGGAGTATCCACTGGGTGCACGATGGGAGCCGAGGACCCTGTACCACGGTCGGACCATTCTAGTGCAACAGGCTCGAAGTAACATGGTATAACTGAGATACCTTCAGTACCGTCAAAAGTTTCCTCTGTGACTGTATTGAAAATCATACCTTCTTCTGCCCCCTCAACATACTCACTCTTTTGTTTTTTCGTCTGCGGAGACATTGAGCTAAGTATTTTCAAGAAAGGTATAGCAGTGCTGTTCATATCAACGGCAGCTAAACCTTTACCTTGGTCTTGGGCTACTACACTTAAATCAATCGGTGCAGCAGTAACGGCAGTAGATTTTTTTGTAGCTACTTCGTTTTTGGTTTGTTGTTTTTGTGTCATTTATTTTGTTCCTTTTGTTATTTTTGTTTCTGGACGTATGAAGATCCCAAAAAGATCATCAGGGTCCGTTAGTCCTTCTTCGTGACGCTTTTTTAAAGTCGCCTTCAGTGTCGAAGGGTGCACTGATTTTTTCACTTCCGGGGTGATGCCGAAGTTAGATTCAATATATCCAGCTAAATCTCCAGCCATATTGTCTTCACCCGTTCCGAAACTTGTTGATACCTGGTTTTTTATAATGTCACCAAGGCCATTATCTTTTAAATACTGCAATGCTTCGTCTTCTTTGGCTTTAGGTATTCTACAATGAAATCCTTCCTTGACAGTCACTTTACTGCCATCTTTCATTGTAGTTTCATTAATACCTAGTTCCTGCATTTTAGTAGGAATTGTTTCACTAGAAAGAATATCTCTTTCACGTTTCATATCTTTTAATGTCTCTTCCATATTTTCTATTTCAGAGTCTAAATCTAATTGTTTTTGTATGAGTTTTGATAATCCCGATAGATCATCATCTTGAAGTTTTTTGAGATCCCCCGCATCTTGCTTGAGGTCTTCAAAGTCAATAACGTTAGCCATGTTTGCCTCCTTTGTTTTAGAACAGCTTGGGAGGCCTAGTTGTTTCACCTCCAACTTTCGGGACACAGATAAACATTGCTCTGCCCTACTCGAACCTAC
>Ga0208645_1002725_pt1 | contig 13780 bp, 30 predicted proteins | sample VirMetDEL_Sep_01_FD_184519 | JGI IMG/M metagenome (GOLD analysis project Ga0208645, IMG submission 184519) | Aqueous microbial communities from the Delaware River and Bay under freshwater to marine salinity gradient to study organic matter... | ecosystem: Environmental > Aquatic > Marine >... | reverse complement strand
GCTGATTTAGTGCTAGATTTCTTAAATGTTGCTGGTAACGTATAATGTATTATTTCTCCATTTGGATAAAACATTCCTCTATTCATTTTCCTTGTCCTCTATTTTTTGATCTATTTGGTACTCGTTTATTATAAGACTTTGAGTGTTGTTGTGGTCTTTTACGTTTGGTTTCGTTTTTATAAACACTTATACCTAATAAATTTTTTTTAGCCATCTTTAGTTTCTGCTTCTATGATTAATGGCAAAGGCTCATTAAAGGTTGTTTGTTCAATTTTATCTTTTTGATCTAAGTGTTGTTTACCAAGCCATATTTGCATTGCCACGTTTCCGCCTAATGCTTTTTCAAATTGAGCCCTACGCAAACTTATTCTGCCCATCTCACGTCCCTTTTTTATTAGGTGGACATAATTACGTTGTAAAGTCTTAGTTGAGACGTTACAAAATTCTGCTATTTCTTCATAAGTGCAATGTAATTGCGACAATTTCTTGATTGCCTCTGTGTCTACTGCTTTAACTGGTCTTGCCATTTTGTCCTTTTTTATGATTTTATCCAATTTAATAATGTTTTACTTAATTTTTCACTTTCTTGCAAATTTGTTAATGTATATGTTTCTATACTATCTTTGAAATAATTGGTAATATTTTGTATCTTTGTTGTTCTTCCTTTGATAAACTTGTCTGTTTGAGTATCTTTTCTATCAATATGCCTTTGTTTTAATTGTTCTTCTGGTAGTTGTAAAATTACTATTTTAAGTTCATATAAATCTTTTAAAAGTATTAGATTGTTTAATGAAAATAGTCTGTCGCCCTCAAATATAATGTTTCTTTTGTCTTTTGACTGTTTTGCATATTGTACAAATTGTTTATTTACTCCCATAGAAAGTCTGTCTGTGCCGCAAAATTTACTATCTGTATGATATAATCCAAGTAAGCATATATTGTATTTTTCGTTAAAATGACCTTTTACTAGACCATATTCAAAGTTTGTTTTAAACTCAGGATACATAAATTTAACTAGTGTAGTTTTGCCAGTTGCTGGAACTCCGCCAATAGCTAAACATTTATAACGTAAATTGGTCATTATAGTCATTTTTAAAACAATCGTATTCTTTATGCATCATTATAACTTGTCCTGTATTTCTATAATGATTTTGTTTAATCGGATTTAAGCCTAAATCCTTTGGATTATCTTCTATTCTTAAATAATCTGGCAAACAACTTTTTCTCATTTCCCAAAAAATATCAAATTTTTTATTATGCTGAATTTCTGCATATTTTATTCTATCTCTAAACATATCCATATAAACATTAGGGTATCTTCTATCTGGTCTATGCCAAGATTTATAATTACATAGTGTGCTTTCAAATGTAAAATAACTTACGTCTTTGTGGTTTATTCTTTTTTTTGCCTCGCTAAATAATTTTTCTGCTTCAATTGTTATCCAATCAATTGTTTTTTTATCATAAAAAATTTTAGTCTTCCACCAGTCTAAATCATCTCTACCTAAAACTTTGCAAACACCATTTCTATGACTTCTAGAGCCGTTAATATCTTCAAAATATAAATTATTACAGTCTATATTTAAACCTTGTATTCTTAAATATTCTAAATAGCTAAAAGCTGATAATCTTCCAAAAGATAAAAAATTTTTTCTTATATAATTCCAGCAAACTTCATAATTTTTAAATTTATCATTGTGAGTTATCAAATTATCAAAAAAATCTTTTTGTGATTTATATTTATCAATACAATTTTTATAAGATTTTACACAATTAACAAATCCAGTTTTACCTATTTTAAAATATCTTCTGTCTAAATCCCAGCCGCTACCAACTTTAAATTTTATATATTCTTTATTCCACCAATCATTTAATAAATCTATGTTTAAATTTTTAATATCAGGAAATTCTTGAAATATTATCCAACTTGTTACTATATTTTGTGTACAACCATTTATAAAAGCAATCCATAAATTTTGCTCAATATCAAAATTAAATTTATTTGATAAATATGGAAAGGCAAAATAAACTCCGCCTGGGTGACTTTTAAATTTTAAATGGAATTCATAAAACCTTAAAAAAACTTCTCTCCTATATTCTGGCTTTCTAAAATCCATTCCATATTCTAATTTTTTAATTTCTTCTATGTTATGAATATCACAATATCTAGCTAACATATTAAAAATCCATTTAGATTTTCTTTAATTTCAAATCTTTTTTCTATTAATTTATGTTTTCCTTTAATTGCTTTAACATATCCAGCATTTTTACCTCTATAAGCAACTTTAACTATTGAATAGCCAGTATTATTATAAAGCCAGTTTGACATTGATATAAAATAATCTGTAAAATTGTTTAAATTATTTACTCCTAATTCTTCTGAATAATTTTTACCGTGTACTTTTATAGAATAAGTCATAGAAGTATCAGTCCAACAAACTATTTTTGGACTTGATAAAAAACAAGCTAAAAAATTTGACCATTTACCTCTTTTTAAATGTATTATGCTACTATGAGGAAAATCTAACATTTTAATTGAATAATTTTCGTTATTTAATATAGCTTTATGACCATCTTCTTTAACAGAAATCCATCTATTATCTTTTTTTAATTGATTGAAACAATCGTTATCTATATCTGAAACTTTGTGATTTTTTATTTTTAACATATTTTGTAAAATTGTAGCTTGTATTCCAACTCCTGCAAAATATTCTCTAACGGTATATTCTATATTTTTATCAATATCTTCTAAAATCCATTCAGTAGCATTACATTTAGCGGCAACTAAATCTTGTCTTGTAGTTAAAAAGTGCAAATAAGATTGTTTATTTTTTTTTATTGTAGATTCATTTTTTAAAGGAACATTAATAAAAAAATCATATTTATTACAAATTTTAGCTTTTAAACTCATTATTTGTTTAAATTTGCTTTATTTTTAAGTCTTTTAGCTATTTCCATTTCTTCCAATGCTGATTTGCAGTAAATCATATTCTTTCGATAATAGCAAACAACAGATATTCTTTCAAATTTGCCTTTGCCTTTTATTTCAGTATTACCGTGATATTCGTGTACATCAAAAAAACATACATCGCCACTTCTTACATTAAATGCAACTTTATATTTAGGCATAACAGTTAAAGCCCCATCATAATTACCAGCTTCTAATACTCCTAAATTTCCAAAACCCTCTTTAAGATCACCTTTATCTTTGTGTATTGCTGTTCTAAAATTTCTATTAATTGTAATTGTAGAAAATACTGTACCCTTAATGTAAAAATCTGGCGAAGTTTTATCAATCATATCTTTTTGTGCTTGCCATCTTTCTGGACATACTTCTTTAAATTTATCAGATATAATTTTAATATAAGGATAAGCCGCTTTAAATTTTTGAAATTTATGTTCGTTAAATGATGTTTGTCTGCAATAAGGAATTCTAGTTTGTCTATCAAAATAACCAGCTATTCCGCTTTCTACTTTGTTATATGCTTCGTGTGTTTTTGAAATTTTGCCATCTTTATTAATACGATAACCTCTAGTTTTTCCTGCTTTTTTAATTAAGTTACCATCTGAATTTTTTTTTAAACTTGGTGGAACTCCCCCAGCTGAACCTCTATTACCACCTTTAGCAACTGCGTGTCTAAGTGATTTATAGGCTTGTTCGCATACAACACTAGGTATAATGTTTTTTCTAAAAAAAAATAAAGGTGTTCCATCTTCCTTATACGCATCGCAATCATAATCTATGACTTGATCGTAATGATGATCTTTAATGAAATAGCCCTCTAATTTTTTTATTTCTTCATCTGTGTATTTAGCTTTTGCTGTTATTGTAAGCATTTTTAATTACTGTGTATACAGTGTCAGTTACATTATCAGTTCCAAGCTGTTTTTGCAACTCCTCGCACCACAATCTAAAGTCTTTTTCAGTTTCTTTATTTAAAAATAATTGTACCATTTTGACGTGTGATATTTCCATATCTTCTGGAAAATCCACATTAAAATTTTCTTTATTATCATTAGCTTTAAAATTTAATTCCTTATCATTTTGTAGGTTTTCCAATTCAGTTAAATTAAATCCTGTTAAATCTAAATTGAAATCTTCTTCTCTAAGCAAACTTAATTCAGCCGCTAATAATTTATTGTCCCATTTAGACTCCTCGCCGCTTCTATTGTCCATAATACGATAAGCAACAGCATCATTTTTTTTAAAATCTTTTTTAACTACATAAACAACTTTTTCTCCTAACTGTTTAAGTGCTTTCCAACGAGTGTGACCAACTACAATTACATTATCATTATCAACTACAATAGGCTGGTTGTTTCCAAACTCTTTAATTGATTTCATAACCTTTTGAACAGACTCCATAGGTATTTCTCTAGGATTGTTTTTATAAGGTACAATGTCATCTATGTTCATTTCTTCTATTTTCATATTATTATCCTTTTCATTTCTGTTATTACTCCTTTTGGAAATACGTTTCTATCACTAAATGATTCTTCGTTTTCATCATAACTAGCAAAAGTCCAAACGCATTTATTATTTTTTTTAAATATATAGGCTTGTGTTACCATATTAGCTGGCTTCATATTACAAAATTCTTTTACATCTGCGTGTCCAGCATCACCTAAAATATCAATCCATTTTATTGTATAAAAATAATATTTTTTTTTATTAATTAAAATGTGTCTAAATTTTGATTTTTTTTTAGTGCTTTTTTTCATAATAGGCTTTGACAACTTCTTGATATAGCTTTATTTCATATTTAAGTTTTCTATTTTCAGTAGCTAATGCAATTATACGTTGCCTAGCATATTTAAAAATTCTTAAAATTGCCCTCATCAAACCTTTTGAATTATATGGTCTTTGTCATATCTGTCTATTTTATACTCTTTACCATCTTTTTTAAAGTAATCAAAGCTATCTTCTCTATACCTAAAATCATAGCCTAATTTCTCCATTTTAGCCCTAATAGAAATACCCTCGTCTCTAGTCTCCTCGTTTTCCCATCTTCTTTGATGTAGCCAAGTACTGAAATGTGGCACAAACTTGTCTTCAACTCCTAAAATTTGCTTATTGTAAATTTTGGCTATTTCTTCAATAGTTAAACCAATATTACCATCAACTTTGTTAAATATTTCGTGTGCTTTAAATTTAGAGCCCCTTCTAACTTCTAATAAATTCCATATCTTCTCAAATTGAGGGTCATATATATTATTATTAGGTTTAGGTTTAGGTATAGGTATAGGTGCTATGGTTTTGCTATTAGCAAGAACTGTATCTTCTCCTGATGTTCCTTTATTGTACCTCATTTGAGCTCCTTTTGTTCCTGCGGCTGATTTTCTTTTGTATTTAGCTGTTAAATAATCATATTCTGCAAGTAATCTTTTATGATACCAAGAGTCCTTGCCATCAAATCTTTTAAAAAATTCTTCTAAAACATTATCTACTTCAATTTTACAATTATCGTCTATACATTGACATATTCGATAAGCCGCTTCTGTTTTAAAAGGCTTTGTGTTTTTAGTCCACGCAAAGCATAATAGTCTAATGTAAATACCTATTTGTTTATTTGTTAAGTGTACTGTTTCAGCCGCAAATGTATCAGTAAATAACTGTAATGCGTGAAACTTATTTATTTCTTTGTCCATAAAATATATCTGTCCTTTCTAGTTCATTTAGTTTTATATTTACTTCTTTTAATAATTGCTCCTCTGTACCGAACAAAGAAACAAACGCATTTTTATTTAAGTGTACTGATTGATTACCCATATTGTGATGCGTAGGACACAAAGGTATAGTATTGTCGTGGCTTGGTCTCAACGAAATTCCTGTATTTTTTCTTATGTGATGAATTACAGGAACAGAAAATCTTCCTTTTTTACTACAAGCAATACAACCTAATTGAGATAGCTTCTCAAATCTTTCTTTATCTTTTTTTTTCATAAAGTACATACGATTTTTTTCCATCAAAATAATAGCCTGATACATTTTTACTTTTTAAGTATTGATCATACTCGTAAGCAAGTTTTTTCTTTTTTTTATAAGTATCTTTATGTGCTATTTCTTTATTTAATTTAAACTCTAAAAAACTCATAATTTTTTCTTTAATCATTTATGATCTCCTCAACTTTTAAAATATGGGTTTTAATATTGTTTAATTCGTTTTGTATATTAGCTTTAGCGAAACTATCTTTATTTAGATCATCAATTTCAATTAATTGTCCTAGTCTAATCATACGCAACAATCTTTTAAAGGCTCGTCTAACGTGCATATCAGACATATCAGAAACTAAAAGCCATTGATTTTTAGATCGTGAAAAATAATTTTCTTCTGGTGTTGCTAATTGCGTTTCATCATTTTTATTAATATAAACATCTGTAATTTTATCTGTCATATTAATCTCCTTTGATTTGGATTTGGTTCTTTCCAAGGCTTCCAATCAAAATCTATCAATCTATATTCTTTGTCATTAAACTTAGATTTAAAAATTTGATTAGTTACTTGCTTTGCTTTTTTTAAATTTTCATAAGGTATAATCATAAATTCTTCTCCGTGAATAATACCTAGTGAATCTTTTTTTCTTAAAGCCTCTTTGTATTTGTAATCTCTTACACTTACCTTGCCTAAGAAAATTTTATCAACTTTTACTTTGATCATCTTGTACCTCTTTTTTTTCATTTTCAAAAAAATATAAGATAGGTTTATGTAATGCGTTTGAAAGCTCTACAATTCTTTTTGCAGAACAAGCATTAATTCCTTTTTCATATTTTTGTATTTGTTGAAATGTAACCCCAAGTGAATTTGCTAATTCAGTTTGAGTTAATCTTAATTCTCGTCTCCTAGCTTTTATCTTTAAGCCAATAACAGAATTAAAATCTATATCAGATTGTGTCTGAGTTTTCATATTGCTCCTGTGTTTTTGATTTTAGTGGCGGCAGGAAATCGGTTTAAAACCCACCGCCATTTAACTAGAAAGGGAGATTTTCTTATCTCAATTATTTTATTAAACGATTTTTTCATACAAGTCTATTTTTAAATTAATAAATTAAAAATTGTATTTTGATTTGACAATAATTTAGCAAAATAGCTAATTTTTGTATAAAATCGTTATTTTTGGCTAAAAACCTCATATTTTTAAATAAACAAAGTATTTGCTATTTCTCTTATTTTATTTAAGTTAAGGTTAACTAGAAAATGTTTAATCGGTACTATTCTCTAAACTCATAAAAATCCGATTCAGTGCCAAGTGGGGAAAATACTAAGTTTTATCCTGATGCTTGTAGTCGGCTTCTGCCTTGCAATACTACATTGGTTTCGACACTTGGATAGCCACAGAAAGCTAGGATAGCTCCAGCGATCAAGTTTGTTTTTAAAAATAGTTTCTATAACCTTTAGCAAGTTATACTGATGATGTTAGCTAAAATAATAAATACGAAAAACTAGAGAGGAAAACAATATGACACAGCAAATAATAGAAGTTGTAGATAAAGAAATAGAAGATACTACAATTTTAAAATATGAAAACGTTGCAACTCTTGGAGACAAAATTAAAGCTTATGATTTTGATCCAACATACAGCGAAAGTCCTTTTTATCTTGAGGGTATTGTTCTTGATAAAGGATTTTTAGATAAACCTTACAAGTGCTATTTAGTTAAGGTTACTAAAATTGTTTATAATGGCTTTGATAAAACAGATAGCTTTTATGAATATATGAAAAAGATAAAACAAAAGCCTTGGAAATATGTACCATTTGAAACTGATGATGAGTTTAATGGTAGGGTTACAAATATAACAGAAAGAAAAATATGCGTAGAGTAAATATAAAATATAACGATACAATACAAACTAAATCTTTTTTAAATGAAAAAGAATTTTTAAAATGGATTAAAGGTTCTGGAAGTATCGAATTAAACCAAGCACACAAAAAAGTAATAAAGTATGTTTGGAATTTAAACGTAGGAGAAAAAATTGAATTCTTTGGTTGGAGATTTTCAATACAATCTAAAGCTAGAGCGGGTAATCATTTAGTTTTGTAAAACGAAACCAGCGGACTTGCTCTGCTGGTCTATCTACCTTGGTCGGTAGGTACTGATGATGTCAGCCACATCAAAACTAGAATAGGAGAAAAAAATGAAAAAAGGTCAAGAAGTTAAGCAAATGCTTAACACAATCAACGATGATGTTCAATTTAAAGAAGATGTTATTGTTGATATTAAAAAAACAGTTGTGAAAGAAACAATGTCTGTCTTTCCTGAATTAAAATATTCAAACAAAGATAGTGATGTTGGTTTTCTTAATGATAATTCATTAACACAACTTTGTTACAAACTAGATATTGGTACAACTTATATCAATAAATGTTTACCAATTTCTCAAAATCTTGTTGTTCATAATTTATCTTTTTGGCTTAAAGAAATTAAGTCTAGAAATGTTATGATTAGAACACAGAAATGGAGAGACGAAGATAATAAAACTGTTAGAGCAATTTTATCAGATCGTTATAAAAGAATTGATAATGATATTGTTGCTAATGCTTCTCTTGCAAGAATTATGGATATGGGTGCTGAACTCAAATACTGTAATTACGATGGAGATAGTTTGAACATTACAGCAGTATTACCTAAAATTGAGGGTGAAATTGCTAAAGGAGATATTGTTCAAGCTGGTATTACTGTTACAAATAATGAAGTAGGTAATGGCTCTTTAAAAGTTCTGCCATTTATTTACAGATTAGTTTGTACTAACGGTATGGTTGCTCCTGAATATATTGGTCAATTTTATGCTAAACACGTAGGTAAAAAATTGATTGATATTGATAACGACTATCAAGGAGATACAAGTGTAGAAAAAATGTTTGATGAAATTAAGATAATGAATAATCCTCAAATATTTGACACTTTGTTTGCTGAAATGAAAAAAGCTAAAGAAAAGCAAACTTCTTCTTTTGAGATAGTTAGGTTAGCTAAACAACATAATTTATCTGACTCTGAGAGAGCGGGTATCTTTGAAAGACTTGGTAAAGTCTATGGAGATAATTTCACAGTAGATAATTATAGTTTAGCAAATGCTATTACTAACTTGGCTAATGATGAAAATAAATCTGATCAAAGAGCAAGGTTCTTACAAGAGCTTGGCGGTCAAATTATCTTTTATCAAAAGCCTCAATACTTAAGACAATAGACGAAATAGGGAGAGCAATCTCCCTATCTATTTAGGGTTGTTCCTAAATACTGATGAGTCAGCTACTCAAATTAATAGAAAGGTAAATATGATAATATTTAATAAAACACCTAAAGAATTGTTTCAGATGGTTGAAAGACACGAAACAAAAATAGTTTGGTTTGGCTTAGGTTTACTTATAGGGTTAATTCTATGAGTGGAGTAACTTGGAAAACTAGACGTATTAAAGCAATAAATATTATTTCTAAAAAAAGAGGTTATAGAACAAGTGACACTAATCCTTTTTTTGAGGAGTATATTTTTATTTGCAATTCAAAATCAAAAAGTAAAAAAGAATATAAAAAGGAAAGGAGTGAATATGCTACGACTAGTATTTACAATTCTATTCGTAACAGGTTGCTCGTATAAACCTGTAATTGATTCAGCTGGTAGGTCTGGTACTTTTCCAAACAGTAAAGCTGAAGAAATTACTAATGACGAACAGCATTGTCGATATGTTGCTAAATCAAATACTACCTTTTTAAGTAATATTACTTATTGGATATTTGATGAAGATATGCAAACAAAGTATCAGGTTATTTATCGTAAATGTTTAATAGGTCGAGGACACTCGGTATTAAACTAGAAAGGCACTGATGAATAAAATGATGAAAACAAACTATCTTATTGAAGGTATGATTGAAACTTTTAAAAAGAAAAAATCTTCAAGACTCTTTAATGAGATAGTAGGTCTAGTGTTTAAAAACCTTAGACTAGAAAAAAACATTACTGCCGAAGCAGTGGTGCAAGATAATAAAATATACTTTGGTTCTATTTATGATTTATATAAATTTGAAAAAGGTATAAAAACTGATGTATCAAAATTAAATGCTTTACAATCTTATTATAAATATGATGTAAAAAATTTGTTTGATCGTCTTAACTAAAAAGGAAAAAAATGTGGCAAAACTATAATCTAAAAAACGGCATAGTCTTAAGCTATAACGAAGAAAAGCATTTGTACTATGTAAATAATAAGCCTGTAACTTCTGTAACAGGAATTTGCGGCAAAGGCTTACCCAAGCCCAATTTAACTAATTGGTTAGTCTATACACCTTTGAACGAGGCTAAAAGATTAATTAATGATAAGTTAAATATTAATGAGCCCTTAGATAGAGCAGAATTAGAAAGGATTTTTAAAACTGCTAAAGAAAAAACAAATAAGATTAAGGAAGATGCTGGACTTATAGGCGGTATCGTTCACGGTCTTATTGAAGATTATCTAAAGGGTAAAGAAATTCCAAAACAATCTGATAAAGCAGTAGTAAATTGCTGGAACACTTTTTTAGATTGGTGGAATAAACAAGAGTATAAAACAGTTGAAATAGAGAAAAAAATCTTTTCTCTTAAGCATAACTATGCTGGTACTCTTGATCTTATCGTAAAAGATAAGAAAGGAAATCTTGTTTTAATTGATATTAAGACAAGTAATCATATATCATTTGACTATTATTTGCAGTTAAATGCGTATAGATTTGCGTATGAGGAAGAAACTAATCAAAAAATAACATCTTCTTATGTGGTAAGATTACCAAAAAAAGATGGAAATATTGAGATTAGAGAAATACCTCTTAATAGAAAACTGTTCAATGCTTTCCTTGGAGCAAAATATATAGTTGAACAAATGGAAGCAGTTGGACAATAACATAGGAGAAACTGATGGCATATAATAGACCACAGTACAACAATAACTACCCTAAGAAAAATTATAGTAATAATAATTCTAGTGGTAGCAATGGCGGATCAGCTAAACTTACAACATCAAAAAAAGATGGTTGTATATTAGTTGTAACTTTGAATAATCAAAATCTTGTTTTAAAAGGTTTTTACAATTCAAAGGCAAACGAGTGGAAATTGTTTCCTTATTACGATAAGACAAAAACAAATCCACAATTTAATCAGCCTAAACAACAATCGTATCAACGTGATGAAATGGACGATGAATTGCCAAATGAAATGAAGCAATGGCAAAATAGTCCAGCACCTGATACAGACTTTAATCCTGATCAATACGAAAAAGAATTAGGTTAATGTCAGATCAAGAGTTAGCAAAGTACATACAAGTTAGACCTATGGAGTATGACCCTCATAGAATTATAGCTTACATTGATGCTTTAGATAAAAGATGTATCAAAGCTGAAATTGAATATGATAATGTGAAAGATCAGCTCGAGGAAATGTATGACTATGTGGTATTAGAAAAAATGACAAATAAATCTGTTTCTGTATCACAAGCTAAAGTTGAAGCTACAAATGATGAAAGATATAAGAAAGTTAAACAAGAACTTTCTAATAAGAAAAAAATATATCTTATAGCAAAATCTGAATCTAAAAATGGACACAGTTATTGCGATCATTTAAAACAAAAATCTATTAACGAATTAGCAACAGAGAAGCTAACTAGAAATTGATAGTTTGTGTGGGGAGCAATCCCCACATAACCCCACCTAATGTCTTGTTATCTCATATTGAGTTATATCTGTTTTTTCAGTAATTTGTTCAAAGGTATAATTATAATTAATCAAATTTAAATCCATCTGACTTTTAATGTATTTGATCGTGTTATCTATTTTAGGAAACATAGGATATATATCTACAAAGGTCATACAAACATAACTGCCGTAAGGATTGTTTTCAGCTTCTACTTGTACTTCTAAATAAGTTATTACTGCGTCAGTATTCATTATGACACAATAGTTTATTTTTAAATGAAATGCTATTTTCTTTTAGTATTAATTATATCAGTAGCTTTTATTCCATAAATTGCCGCTACGACACTGACCCACAAGCCAACTATCCACCAAGGCATTGCTTCTAATTTTTCAAAATACAAATCTATTTTTTGTTGCATTTTTTCATCTTCCGCAAACACAGACCAAGCTAAAAGAAACAATGGCGAACTAAGTACTAAAAGTACAAACTCGTCTTTCCAGTCTCCCTTTTGACGATCAAATGCTTTACCAGCATATTCAATTTCGCCACGTTTCATCTTCTCTGCGTGAAGTAATTCTGCTTCTGAAATAGCAATTTTTGTTTTTTGTCTATTCTTATAAATTTCTGCACCTGTTTTGAATAAAGTAGGAAGTAAATTAAACCACATCTTTTTGTACAAATCCTCTTAACATATCTAAACAATGTATTGCTTTTTCTATGTCTTGGATTTTCCCTTTTTTATCTTTGTTTTTAATTAAACATCTTGTTGTGTATTTTATAACTTTAGTTTGACAAGCATTTAGATTGTTAACCATACAATACTCAATAGGCTGTATTTTAAGCGATTTGTACCAGTCCCCTGCCACTTGGTCGGAAAGTGGAGCAATCGTGCTGTGCGAGGCTGTATGGCTCTTTAAAAGGGTGTTTTTTAGCTTATTATTGCTCATACTATTTGTTTTATCCAATCGCCCTTAGAATTAAGAACCATTGGCAGTAATCTAGGTACACCATTTAAAATGATACCGCAACCTAAAATAAATCTAGTTTTAAAATTTTTTGCGTATTCAAAAGCCATATTTTTTTGATCAATCATACAACCAACATTCATAGCAAAAAACAAATTATCTGGATTTGCCCAGTAAGAAATTAAAAACTTCGTATGATAATGACCTTGTACTGCTGACATACCCATAGTTTGAGAAACCTTTAATATATCTGCACTTCTTCCGTGTGTAAAAAAACATCTTTGACCATTTGACATTGTTAAAGTTAAATCGTCTATCCATTTCCATTTCTTTGTTCCTAAAAATTCTCCATAATCTTTTAAAAATTCTTTTGACATTCCATATTTTAAAGCACGTCTATAAACTAAACTAGAATGGTTTGAATCTACTTCTGTAACATTTGGAAATATTGATTCTAATTCTTTTATATAAACTCTTGCGGCTTTTAATTCGTGTCCAGCAGAAAACAAATCTGGGTTGTGAGAGTGCATTGAGATTGCGTGAAAGTCTAATAGGTCTCCAATATTAACTACAAAATCTGGATTAAATTCTTTTTTGATTGCTCGTAAAAAGTTTATAGAATCTTTGTGATGATATGGCACGTGCATATCACTAATAACCAAAATTTTTTTGTAAGACATATACTAATGCTTGTACAATTATTTCGAGAATAAGTAAAGCAATTGAGCTATAACTAGAATTGCAACAGAACTAATTCCATAAATTATCCAATTTGTAAATGTGTCAAATTTTTGATCTAACTTTTCATCTAACTTATTTAAATCTTCGTGCATGTGTTTAAGATGATTTGTTTTAATAATATTGATTTCTCTTTTTACTCCTGTCAAATGCCCATACAAAGCTATTAAATGTTCGCTAGTTGTTTTAGGATTTTTTGCCATTAGCTTTGTACTATTTTCTCTAGGATTAATTGAAACCCAGCAGAAATAGAAGTTGTAGCATCTGCTTTTGCTCTCATTTCTAAATCTGATTTTTCTGATAAAATTTCTGGTACTAAATAGTCTTTTCTAAAAGGTGTTCCAAATGATGTAACTAATGATTTAGTTTGAAAAGTATTTCCATTTAAAGGTCTTTGCATAAATTTAGCCTCAACTTCTTTT
>Ga0208645_1002724_pt1 | contig 13780 bp, 19 predicted proteins | sample VirMetDEL_Sep_01_FD_184519 | JGI IMG/M metagenome (GOLD analysis project Ga0208645, IMG submission 184519) | Aqueous microbial communities from the Delaware River and Bay under freshwater to marine salinity gradient to study organic matter... | ecosystem: Environmental > Aquatic > Marine >... | reverse complement strand
AAGATTAGGAACCTCTCCCCTCTCCAGGAAATCTTGAAATGTTTTCTTTGTACCCTCTGGAAGGATACAATCTTCAATTGTCTTTGGGCGATATTTCTCTACCCAAATAAACTCATTACGACTCATTAATTTTCCTCAATTCAAAAGATTCGTCTCCAAGATCAATCCATTCTAACATATCACCTTCCTTCCAACCTAGAGTGTCCAGATAGTTTTCTGGGAATGTAAGAATTCCATCATCATCAATAGTTAATGTTGTTTTCATACCCATTCAGGTTTACGTTCTGGTATTCTAACATAGTTATCTTTGACCCAAGGTTTAGATGCAATATACATTTTGTAAGCATCAAAGGTTGAGATGTTTATATCTAACTTATATTCATCAGGCATTGCTCTCACAAAAGGTGTGGGATATTTTCCAGACCTACCTGTAGGATCTGCTGTAGGGAGAATCTCTTTTGCTGCTAACAAACTATTCTGGCAGGTATGAATTTTACCATACCTTTCTGTGTATTCTTCACAGAGAGCAAGTCCATGAGCGAGCAACCACTGCCAGTTGTTCACAAAGGAGTTTGCCCAGATGGTGCAAGGATGGTTTCTGAAGGCACCTGAGGTGGTCTTGTAGGGTTCTCCATCTGCTTTAGGGATAGTTCCAAATCCATGCCCCCACTTCTCTGAGCACACAATAGAGAGCATCTGACAGGTCTCTAGTGGCATCTTGACAATGTGTTTGTCTGGTAGCACCTTGGCAGATTCCCATGGACTGGGAGAAGTCACAAAAATATTCATAGCAATTTTGACAAAGAAATCATCAATAGGAATGACAACATTATAACCACATCCCAAGACTTTGTTCTGATGAAGTAAGGAACTGAAATGAGATCAGCAATAAAATGCAACATCACACCAAGAGTCACATTCACATGGAGGACAACAAAATAGGCAGTGATCACAAGAGCACTGCCCACTATCCTCATTGGAACATCAATTGGTCTTACTGTTCCAGAAACTGACATAAGTATGCTACACCCCATTGTAATGTTTTAGGTGGGATAGAATCAACATTATCCTCAAGGATTTGTCTTGCTTTCACCAACCTTATGATACCACAGACTTTTGCTGTTGCCTTTGAGATTTCCATAAATTCCTCAAAGTCTTCAGTATTACCTTGTTTGACACCACTTACATAGAGTCTCCTTGCTTCACGCATCAACTCTTGCGTCTCAGCTTCAAAGGTAATTGTTTCCTCCTTGAGAGGAATTTCCAGATTCTTCATGCAGGACATACTAAACTTCATTGCTTCCCTTGTTTCATCAATAGAGAGTGCAAAATCAGATTTGTCCCTAAATGCGTGCTGAATCACACCATTAGTACACTCCATGACTCTGAGGATAGCAATTTTATCCTTTTCAGAGTCTGGAAGTGCATTAAAGATAGAATACCAATCCCTCATCAACCAAAAGTAGAATCAGGTTCCAGAGCAATGAAGTAAGTTACATCAATGTTCTGATTGGTAAAGCGAGAGAGAAGTTTGGAAGACACAACTACATCATAAGTGCCAGGAACAATCTTCAGATTCTCTTCTTTGAAGTTGAAAACAAACTCAGAGTCAGTTTCACCAACAATGATGGAAAAGTCATTAGAAGTATCATTCTTCTTATCACGTGCAACCAACTTGACTACACCATTCTCACCAATAGCAGAGATGTCAGGAAGTTGATAGACAGATGCTGCCTTTTTCAGTTTCTCCAGTTGCTGACTGGTCAGGACAAAACAAACATCCTCAGTAGGCAGTGAGATATCCTTCTCTGGAGGAGCAACAATCACAGTAGGATCTGCAAAGAAATACTTAGAACGCATCTTTCCTTCTTTGATGACCACATACTGATCATTACTAAAATCCAAGTCTGCACTCTGATGCAGAGAAAGTCCATTAAGAAATTGATTTAAGTCATAGATACCAAAGTCCTTGGGGAAATCTTCAGAGACATTTGCTTCAACCAAAATATTCTTCATTACAGAGATTGACCTGAGTTTGCTACCCTCCTTAAAAAGAATAGACTGGTTGATAGAAGAGAAGTTTTTAAGGAGATTTACAGTAGTTTCAGAAAGTTTCATATTCATTGAGGATAGGTTTCACGTTGTGCGTTCTTGTCATTGAAGTGCATCAGAAGTACAGCATAGTGCAGAATCTTCAGAATGTCACGTCTTGCAGTGCCTTTCTTATCATAGCGAGAGGCATACTTGAGAATGTTGGATCTGCAGAATGCTTCACCATCACCACAAGCTTCAATCAGGTCCAGTGTCTGAATCTTGTCATCACCAGCAGAATAATGCTGATTGTATGTACCAGTAATGTAATCTTTAAGTTCATTGAGGATTGCATCCTCACTATACTTGTACTTGGTAGATTTAATCTTATCCATATTCAAATCAAAAGAAATAGTATCTTCTCCCCCTAGTCCAGGAATGAAATTAGAATAGGGAACTTCCTGTGCTGCACCAAAACTGATGGTGTCAGTTCCTTCACCACCATAGATGATGTGATCACCACCAATTCCATCCCAAAAATCATTCCAGTCTTTATTGGTCCCTTCACTCATAGACATAGTGTTAGTCATAATAATCCTCCAATATTATATCAGAAAGGTTGATTGTTGACAACATCAGTTGACTCAATGTCTAGTTGAAAATCTTCATCAACTTTATCATAGAGTTCCAAGAAAGATGCCTTGGTTTCTTCATCAAAACGATTGATACAAACTTGAATTGCTTTTGCCTTATCAGAAAAGATACTGTAAGCATTCACAATATGAACAAGGCGACGAGTGCTAATGATCTCTTCAATTCCACCATCATAGAAGGTCTTGCGAATAATGTCTGCCCAGTCAACCAGGTGCTTACAGAATGCCTGGTCATCACAGATTCCAGAGAGAATTCTTTGCTCAGTGGCAGGTGAAGGATAAGATTGCTCAAAGGTAACACAGAAGCGCTCAAGGAATGCTTCATTCAGAACATTAGTGCCAATGAAACGCCCATCATCAGAACCCTTACCCTTAGTATTAGCAGTGGCAATAATGGTAAATCCTGGAGTAGGTTGAATATACTTACCAATCTTTTTGAGGAACAATCCTTTGCCTTCAAGAATAGATTGCAAACAGAGAATCTTGTTAGATGCCAGATCAACTTCATCTAGAAGCAACACAGCTCCCCTCTCAAGAGCTTCAATGACAGGACCATTGTGCCAAACAGTTTCACCATTAATAAGACGAAAACCACCAATAAGATCATCTTCATCAGTCTCAATGGTGATGTTGACACGGATCAGCTCTTTCTTGAGTTGAGCACAGGCTTGTTCAACACAGAACGTTTTGCCATTGCCAGAAAGTCCAGTAATGAACGTTGGATAGAAAATATTGGACTTAAGAATCTTTTTGATATCACTGAAGTTACCAAAAGGGACGAAGGTATCATCTTTTTGGGGAATAAGGTTTTGTTCCAGAGGAGGAGTGACAGCAGGTGCCTGATAAGTTTGTTCTAGTTGCTCTTGAGCAGTAAGGTTCCATTTACCACGACCAGTCTTATAATCATCAATTTTTTTAGTAACAGTTTGATATGTAGTACCATTCAATGCACACCAAGCACGAAGATCACCTGCAGTTACTTTGTCACCATAAAGTGCTTGAAGAGAAGAGATAATGTAGTCAGTTGAGAGTGCCATCAGTGGTTTGTTTCAATAGAGTAATCATAATGCATATGGGGGGAGTTTGGACCCCCCTTGGTCCAGTTTGCCAATTGGTCAGCAGACCAGATCCATAAACTGACTCAGAACTTTTTTATTTAGTGCCTTTGCTTTAAGATTCTTCGCAAAAGCACTCTTAATCTGTGCCTTAGTAGCACCTTCATCAACATCAAAATCTGTATCAGTACTGAGTGAGTTAGTGGTCATTGCAAAATAAGAAGAGTATCCAGAGTTCTTGATTGCATAGAACTTATCTTTCTTGATAGAACGAACTTTCTTGTCATCAACATTCTCATACTTGGAGATAAAGTTACGAATAGAACGATTATCTACCAACCTGAAGCCAATGAAGTTGGTTTCAGGAAAAGTTCTCTTCAGGTCTTCAAGGAGAATATCAGTGAATGCTGTGTATTCATACTTCAGTTGATAAAGATGACCATTCTTCCTACTGCGCAGATAACTGTTGATAGCAGTTGGATAAGCAGCATACAAACCTTTTTCACTGTCACTCAGGTTGCCACGCTCACGACAGACAGGAAGAACATTTGCCTCACCATCAGTGAGAATCACAACCTGAACCTTTTGAAGATTGTGCTTTTCCTTGAACTGAGGGATCATTTCATAGAGACAAGCAATTGCTTGATTCAAAGGTGTACCAGACAGACCATAACCTGCAGGGGTATAATAATCCACATATTGTCTGATGCCAAAAACAAGACGCCATACGGACAACATCTGCTCATCAAGTGTCTTCTTCTTAAGACCTGAGGTCAAAAGATTGAGAAGTTTGAAATCACGAACCACAAAGTGATTGGCATCCTCAGGATTCAGTTCATCCCTAACAATGGAGTGATAACTGTTAGTGAAGCAGTAAAGATCATAGGGAATATTTACTTTCTGACAGAACCAAATAAGGTTGTAAATCTGTTTGACAGTATCAAGAATCTCATTTGCCATAGAACCTGACCAGTCAAGGATAAAGATCAGACCATGATTCTGACCATCAGGGAGAATTGTTACTTTTTTGAACAAGTCCTCATTAAACCTATAGGTATGCAATTTGCCACAGTCAAGAACACCAGTCTTGGATGTAGCAGCACGTGCATAGGCATCAGCAGACTTCTTACATTCAAATTCTTTCACAAGATAATTAACTTCACGTTGTGCAGTTTTTTTGAACTGTTGATACTGGGAATCTGCAAATGTGAAGTAAGACACATGAACATCACCATTATTATCTTTCATAGGTGTTCCTTGTAGATTCCAACAACCACTGAGTTCTTGATGAACAGTCTCATTAGAAATAATAAACTTGTTCAGATCAATGTTGGGCAGGTCAAAGTAACCATTTTCTACACCATTATTATGACCATTAAACTCTCTAGTGCGTTCATTGAAGATATTATCAGTGCTCACTTCTGGTTCAGGAGATGAATGAGTGTCAATTTCTGATTGTTCAGAGTTTTCAGTTTGCTCATCAGGTTGACCACCTTCCCCTTTCTCTTCACTCTCACCTTCTGAGATATTAGAGTCTACTTGTTCCTTCTCATTTTCTTGTTGTTGCTCACTGTTAGATGATTTGGCACCTTGATTAGAAGGCATATCAACATCAGCAACTTTCTTTTGTGCCTCACCCTCTTTACAATACTTGTAAAGAATTTCAGCAGCAATAATTACATCACCAAAGGTCTCAGTGTTTGAAATAAGATCTCTGATCTCAATTTCTTTTTCTGTGAAAGGAATATCAATGAAATTACCAATCTTAAAATAAAGGTTAACCTTATCAGCAAGATTCATAGAAGAGACATCTTCATCAGCAATGCAGAAGAAGTCATCATCAGACAATTCCCTGTAACCAGCAAAGAAACTCTTGGACAGACCAGGATAGCGACGCTTCATCAGTTTCTCAATACGTGCATCTTCAGTCACATTGATAAACTGGTGAGGAATATTTGATGGTGGATCTTCATTTGGAGTGAATAGAGCATGACCCACCTCATGACCAACCAACATGTCATATACACTGTTAGATGCACGCCTCCACATAGGTAGAGTCAGGACACGAGTCTCAACATTGAACTGAGCAGTAGATACATTTCTGTTCTCTACAATGATATCCTCAGTAGCAAGTAGCTTTGCCAGTTGTGACTTGATCTCGTAATTGATTGGCATGTGTCTTTTGCTGATGGAATCATCATAAAACAAAAGGGTCACCTTTTGGGTGACCCATGTGCCTCTTCTTAAAGTGGCGTAGTGCTTCTTTTCTTGCCCTCAGTGCCTGAGGTTTAAGTTTTCTTTTTTTCTCTTTCTTAGAGTGATGTTGCCAATTTGGAATCATTGTACTTGCCTTGAGAAACCCTTGACCTTTTCAAATTTAAGAAGATGGTTGAACTTGTCCTCCATTCCTGATTTGTGTGAGATCACAAAGATGTTTGCATCCTTTATAACATATCTGATGATTTTTAGAAACTCATCAGTGCCAAGACCATCAAGGGATGAATCAAACACCTCATCCATGATTAACAAGTTAGTGTTTACAGAGTTTTTCATTCTAGCAATCTCTCTCCAGGTAAAGAGTAGAGAGAGATCTATTCTCATTTTTTCACCCTCTGAGAAAGAGGAATATGAAAAGTCTTCATGGATGGGTGTTTCAATGGTTTCATTGAACTCTTCATCAAGTTTAAAGTTGATGTAGAAGTCCATCATCTGTAGATACTTATTAACCTGCTGGTTAATCAAAGGAAGATACTTCTTGATGATTTGTGATTTTACTCCACCATCTTTTAAAAGATTATAAGTGAAGTCGTAATATGAAATACTTTCTTTTTTATCAGCAAGGAACTTATATGTATCTTGAAGACTTTCTCTAAACTCTTCTAACTTTTCATGCTCAGTATTTCTGTTTGCAATCTGACTGGTAATAGTTTGAATTTCAGATTCAAGTCCTCTGACCTGTCTCTGAAACCCAGAAATCTGAGTGTTGTTTGTAGAAATGTCATTAAGTACTTTGCTGATGTCTCCTGATATTTGATTAAAGTGAGACTCTCTCAACTCTTCCTCTTTGATTGCCTCTTGGAGTTCAGTGTAACCCTTCTGCAATTCCTGTGCTTTATTTTGAGAGTCCTCAATTCTATTTACGCGAAAACCCTCTTCAATGTCCTGATTACAGGTAGGGCAAACCCTATTTTCACTAAAAAATTTGTGTTCCTTAACAATACCAGCAATCTTCTGGGATAGTTTGCCTTTGATGCTACCAAACTTACGAAGGTTATCTGTTGAATCAGAATAGTCTTTCAGTTCATTCTGCAACTGGACCAGAGCAACATTCTGACTCTCATTGTCATTCATTCTATCATTCTCAAGAGTCAGAAGAAGATTAATCTTATCTTCTCTCTCCTTGATATCATCCTTACTCTTGCTTTCAATCTTCTCAATAAAGTTCTTTTGCATATCAACTTTATCTTTGAGAGATTCTTTCTTGAGTTCTAGAGTCTTGACCTCTTCTTTGATCAACCTAATCTTACCCTTCACAATGTCATTCATAGAGGAGAAGATCTTAATGTCCAGCAGATCCTCCACCACCTCTCTCCTGCTATTGCAGGGAAGTTGCATAAAGGGAACAAAAGAACTACTACCCAGAATCACAATCTGAGTAAATGACTTGTAGTTCATCTTCAGAACATTCTGTTCCAACCACTTCTGCTGATCAATAGCAGATGAACTTTGATCTAACAGTTCATCATTCCTATAGATCTTGAAGATATTTGGTTTGATGCCTCTCTCTACTTTCCACTTAGTGTTGTTTACTGTGAACTCAATCTCCACCAAGCAGTTCTTCTCATTGGTGCTGTTGATGAGTTGTGCCTTATTGATTTTTCTGAAAGACTTCCCATACAAAGAAAAAGTAAGAGCATCAAGAATAGTGCTCTTACCTGCCCCATTAGTTCCAATAATCAATGTAGTTTGATCAGTATTCAGATTGATTTCAGTAAACTGGTTTCCTGTGCTCAACAGGTTCTTCCATCTAATTTTTTCAAATATAATCATGTGCGTTATCAGGTGGAATCACAATGTCATTTTTAGTTATTATAGCATACCTATGGCCATGCATTTCACAGGTTTTTATCATTATATCATCTTCTATTTCTAGAACATGCATTTCAGGATAGTCAATCTCTTCCAGATGCATGGCATATCTCATTGCATCATCCTCTTCTTCAAAGATATAGAGAACTTGTTCTCCATCCTCATCAACAACAGAATATGCTCCTTCTCTTTCTTTGCCTGCAACTGTGATGATAAACATTATACCAACTCACACGCCTCCTGATACACTTCTCTGATTACATTTTGGATGACAGATTTATCTAGAGTTACATCTGCTTCTTCAATATATCTATTCAAGATTGAAAGTGTATCTTCTGTTTGAACGTCTTCTTGATTGCTATCATACCAACCACCAAAATCAAAGTTTTCAACAATTTTCAACTCTGCAACATTGGAAGTGTATAGTTTATCAATAAACTTTTCAAACTGAGTAGCGTTAGTCTTGCTCTTTACAACAACTTTAACAATTTTATTTTCATAAGGTCTTGTATCAAATACTTGATAGTCATTGTCATCATAGTAAATGACTTTAAAGAGTTGGTATGGATTGTCTACTGGTGTATGTTCAAGAGTTTCTGTGTCAAAAAGTGTGAAACCTCTCTTGTCACCTACATCATTCCAGAACATTTCATATGGATTTCCTAGGTAGAAGACTGTTCCATTATTTGATCTTGTATGGTAGTGACCTGAAAAGACTTTAGAGAACTTCTCAAATAATTTGCTTTCCAGACCATGCTCCATGACGATCTGTTTATTAACTCTAAATCCTTGGAGTTCAAGGTGCCCCATCGCACAGTCGCAAGTTGTCTTTTTAACCAGTTGGAGAGTTTCTTTTTCATTTTCTTCATTAATCCAAGGTACAAATAAAGTGTTTAGGTTATCTAATTTGACTTCTGTTGCAGAAGAATATACTTTGACATTATCATACTCTTTGAGAAGAAGGTCAACAGCGTTGATATCATTTGTATTCTTATAGTATGCATCATGATTGCCAACCATCAGGTGCATAGTGATACCTCTCTCCTTGAGAGGATCAAACACAACTCTCTTTGCCCACTTGAGTGCTTTGAACTCAATACCTTTTCTACTATCAAAGGCATCACCCATGTGAACAACAGTGGTGATGCCTTCTTTGTCTAGAGTTGGGAAGAAAACATCATTATAGAACTGTTCAAAATAATCATGAAATAGTTTAGACCCTTTACGTGCTCCATAATGGGTGTCTGTAATGATGGCAATCTTCATTGGTATCTCAGTTTAGAATGAACAGCATCTTTGATACTGTTATAGTCCGAATAATTTCCACTGTCAAGGTCATTGGCATCAAAAACTTCATCAAAGTCAGTTCTTTCAAGAATCTTGTTTTTGATTTCAAGTTGTTTTTTCTCTTGAGAAATTCTTCTCAGGAAGGCATAGTAGATAATCTGAGTAAAATAAGCAAATGGGTTCTTGGATTTCTCTGGATTAAAGTTATGAATGTATCTTACACAATTCTCAATACCATCACAAATCATATCATCTTTGAACATGTAGTTCACAAAGTTTGGTTTATATGATAAGTGATTAGCGATTTTCAAAAAACACTCACCAACATATCTAGGAATCTGTGGTTTAGGTTCATCATTGAGTTTTGCTTTCTCAACATCCAGAGCATACTGTTCCAGAGCAGCAAGAAAGTCCTTGTTATTTACATAATGTTCTGACTTCTTTGGTCTTGGCATGACTGAATATGTATTTGAAAAACCCATAATGTTACTTTATCTGTTGTCAGTATAACAGATATTAATGTAGTTGACAACCCTATGAATCTGCTGTAGACTAGGTTTGTCCAGGATGAAAGATAAGTTCTAGCTAGATTCGTAAAGCTTCTCTAGAACTTCTTTAGCATCATTTACAGATGAAAGATATCCCATCTTTCTATCTAGTTTAGAATAATTAGTCTTATTTGATTTACGTACATATTCTTGATAATAAAGAATCATCTCTATATCTTCTGATTCAGACATAGTAAGAACATCTTCAAGATTAACAACGAACATGTCATCTTTAGTTGTCTTTAACCAAGGTTCAAATTTATAACCTGTTACTTGACCTCTTATTGTAATCTCTTCAACCACAATGGGGTTAGAGACTAAAAGCATTGTTCTATCTTCTTCTTCTGAAGCTGCTACTTTAGCAAATACTTCATCACCACATTTAAATTTGATAGTACAATAGAAATCATCTTCAATCATACCTATCCTCCTTTTTATTCTTTTATGTTGACTGATATAATGTCATAGTTGAATTGCTCTTGAACATAAATCTTCACTCTTTCAATAAAATGATTCAGTGTATAATTCTTTCTTGATCCTATAGTTAGATCATCAGCAATATCATATAGTTTTGCTTTCACTTTGTTTTTGCCTTTTCTAAGGACTCTACCAATGGATTGCAGATTACGAATCCTTGATTTGGATGGAGAGGCAAATATTACATTGTGAAGGTTCTTAATGTTGATGCCTGTACTGAATGTTCCATAAGATGCAACAATGATTGCATCCTTTTCTGTTTCTGTAATTGCTCTTACTTGTTCTCTATCTTCAGCATCCACACCACCATGAATAAAGAAGACTTTCCTGCCTTCCTTAACTTTTTTATTTAGCATTTCAAAAAGAACAGATCCATGTGCTTCAACCCTACTGAATAAGATGAGAGTATTGCCATCTAAGTCATCAGCAAGATTGACTATAAATTTATTTCTTTTCTCATTGCCAATCAAGAATTGAATCTCATCCTCATAGGTATCAAACTTCTGTGGTTTGTATTTGAGAATCAAACATTGAATGTCAAGAGTGGCAAGGTGTCCTTCATCAATGAGTTTCTTAGTTTGAGTAACCTTATATGAAGGTCCAAAGAGACCCTCTAAGACCCATTTATGGGTCTGTGTGCCATCTAAAGTGCCTGTGAACCCATACCTATACTTAGCATGATGTAACTTGTCCATAATGCCAATAAGAGACTTACTTTTAAAAAGGTGCGCCTCATCACCAATCACCACATCATAATCTTCAAAGAATGACCTATCTAATTGATAGACAGATTGCCAGGTAGTAATGGTGACTTCACTGGTATTGACTCTTTCCCTACCAGCATAGATTCTATGGCAGTGATCTTCTGCTTTCCACCCATAGTCCTGAAAGTCTTTAAACATCTGCTCTACAAGGGACGTAGTGGGCACTACAAGGAGGATCTTCTTGCCAGCATTTACAAAGTATCTGACAATGGTGTAAATCATAAATGACTTACCAGATGCTGTTGGAGAGATTAAAAGTTTTCTATTGTATCTGAGTGCATCATGCACTGCTTCAATCTGATAGTCTCTTGGTTGAAGGTGAGTGATGGACGCCATAAAGTCTTTGACACCTTCTTCTGAAATCATCTCATTGACTTCAAAAGGAAGACCATAGAATTTATTCTCTTCAAATTTATATGAATATCCAGCATTCTCACAGAACGCAATAATCTTATCCAACAGACCAACATAGATCCTTTTAGTCTTCATGTTGAATAGATGCACATATCCATCCCAGTACTTGCTTCTGTACTGTGGCATGAATTTCTTATTAGGAACCTCAAAGGTGAATCTGTCTCTCAGTTCATACTCTACATGAGGTTCAGTTGTAATCTTCAGGTAAACCTCGTTTACCTTCTGTATCACCAGATCAGACATAATATAATCCTACCTGGTGTATTTATTACATACTCTTAAACTTATATTCTAATATCAATCTGTACAACCAATTTTTTAGATAATCAAGATGCTCTTGTTCGGAAGGATGTCTAGAAGGATATCCCTCCCATGTTTCTATTCTTTTACATACACAGTGATACAAAAGATGCACATCTTCTATATCTAAATCTAAATGTAATTCTGGAGCATCTTCTTCATTCATTATCCTAGTCCTGATGAGAAACGCATAAACTCTATTGCATTTTTGATTTGATATGTTCTATTTGAAATTTGTTTCAGTATTTCTTCCAAATAGTTCAACATAGTATCATAGTAATCAATCTTCAATGATGCAGTGGAGAGTTTTTGATCAGCATCAAGATATTTTTGCATAGTGTCCTTGTCTCTAATTTTTTTAGGAAAAGGATCTTTTACATAAACATCAGGATCTGCTTTTCCAGCAAAGTATTCATATCTTTCATGCCTAATATTTTTTCTTTGTTGTTCAGCTTTTTTTCTTAAAAGAAAAATGTTATTATAAAGTTCATAATATTTTGAATGAAGAACAGGAATATTTAAAGATTCTGTATGTAAATTATCAGGGTCAATCTTTGAATCATCCTGCCACATTTTTTGGATTGTATCCAAATCAACCATTAGCAGCAACCAATATCACGAATATGGTATATAGTATACTTGAATGAGACCTCTGCTGTAAAGTAATCCATATCAGCAACAGTAGCATCAAATTGAAGTGTGCTTAAAGCATAAGGAAATAAATCCTCAAAAACTACTTTAAAGTTTGGATTGCTCTGTGCATCCATTACAGTAAGAGTACCATCAGAATAAATGTTCATCCCAGTTTGTAAGTCTGGATTAGAAACTCCTGTTGTTTCTTTCTGGAGATCATATATTTCTTGTAAAGATTCTGGAAATCCAAGACCTCTAATCCAGTTTTGAATCTCCATATAGTTTTCAAGATTCTGATCAACCATGAATCTTAAAGTAAGATCCTCAAAGTCAATAATTTCTCCTGGTTGAGGAATATCCTTCAAACCTGCTGTAGGTTGAACTGTTGTTCTCAATTCCATGGAAGGAATATTCACAGCATTACCAAAGAAAGCAACAGAAGGTGCTCTGGATATATTGAATCTAAACCCTTGTGGTTGTAAAAAATTCCTATCAGCAATTTGATTCCTAGTCAAAACACCAGCAGTGGTTCTAGTGGGTTGTCTAGTCCTAACTTGTGCTGCTGTTGCTGCAGGTTTTAAATTTGGATTGCCAGCCATATCCTTTTTGACTATTTATTAAAAGACATAAAAAAGGAGGTCCTTGTGGACCCCCTGTATAGCACAGATGTGCATTCATCTATTCAGTATGTCTTTATGTCTTTGTCTAACTGCAGCACCTTTGGGGTCTGCGCGTGCTAGTCTCTTTGCTGACTTCTCCTTAGCACGGGCTCTTGCTTGGTTAATTCTTTCAGCAGATGCTTCTGCGTTCTCTTTGAAATGATGGAAATTCATAACCTTTTTTGATTATTTATTAATGAGGTTGCTTTTTCTATCTTCTCGTCAATTTGCTTTTGTCTTCTTTTGGACAAGTAAGGATACATTTTATCTAAAAGGTCTCTCAGTTCCCCTTCAACTCCTCCATTCTTTCTCACTCTGTATATTGTTTTTCTGCCCATTTTTTCGGTATATTTTTTATCACTAATGTGATACGTATTTCCCAGAAAACTTGCTGCTCTAGCAATAACATCTTCATCTACCATTTTAATAGTGAGGTATATTTGTGCCCCCTCATATACTTTGCCATTATGCGTCTTTTTCCATTTTTGAGCCCCTAAAGAACCCTCTCCTTCATAAAGACCTACAAACCAACTAAACTCATCCATTTCTATTATACACAGAATACCATAGAATATTTATATTATAACATAAAAAAAGAGGACCCGAAGGTCCTCTGAATAAATCTTTGTAAAAGAGATTTACATAAGATTTTTGACTGCAACTCTTCTGTAGTAGCGGTTCTGGTTGACCGTGAGAGCACCCAGTCCCTGTCTTGTACCTTCTGCGAAAGGATTAGCAACAATGCCGTAGCGAGTTTTAAATCCGATTTTCGGTTGGAAGGAGTTCTCACCAACGGCACGAACCATTTGGAGAGGAACATAGGGGCAGTAAAACAGACCTGCGTCATAAGGTGAAGAACCCTTATAACCA
>Ga0208645_1002721_pt1 | contig 13787 bp, 18 predicted proteins | sample VirMetDEL_Sep_01_FD_184519 | JGI IMG/M metagenome (GOLD analysis project Ga0208645, IMG submission 184519) | Aqueous microbial communities from the Delaware River and Bay under freshwater to marine salinity gradient to study organic matter... | ecosystem: Environmental > Aquatic > Marine >... | reverse complement strand
ATGTTTGGTCTGCCTTTATTGTATTAAACGCAAGTAGAACTATGGGGTTCTCAGGCCCAAACCCGATAAGTTATCAAGAAATAAAAACATGGAAGGAGCTTACAGATACACCATTGTCTTCTTGGGAGATAGAAGCAATAAAACGTGTTGATGTAGTCTTTATGGGTACGATGAATGGCTAGAGAAGATTTAAAATACCTTATAAAGTTTGATACAGATGACGCAGATCTTATTAGTGCCAATAGGAATGCTAAGTTATTACAAAAAGAAATAGATAAACTTACTAAGGAATTAAATACTCTAGGTACTGTACAATCAAAGAGTAAGGCTTTAACCAAAGGTCAGGTTGCTACTATGAAGCAGTACCAAGCCCAAATTAAAAGTCTTAGAACTACTTTAATGAGCGGTGCAGACGCTATAAATCAACAAGCGACTGCTCTCGTACAGGCAAAGAATAAGGCAAATAAGTTTGGTATGGTAGCTCAACAAGTGGGTTATCAAGTGGGTGACTTCTTTGTTCAAGTGCAGTCTGGAACTAGCGCCCTTGTAGCTTTTGGTCAACAAGGTACACAGCTTGCAGGACTATTGCCAGGATTGGCTGGTGCAGTCATAGGTATTGGTTTAGCTATGGGTACTATGTTGCTTAGGTCTATCCTTGAAGCTAAGAGCGCAATGGAAGATCTTGGTGTAGCTACAATAGATTATCAAAAGGCAGCTAGTACAGCTAAAAGCACTATACAAAGTCTTGCGGTTGAAAATTATATGCTCACCGAAGGTATCGAAAACCAAGCTGAAGCTACGTTAAGATTAGGTATTGCAAATGTTCAAGCTGCAATGGCTGCAAACAAACTAAAAAATGAAAGTAGCTGGATATTCGGTAAGAATGGTTTGTTTGAACTTGGTGGTGGATTTAGTATCCTTGGTTATGAGATTGTTAAAAGTAGTGAAGCTCAATTACAGGAATTAGAGAAACAGCTTGCAAAATTAAAAGAGATCTTAGCTAAGAATAAAGAGCTAGGTGGAAGTACATCAACTAATACAAAACTACAAAAAGACCATAACGATCACGTTGAAACTTTCTTAAAACACCTTAAGGGTATAGAGGATTCTTTTAATAAACAACGTACCTCTATGATAAGCCAAACTGCACTGTTAGAACATGAATTAGCCCTAAGAGAAAACTACAAAGACGAGACATATATACAAGAACGGCTTGAGCAGAAAAAACTAGATCTTTATATAGAACAAAACAACTTAACCACCGCTCAAGGGGATCAGCTTAAGGCAGCATTAAGTAATTTATTAGAGCAGAAGAAAGCCTTAAAAGATCTTACTGACGAAGAAAAAGCTAGACTAAATCTTCTTAGTTTACAGCAAAGTTTAATGCCCACAGGTCTTGCTAGTGGTCGTGGTGGTGACCCCAGACAACGCAACACTCGCTATCAACAAGAATTTGGTTATAAGACTGTAGACGAACTTATAGCAGAGCATAATGCTAAGAATAAAGGCATAAAAGAGACTATAGACCTAACCAGAGAACTAACTGATGCACAGAAACAACAAGTGGCTATAGCTGATAGTATCTCTGGAGCCTTTGGTGACTTCTTTATGGATCTAGTAGATGGTACTACATCAGCTAAAGATGCCTTCAGAGCTATGGCTGCTGACATCATACAACAGCTTTACAGAATACTCGTTCTTGAGCAAATGGTACAATCTATAGCTGGTGCCATTACAGGTGCATTTAACCCTGCCTCTGCTGCTGGTACTAAGGGTACTGTAGCTCCACCTAAAGCCCCTAGAAAATATGAAGGTGGTGGATACACAGGCTCAGGCCCAAGATCAGGTGGCTTAGATGGTAAGGGTGGCTTTATGGCTATGCTACACCCTAGAGAGACTGTCGTAGACCACACTAAAGGTCAGGGTGCTGGCGGTACAGTAGTAAACCAAGTATTCAATATCTCAGCCAATACCTCAGACGATACTAAGAGACTTATTACTCAGACAATAGCACAAGCCTCACCAGCTATCATCAATCAGTCAGTAGGTGCAGTTATGAACCAAAGACGTAGAGGTGGTGCAATGAAATCAGCATTTGGATAAATCATGGCTATAAGTTACCCTCTTAATACACCTACAACTATTGGCATAGAGAGTATTGAACTACGTGCTATGAATGCTGTAGCTGTCTCTCAGTCTCCCTTTACTTATAAGCAACAGGTTATTTCCCATCAGGGTCAAATCTGGAGTGCCTCAGTCAGTATTCCCTCAGTGCGTAGGGATCTAGCCGCTGAATGGAAAGCTATGTTGGTAGCTCTTAAGGGGCCTGTAGGAACATTTCTACTGGGTGACCCTGATTATGCTACACCTAGAGGTACAGTAAGTGGTACACCTACATTGTCAGGTAATGCAGGAGATGCTACTCCAACTATAACTTTGACAGGAACACTTCTAGCTGGTGATTACATTCAGTTAGGTACAGGCTCCGCTGCTAGATTACATCAGGTCTTGGTTGATAGAACTGCTGGTACTAATGTTGAACTGGAAGTTTGGCCCTCTCTTAGAAGCACATACTCAGGTGAAACCGTTATTTACAATAGCCCTAAAGGTGTATTCAGACTTGGACAGAGTACCACCTCTTGGTCGATAGATAACGCAAGTTTCTACGGCATATCCTTTGACGCTATAGAGGCCCTACAATAAATGTCCAGAGTATTACCAACATCAGTAGTTGATGCCTTAGATGATGATGTAGTCTACCCCTTCTTTGCTGTTGAAATGAATTTTGATGGTAGTGATGTATTACGTCTATGGACAGGTGTAGGTACTCTTAATGTACAAGGTGTTGAATGGACGGGTGCTGGCACTCTCTTAGGCATATCTGCTGTAGAAGAGACTACAGAGACTGCTGCAAGGGGTGCAGACATTACTATTACAGGGTTACCTTCTGAAGTGTTGTCTTTAGCTCTTAGTACCCCATATCAAGGTAGAACTTGTAAAATATACTTTGGTCTATTTAAAGCTGCAAAGATAATAAAAGAAGACTCATCTTTCTTACTACTAGAAGATGGATCAAAGATCTATTTAGAGGATCTCAACTCTGGTTTCACTGAAATATTTACTGGTTACATGGATCAGATGAATATTGCTGAAGGTGCTGACACAGGTACTATCCAAGTTAAGGTTGAGAACAAGTTGATTGATTTGGAAAGAGCTAGAGTAGCTAGATATACTGCTGAGTACCAAAGGTCTAGGAATATAGCTGGTGCAAGTACAGATGCCGGGTTTGATTTTGTAGCTAGTATGCAAGACCAGAAACTAGCTTGGGGTAGGAGTTCTGAAAGCTAATGGCTTTATTTGGAATAGACATTGATTTATTAGATGAGGACTCTAATCTATCTGCTGCTATTACTGGCGCTGTAACATTTGCCGTTGCTGCCACCATAGGTTTTCCTGCGCTTGGTGTTGCTGCAATGGGTTTTGGTAAAGCAGCATTACTGGCAGGTGCTTCAGCATATGCTTTAACCTTGGGAACAGCAGCATTAACCAAAGCATTAAGCCCAACTCCAGAATTAAGAGGTGGTGATCAAGGTTATACAATAACTCAAAGAGGCTCAACTATGCCTCATCAGGTTATCTACGGTAAGACTAGAATAGCTAGTGGTATAGTCTTCCAAGGGGTTACAGACAATAACAAATATCTACACAGCGTATTAGCTTTTGCTGGACATGAAGTAGAAGAGTTTGAAACTATCTATTTTAATGATGAAGTTCTTACTCTGAGTGGTAATGACGTTACGGCTCCAGCTAAGTATGTTGGTAAAGTTAAGATAGTTAAGAAGTTAGGTACAACTACACAGTCTGCTGTTACATCCTCTGACTTAGGTGGCGTTTCTCCCCCTTCACAATGGACAACAGACTGTAAACTACTAGCTACGGCTTATCTTTATGTTATGTTGGAGTATGATGCTGATGCATTTCCTAATGGCGTTCCAGAAGTTACAGCAGTAGTTAAAGGTAAGAAAGTATACGACCCTCGTACAAGCACTACAGTTTGGTCTGACAACCCTGCTCTGTGCTTAAGAGATTACATTACGTCAGGTAAAGAGGGTACGAATACAACCCTCTACAACTATGGTATCAGTGAGGATATTGAAAGTGTAGATGACTCTCTTGTTACTATAGCTGCTAATGTCTGTGACTATCTAAACTATCCTGTTCTGTCAGGTGGTACTAGGTTCTCTCTTAATGGTGCATTCACTACTAATACTACACCTTACGATGCTATACAGAACTTATCTACAGCTATGGGTGGACTATTGTGGTATGCTCAGGGTAAGTGGAGAATGAAGCCAGCTTACTACACAGATCCAGTATTAGATCTTAATGAGGATGACTTAAGATCAGGTATATCAGTTAATACTAGACATTCACGTAGAGATAACTTTAATGTAGTCAAGGGTACATTTAGAGGTCCAGAGAGTGACTATCAACCATCTGACTTCCCTCAAGTGCCTATTCTTAACTCATCGGCTTATAATGCCCTATTAGCTGCTGATGGTGGTCAAGAGAGTGTAATTGATTTACAGTTACCTTTTACAGATAACACAACAGAAGCTAGACGTTTAGCTCTTATAACCTTAGAGCGAAATAGGCAACAACTCAGTGTACAGGCTACCTTTGGTCTTAGGGCTTTCCAAGTTCAAGTGGGAGATATTATACGCCTAAGTAATACTAGATTTGGCTGGACTAATAAAGAGTTTGAAGTTGTCTCTTGGGATTTTGGTCTTCAAGAAGACTATGACATTCTAGTTAATATGTCTCTCAGAGAGATTAGTGAATCTGTCTTTGATGAGGTTTCTGATGGTGCAGTATACGAGAGTGACAACACTACATTACCATCCCCATTTGATGTACCACCTGTAGCTGTAGCCCTCACTCAAGAATACAGAGTTATCAATGAGCATGTAACTAACGTCCTTGTAGTTAATGTATCAGCTACAGCTTTTGAACGTGTAGATTACGTCGAGGTAGAGTTTAAGAAGTCTACAGACTCAACTTACAGTGTCTTAGGCACAGGTGACTTAGGTAGATTTGAAATCTTAGACATTGAGACACCTCTAGCTGGTGCAGCAGGTACTATAATCTATGATGTTAGAGCTAGAGCTATCAATGCCTTTGGTATTAAAGGTACATTCACTGATGCACAGAAGACTGTAGAAGCTGACACTACTGGCCCATCTGCCCCGTCTACATTTGAAAAGCAGTTATCTGGTGGTACTCTCTTCTTTAGTTGGACTGCTTCAACTGACTTTGACTTGTCGTATTACAAACTATGGCATAGCTCATCAACTACAGCTACTTTTACTGATGGTTCTGCGCAAGTCATAATCAATAAAGTAGCTAGACCAGCGACATCAGTAGCCTACCCAGCTATCTCAGGGACATTCTTTATTGAGCCTTATGATAAGTCAGGTAACGAAGGTACTGTAGCCTCTGTTGTTGTTCTACCATCTGAATTACCTACACTAGGAACCTCACAGACTGACACTGAGAACCCAAGTTTCGCTGGTGCTAAAACTAACGTAGCTGTGGCTACAGGCCCAGATCCTGATGAGTTAAGACTATCTAGCTTTGCTACTGCACCCTCTACAGGTACATATGAGTTCACAGGATACTTAGATACAGGCTCAACTAGAACTGTAAGGGTATCAACTAACTTAACCTCTACTAGGCATCACGCTAATGCTTCTGGGGGATTAGTAAATTGGGATGACATACCTAATAACTGGGATACTTGGCCTAATAGTTGGGATGATTGGTCAGATGAAGATCAACCCTATGGTGACTTCAGTACAACTATTTATGTAGCTGCAACGAGTGATGACCCTGCTGGTTCTCCTACATGGGGATCTTGGCAAATAGCTGCTGGTGAACTCACAGGCAGGGCATTTAAATTCAAAGCTGAACTCGACAGTACCAGCAATAACGTATCACCAAGCATAAGCGTCTTGGAAGGGATAGTGGAATACTAATATGGCACAACATGACTACAACATAGCTAACCAAACAGCAGCTAATGCTAGAACCGACATAAACAACGTCCTATCAGCTATAGCTACAAACAACTCAGGAACTTCTGCACCTAGCACTACCTTCGCTAATCAATGGTGGTATGATACTGATGACTTTATCTTGTATATAAGAGCAAATGGTAATGATGCTTGGATACCTGTAGCTTACCTAGATCAAACAAATGATAAGTTTCGTATCCTAGATGATACACAGGTAGTAAACACCTCTGGTACTCAAACTGGTTTACTAGGGGATCAGGCTACAGCTACATGGGAAACTGGAACAGGTACTGTTGAAAGCCTTGTGTCACCAGCTAAGGTAGCTGCATCAGCAACTGAGGTTGTAGCTGACTATGCTGTGGGTGTTGATCAAACGTGGCAAGACCTGACAACCAGTAGAGCCATAGGCACTATATATCAAAATAACACAGGTAGGCCAATTAGTGTTCAAATACTTGGTGGGTCTGGTGGTGGTGGATCTACATGGTTTGAAGTTTCAACAAACAATTTTAGCAGTTATGTGACTATAGGCGGCACTAAAGACCATGACGGACATTCTCAAATGGGGGGCATAATACCAAGTAGTCATTACTATCGCATGAGAATAATATCTAATTCTTTTAGTCTCATAAAATGGGCAGAGTTAAGATAACAAACCTTAAGTAAGGGATAAGGAATAATAAAAATGGCAGATCAAAAGATCTCAGAATTAACAGCCCTTACTGGGGCTAACGTAGCTGACGATGATGCTATAGCTATTGTAGATACATCAGCTACTGAAACTAAGAAGATAGTCTTTAGTGAACTTAAGAATGCCCTAGATACAGCCACAGGCTTTGTCAGGATCACTGGCGATACCATGACTGGTGACTTGTCCTTCGGTGACAATGACAAAGCCATCTTCGGCGCTGGGTCTGACCTACAGATTTACCATGATGGTAATTCAAAGATAACTGATGTTGGCGATGGCAAACTGGAACTTCATTCCAATGGAACAGGCGTGTTTATTCAAAAAGGTGCAACTGAGTACATGGCTCAGTTCCTTACGGATGGTGCAGTAACTCTGTACCATGACAACGCCCAGAAACTCGCCACCACCTCCACAGGTATTGACGTAACTGGCACAGTGACTGCTGACTCCTTGACTATGGATACAGGCGGTGTTGCTCTACTTAAAACAGCAACCGACGATAATATAAGAATATCTCAACAGACCCATGCAAGCATACAAGCAGTGAATGATGCTGCAAATGCCTTTACTGAGTTAAAGCTAGATGGGTCTACTCTGTTATTGAATAGTCAAAGCAACGGTAATGTTGGGATTGGCACGAGTACAGCGTTGACTGGCCCTTCCCCTGCAACTGCATTACGCATTGGCAACCAAATAAACATTTATGAATATGATGATGGCTCAAACCCAGTTCAAATGAACATTGACCAAAACATTGATGCCAATGAGAATTACATTACCACAGACCACGCGGCACGTTATCAAATGCGTGATGGTGTTCATAAATGGTTTACTACAGGTTCAGGAACGGCTGGAACTGCAACGAATATAGGTGCTGGTGAAGCAATGCGCATCGACAGCAGCGGTCGGCTTTTAATTGGAAATACAGATGGCAGCTACGCTAGTGCTAATGCTGATAATATAGTTATAGGCGATAGAACATCATCTTCAGAAAGCGGCATTACATTTGGCTCAACAGTCGCAAGTTCTTTACGATTTGCAGATAGCGGAACAACGCAACGAGGTTTAATTCAGTATGTTCATAATGATACGATAAATACTGACTATATGAACTTCTACACTGCCAACGTAGAAGCCATGCGCATCGACAGCAGCGGTCGGGTTGGAATTGGTGGAGTTCCTAACACCAACTGGCGTAATGATATAGCAGATCAAGAAGTTCTTATGCTTGGTACTGAGGCTACTTTTTTCGCAGATAGTGGTGTGACAACTGAGCTTTGGAACAATGCTTATGTAGATAATGATGATGTATTTAAAAATATATCTACAAGGGGAGCTTCTCGTTATTTTCAATATGAAGGGGCGCATAAGTGGTTTACTGCAGCTTCTGCTAGTGCAGGATCAAATATAGGCACTGAAATAAACACTAGCCCCAAAATGACACTAGATGTCAGCGGTAATCTGTTGGTGTCTACGACAAATCAACAACCTGCATCAACAAGCGGCGTTGAAGGTTTCAGTGTATATGCAGGCGGTCAGGTGCAGGCATCGAAAAACGGTGCAACGGTAGCTAGGTTCAACCGAAATTCCTCGGACGGCGACATCGTGCAGTTCCGCAAAGACGGCGCCACGGTGGGGAGTATTGGGGTAGACAATACGGACAACCTAACAATCTCAGGAAACTCAAGCCACTGTGGTTTAAACTTTAGCACCGATGATGTTAATCCATATAAAAATGGAGCCTACACTAACGGTACTACAAGTTTAGGCTCTGCTAGCACCCGCTTCAAAGACCTCTACCTCTCTGGCGGTGTAGTATTCGGCACTGGTGGCCCATCTCCAATCACAAGCAATACGCTGGATGACTATGAGGAGGGCTCTTACGATGTCTCAATTGTTATGGATAGTGGGACTGTCACATTAGCTTCTGACTATGACGGTATGAAGTACATTAAGATTGGTAGAATGGTCACAGTACAAGGTCAAATTCGTGTTGAATCTGTTTCAAATCCAAGTGGTTTAATGAAAATATCCCTGCCTTTTGCTATTGATCAAACAAGTGATGAAGGTAGAAACATTAGCGGGTGTGTCCCACGATTGTACCAAGCCTCGGTTCCGAGTGGTGGGTTATATCCTTATCTAACAACAGTTTTTAATTTAGGCGCATACGCACAGTTGGAGTGGGTGCGAAATAACGCTACAACAATTAATCATGTTCCCGCCGCAGACGAGTATTACATAATTAATTTTAACTATTTTACAGCATAACCCACCGCATAGCTTTGGGTCGGACAGGTGGCACTAACGCCACGGTAAAAACAGGAGGCCAACATGGCACTTACAGAAGAAACAGTACAAGACAAAATAGAGATCGTAGGTGACTACAAGCACATCCAAGTGCGCACTGCCACAGTCATCAAGCGTGATGGCGTAGAGATCAGCCGTAGCTTTTCACGCCATGTCGTTGCACCAGATGCCGACATCACAGGTGAAAGCGCAGAGGTACAAGCCATTTGTGCGGCAGTACACACAGACGAAGTTAAAGCAGCCTATGCTGCACATCTAGCAGCACAGGAGGTATAAGCTATGATTACTTACACTTGGAGTATTCCAACTTTAGAGCGTCACACATCAGATGGTGGCGTTTACATTGCTCACTGGCGCTGCACAGGCGTTGATGAAGATGGCAACAGCGCATCTAGCTATGGCACTTGTGGTTTAACCTACGATGCTTCTGCGTCCGACTTTACACCCTATGACGATATTACTGAGGCTCAAGCTCAAGGCTGGGTCTGGGGTCATGTATCACAAGCTGATACTGAAGCTGCTATTGCTACTAAGATTGATGCGATAGCTAATCCAACGTCTGCAAGCGGAGTACCGTGGTAGACATAACCTAGAAGGAGAAACGTAATGGGCGAGAAACAAACACAAACCATTATGATTGATGAAGTAGAATACAACGTGGAAGACTTTACAGATGAACAGAAGGTTCTAATCAACCACGTTATGGATTTAGATCGTAAGATCGGTAGCACTAAGTTTAACTTAGATCAGCTTAATGTGGGTCGTGGGGCATTTATGAATGCTCTTAAGGAAACTCTTAAGCCAGATCCAGAGCCACAGCAACAACAAGCAGCTTAATTAAAGGGATGCCTGACAATGGGATATAAACTAGGAACACGTAGCTTACAGAACTTGTCAGGCGTTCATCCTGATATGCAAGCTGTAGTTAAGAAGGCAATAGAGATCACTGAAGTAGACTTCACAGTCATCGAAGGTATACGTCATATTGATCGTCAAAGACAGTTACTCAAAGAGGGTAAGTCAACTACCCTTAACTCAAGACACATCACAGGCCATGCTGTAGACATGGTTCCTTGGCCTGTAGATTGGGAAGACTTAGATAGGTTTGAAACTATGGCTGAAGCCATGAAGGATGCAGCAGAAGAGCTTGACATTTCCATCGTATGGGGTGGTGACTGGAAGAGCTTCTATGATGCCCCTCACTTTGAACTTGATCGTAAAGTCTATCCAGCATGACCAAGGATGAAGATAATTGGCACCTTTCCAGAAGTGTCCCTATAACCCTTATCTTTGGTCTTATAGCTCAAGCAGCAGCTATTGTGTGGACTGTATCTATGATGATGTCAGACATTGAACGTAATTCTGAAGAGATCATGCGTCTACAGTCTAGGATGTCTATCGTAGAAGATGCAGCACAAAGACAAGCAATATCTATGGCCCGTATAGATGAGAACATTAAAGCAATCCGACAGTCAGTAGAAAAGATGGCTAATGATAAGTAAGGATTGTTATGGTAGACCCATTCACGGCTCTAGCTGCCGTCAAGACTGCTGTTAGTGCAGGTAAAGAGCTTGTCTCAGTTACTAAACAAATAGGTGAGTTCTTTGATGGTGTCGATGAACTAAGGAATACTCACAATAAGAAAAAGAATAGTCTCTTCTCAGGTGATGATGAGAACAGTATGGAAACCTTCGTTAAACTACAGAAGGCTAAAGATGCTGAAGAAGAACTCAGAGCCATTGTTATAGCTACCAGAGGTTACTCAGCTTGGGGTGAGCTACAGGAAATAAGAGCTAGAACACGTAGAGAACGTAAGGAAAGAGAAGCTGCTGAGAGGCTCCGTAAGCAAGAGATTGTAGAGAAGGTAGTTGTTATCGGGGGTACAGTAACTGTGTTGTCTATTATAACAGGTATAGCTGTACTTATAATAATGTCATCAAAAGGGATGTTATAATGGGTTTAGAAGCTAAAGGTACTTTCCCATTCCAGATGTACCAGATACCTGAGTTTACAGCTACTACAGTGACTACAGCACCTATTCTCCCAGCTAAGGTTAGTGCTGATAAGCCAAAGGTTGTAGAGCCAGCTACTCGTAGTGAAGTTACTATAAGGCTAGACAAGTACTGGCAAGAGAAAGCTGAAGAACTCTTAAACAGACAGAGAAGTATGGCTGAGTTAGCCTACAGTCCTAATGGTAGAATTGTAGCACCTATAGATGTAGGCAAGATACTAGACGTAGAGGTATAACATGACAGCAGCAATGGAACGTATACTAGCTTGGAAACTACTACCACGACTAATGATGTTAGTTATGACTGGTATGTACATCAGAGTGATTGAGTGGTTTATGTCGCTACCACCAGAGGCTATGACATCACAGGCAACTGCACTTACAGCAACTGTAACTGGAGCCTTAACTGGAGCCTTTGCAGTTTGGTTAGGGAATGAGAGCAAATGATTGGTCAAATCTTAAGTAGTGTAGCTGGTCTAGCTACAAGTGTAATCGACAGTAAGACACAGATCAAACTAACTGAAGCTGAGATAAAGAAGAAACAGCTTACAGGTGAGATAGATTGGGATCTAGCTGCTATACAAGCTACACAGAATAGCTGGAAGGATGAATGGATAACCCTACTCTTCAGTATTCCCTTGATACTGGCATTTTGTGGTGATTGGGGTAATGCTATAGTGCAAGCAGGTTTTGCAGCACTTGAGACTATGCCAATATGGTATCAGTATTCCCTTGGTGGGATCGTATCAGCATCCATAGGAATTAGGTCCGTATCTAAATTCTTCGGTAAATAATAACAACAAAAAGACTACCCCAGACAAACTTAAGCCCCTGTATCCTTAGTTGGACGCAGGGGCTTTTTCTATTGTGTCATTGCTTTAAACGTACTAGTTAAAGACTTTAGTAAGTTACTCAGTGTAAAGTAAGCATAGTCCACTTCTTGTTGTAGTTTATGTACCTTCCAGACCAAGTAGAGTGTAATACCTAAGTGTACTAAGTCTACTGACTGATCTAGGCTTATCATTTCTTACTCTCCACCTGTATCAGTTTAGCTAGATACCAGTCAGCCTTCTTAAGATCCTCTAAACCATTCTTGTAGCGCCACCTATGAAGATACTTAGCTATATTCCCTCGTAGGTATCCTACAAACTCATCCTTACTTAAGAAGTCCTCAATGTATTTGATACACTCAATAGTGCCTTGTCCGTAATGTGGTGGACTATTTACATTATCAGATTCCATCTTGCTTAAGTCCCACTTAGCCATTTATTCCCCTTTCAAGTGAGTTTTGAGTTCTGAATAACCACCTATGTAATTACCCTCTCGATCCCAAATTTGTGGAACCGTCTTAATACCACACATTTTAAATAAGTCGAGTACCCATTTAGAATCATTAAGGGAGTAGTACTTCACTACAATACCACTATCCCTTAGTAGACCCATAGCTTTAGAGCAGTAAGGGCAGTCAACCCGCCCCACTAATGTGTATACCCCACTCATGTTAGATCTACTATTTCACAAGTGTCACCACTACAAGCCATTGTCTGACTACCAGCAGTGTTATCCTCATCCTCATATTCTGAAAGTTCAGACCAGTCGATAGACTTTGGCATAATAGCTAACAATTCTTCGTAGTCCTCCTTGGTGCAGTCCTGATAAGGTGCTTGCTGATAAGTATGATCTGAGTGAGGTAAGAACGACACCCCTGACATCTCATCAAAGTGTTTGTAGACAAAGGCACCCACTTCCATCCACTCATGATCACGTACTGAGATCGTCACTGAGGGCTTATGTTCACACCATGACCTCTGATAGATTAACCATGTCTCTAGCTGCTCTACGGCTGTCATATCGTTTCTAGTGACTGCTCCTTCTGGTGACTTAATAGGGAAACTAAAGACTGTAGTTGTGTCGCCCTTCATCACACAAGGTTCGTTAGGTACACCCTTATCAATCATGAACTTCGTCAGCGGGTCTTTGTTATCTCCACGCACAGTACGAACATAATAAGGGCTGTGACGAGCATGAATGCCACTAGCAGAATCAACAAGTTGGGAGACAGTACCACTTGGTTTAACGCAACTGATAGCAGCAGAAGCAGGGATGTTAAGGCGTTCAGCCCACTCAGCATTCGTAGATATTGCAACATCTTTTAACCTTTCCAGGGTTTTCTCAAGACCAGCATTTTGACTGGTAGTTAATCGGTTGTCCATGATGCCCGTTAGGGATACACCTAGTAATCTCTCCTCTTCTGTGTTCTTGTTCCAGACCTTACGCAAGTAAGGGAACTTGGTCATAGACGATTGGATAGTACCTAGTATTGTAGCTAGGCGTACCTTACGCTCTAAGTCATCAATAGTGTCTGTAGCTCGTACTACAACCTCTGTCAGGTTACAGAACTGATTTGGTCGCAAGATAATTTCGCTACAGGGGTTAGTACCAAACTCATAGTTGGGATCTCTACGTCCATTCTTAGCTGCCTGTGCCTTACTTGCCTGACGATTAAAGACACCACGTTCACCTGACTTACTTTCAACTAATGCAAGCCACTCACGCATGAATGTCTCCATGTCAGGTTTCTCTGTGTAGCTCACACTGTTATTAGCCAATGCACGATGGGCTGCTGTTTCCCACCATTGTCCTGACTTAGCATGACGCATACGGTCATCTGATAGGTTAGACAAGCTAATCATAGCACTACGAC
>Ga0208645_1002718_pt1 | contig 13806 bp, 17 predicted proteins | sample VirMetDEL_Sep_01_FD_184519 | JGI IMG/M metagenome (GOLD analysis project Ga0208645, IMG submission 184519) | Aqueous microbial communities from the Delaware River and Bay under freshwater to marine salinity gradient to study organic matter... | ecosystem: Environmental > Aquatic > Marine >... | reverse complement strand
AACAAGAGATTTTACAAGCCCACCAGCACTATATGTTGGACTTTACACAGCTATCACCGATGGCGAAACACAAAGTTGGACAGAAGTAAGTGGAACTGGCTACACAAGAAAAGCAGTTACATTTGGTGCAGCTTCAGGTGGCACAGCATCAAACAGTGCAGACGTAGAGTTTGACGCAGCAGGTGCTGGCGGATGGGGCACAGTTATAGGACTATTTGTCAGCGATGCGTCCAGTGCGGGAAATGCATTATTTTTCGGAAGTTTGTCGGCCAGTCGTGCAGTAGATGAGGCAGATATTTTTACCATCGTAGCAGGCAATCTAAGCATCAGTCTAGCTTAATAAAAGTAGATTATGTCTGATAGTTTGTATTTTGATGAAGGCTATGCAGATCAGGGTTATGTTGTAAGATACATTGACTCTGGTACTGTAGGCCTGCCTTATGTAGATGATGATTATGTTGTAGATGACTATATTCGCCCAGCGGAGACTATTGCATTTACACTGACTGCTGATGCGTCAGTAGAATCATCAACGACTGTGGATATATCAAGTGCATTTACTTTATCAGCAACTGCCAACAACATCATAAGAGTATCAGGTACTGATTATACTTGGGATGATTTAGGCGATTACACTTGGGATGATTGGCCAACCATAGTTTGGCAACCTGATGCACTTGTATTGGATGCTCAGTTTGGTTTAACTGCAACTGCTACAACCACATCCACCGCCGTTGCAAATCTATCAAGTGTATTCAGCGTGAGTGCAGATGCAAGTGTAACGGTGCCAGGCAGTGCAACGCTATCCAGTGCATTTACAACAACTGCAGATGCAACTATTAAAGTGCCTGCAAGTGCAACACTATCCAGTGCATTTACTCAAACCAGCACAGGCACAAGAACAAGAAATGTTTCAAGTACAATAGATTCAGCGTTTTCGGTTGTTGGAGCAGGCACAAGAACAAGAACTGCTTCAAGTACAATAGATTCAGCATTTGGATTGACTGGCAGTGGACGAAGAACAATAAGTGGTTCAAGTTCACCAACTGGTATTTTCTCCTTAACAGCACAAGGTCATCCATATGACAAAGCTGATGCACATCTTGATATTGTTGCTACACTTTCAGCAAGTGGTAGAATAACCAGTACTGGTGCTGCAACACTGAATGCAGCATTTACACAGGTATCTAATGCAACAAGAAAACGCACCGCAGTTGCAGACTTAGATGTAGATTCAAGTTTGAGTGTTGATGCAAATCGAATAACAAGTTTTGCAAGCACAATACAAAGTGCATTTGGCACCAGCATTGAAGGCACAAGAAAACGCAGTGCTACAAGTGCATTTGGTGCAGTATTCACACTCACTGGAATAGGCAGTTACAAGTTTACGGTTCCATTAAATCGTAGATTTACCATTGAATCTGAAACTAGAAACATAGAAATACTCAAAGAAACGGCGATTTTCGCCCTTGATTCTGAATCCCGAATAAATAACATTGTACCAGAATCAAGTGAATACGAAATAGATCAAGAAACAAGAATACTTGATACAAACTTTTAAGGAAGCATCATGGCTACAACAACAGGATTTTACAAAGACAACGAAGGCACACTAATCGACAAAGATTCAGAGGCTGCCTTGGACTATTTGATCTCATGGAGTCAGTGGCTACCAGGCGGTGATGAAATCTCAACTTCAAACTGGAGTGTAGAAACCATCACCGGCGACACTGATGCTTTGGTATCAACGGACACAGGCTCAACCACAACAACCACAACAATCACTCTTTCAGGCGGAACTCAAGGCAACATTTACAAGGTCTACAACACAATCACCACTACTGGTGGTTTGACAGATAGAAGATATTTTCGTGTTAAAGTAAAAGCACGATCAATGTAAGGATTACACAATGGATGAAGCACCCAAAAAGAAAAAGGGGAGAGTCAGAGTTGTTGACGTAGATCGCGAAGAGATCTGGAAGTTGGCAAGGATTGGCTGTACACTCAGAGAAATGTCGTTTATGACAGGTCTCGCAGAGGAAACCATCAGAAAAAACTTTGCAAAAGAACTTGAGCATGGTCAAAGTGCCGGCAAAAGAGCTTTGCGCAGAAAACAAATGGAAAAAGCCATGGAAGGGTCAGATCGTATGTTGGTTTGGCTTGGCAAACAATATCTTGGACAAAAAGAAGTTGTGGCAGATGGTGATGATGATACACCGCTACCATGGAAGGATGATTAAGTGCCATTAACAGCCCCTCAACAAACAGTAGCAGATGACACAAGTCGTTTCAAAGTTCTAATAACAGGACGCAGATTCGGCAAGACTCACCTGTGCATGAGGGAGTTGTGCAAAAATGCAGCTCAAAATCCTGGCAGTGTCAACTGGCTGGTTGCTCCAAGTTATAGAATGGCAAAACAACTTACCTGGTTGCCACTGTTGGATAAACTCAGCAAACTACGTTGGATCAAAAAGAAAAACGAAGCGGAACTCACAATATACCTTAAAAATGGCAGCATCATTGGTTTGCGTGGTGCAGACAACTTTGATAGTTTGCGTGGAGTGGGTTTGGACTTTTTGATTATGGACGAGTTTCAAGACATTCCAAGAGAAGCATTCACAGAAGTTTTGAGACCCACGCTGAGTGATAAAAAAGGCAAAGCATTGTTTACAGGCACACCCAAAGGTTATGGTAGTTGGAGCCATCAGTTGTTTACAACAGCACTACAAGAAGATGATTGGAATGCTTTTCAGTACACAACCATTGAAGGTGGCAATGTTGATGCTGATGAAATAGAAGCAGCAAGGCGTGATTTGGATGAACGTACATTTCAAGCTGAATATGAAGCCAGCTTCTCACAGTTTGGAGGCGTGGTAGCCTACAACTTTGACTACAAAGAATGTATCAAACCTCTAAACAATCCAAACACAGATGTTATACACGTGGGCATGGACTTCAACTTATCACCAGGAACAGCAGCAATCTTTGATATCAGAGGCGACATTATACATTTCCACGATGAGATATATATGCTGAATAGTAACACAGATATGATGGCGGCAGAGTTGAAAGAAAGATATCCAGGTAGTCAAATAATCATTTATCCTGACCCTGCAGGCCGTGCTAGAAAATCGGCATCAGCTGGTCGAAGCGACATTAGTATCCTGCAAAATGCAGGTTTTGTCGTAAAAGCGAGACCACGCCACACACCAGTTAAAGATAGAGTGAATGCACTCAACGCAAGATTAAAAAATGCAAAAGGAGAAAGAAAGATTTTTATCACTCCTAAATGCAAAAAACTAATAGACAGTATAGGAAGATTGAGCTACATCGAAGGCACAAATCAAATAGACAAAAACTCCGGTTTGGATCACATGTTTGATGCTGCAAACTACGGAGTGGATTTCCTATTCCCAATCAAAACAGAATACACCAACAATGACGAACCACAGCGTTGGACATTCGGAACAAGAACCAAAGGGTGGTAAAAATGAAAAAGACAGAACTAATAGAAGCGCATCCAGAATGGAAAGCAAGGATCAAAGATTATCAGTTTTTAATGGACAGCTACGAAGGTGGTCATTCTTTCTTTGAAGGCGAATATTTAACCAGTTACATCTACGAAAGTAGAGAAGAGTATGAACAAAGATTGGCAAATACTGCATTAGACAATCACGTGAAGGCAGTTGTTGGTATTTTCAACAGCTTCTTGTTCCGCCAAGAACCCAAAAGAGAGTTTGGCAATCTCAGCAACGATCTCGGTTTGGTAAACTTTTTAGAAGATGCAGACATGGATGGTAGAAGTTTTGATGTTGTGATGCGTGACATTTCAACCTATGCTACAATATATGGCCAATGCTGGTGTATTTTGGACAAACCTGCTACACAAGTTCAAACAAGAGCAGAAGAACTTGAGCAAGGATTGCGTCCATATGTAAGTATTTTTACACCTGAAAATGTACTAGATTGGCAATATGCAAGAGCTGGCAATGGTGCGTACTATCTCACCTATCTAAAAATATTTGAAGGCAGTGACAGCGGAAGAGATGTGTTTAGAATCTACACTCCAACAGAAATCAGTGTGGTGAGCATTGGTTCAGGAGACGAAGATGCAGTGATTGATCAGGTTATGCCAAACCAGCTTGGAATGATTCCAGCGGTTTGTGTGTACAGCCAACGCAGCAAAGAAAGAGGTATTGGTATTAGTGATTGCGGCGATATTGCAAGAATGCAACGCAGCATCTACAACGAAATGAGTGAACTAGAACAACTAGAACGCATTTCAAATCATCCAAGTTTAGTAAAGACACCGGGCGTGAGGGCTCATGCCGGTGCTGGTGCTATTATTGATGTTCCAGAAGATACACCAGAAAATCTGCGTCCGTATCTACTGCAACCAAGTGCAGCCAGCATCGACAGTTTGTTGAACTCAATCAACCAAAAGATTGAAGCCATTGATCGTATGAGCCACATGGGTGGCATACGCAGCATTGAAAGTCGCAGGCTATCGGGCGTGGCACTTGCAACAGAGTTCCAACTACTAAATGCAAGATTGGCTGAAAAAGCAGACAACTTGGAACATGCTGAAGAACAGATTTGGAGAATCTATGCAGCATGGCAAGGAACAGTTTGGAATGGCGAGGTAGAGTATCCAGACAGTTTCAATATTCAAGACAAGTACAATGATATGGTTATGTTGAAAACAGCAAAAGATGCTGGTGTTAAAAATCCTGTCCTAAACAAAGAAATCGAAGACAACATGTTGAGATTGATTGTCAGTGAAGATAGATATGAAGAAATACAATCAATGCCACAAAAAGATGCTGTGACACACATGCCTGTAACAAATGCACCTGATTTGGTAACACATCTTAGAGAAATGGTACAAGCTGGATACACTGACGAAGAAATGTTGGCACTGCATCCTGAACTAGAACAAGTATTTGGCACACAAGGTTTTCAACCAATCGTAGGCGATGTTGAATGATAATAAAGATTCCAGAATATGATGAAATGGAAAGAGAGTTTCTTTTTATTCTAGAAGACTCTGAAATACATCACGAGATTATAGATCGATTTAAAATATACATCACTGAAATAGAAAAGTGGAACAAAAAGGCAAACTTTGAGGCAAGTATTAGAGCAAGAAATGCGCTATTAGATTTACACAAGCTAACCAAACAGCGTAGAAACGAAATAACGCAAGAAAGAAAAGACTTGGGGTTGATATAAAATGGAATGGGAAACTAGAATGGCACTGGTAGAGCAAAGTTACGCAAACTTGGAAAAGCGCCTTGAAAAAGTTGAAATAAAACTTGACGACATCAAAGAACAAATGACCTCAAGTCAAAATCATATCACCAAAGTAATCGTTGGTGCAGCTGGCACAGTGTGCGCAAGTATTTTGTCAGTTGTAGTAGTGATGTTGATGAACATGTAAGATAAGGGGAGGGCACCACAATGGCAATGAAGAAGAAAAAACGCAAAACCAAGCGTAGAGGCGGGAAATAACCCCGTCTTGCGTTTAAACGCATAAATAACTTTGCGAATAACTCGTAAGAGGATTTCGGTGACTTCGACCATTAACAGGAGGATATAATGAGCGAACAAGAACAAGAAACAGGGGCAACTGGCGAGCCCTTTGAAACATCAGTTTCAGAACCAACCCAGGCAGAGACGACGGACAAGACGTTTTCCCAAGATGACGTTGACAAGATTGTACGTGAGAGATTGGATCGTGAACGCAAGCGATTGGATAAAAAATATGGTGATGTAGACGTTGATCGTTATCGTCAACTGACTGAAAAAGAAGAAGCAGATCGCTTAGAGGCACAAAAGCAGCGTGGCGAGTTTGAAGCTATTTTAAAAGAAACAGTTGCAAAAAAAGATCAACAGTACAACGAACTGCAACGCCAGCTCACAGAAATCAAAGTTGACGGTAGCCTACTGAGTGCTGCAAGTGGCAATAGAGCCATCAATGCACAACAGGTTTCAGCGTTATTGCGTAATCAAGTGAGACTGGGTGAAACCGGTGAAGCTGAAGTTACAGATAGCAATGGAAATGTCAGATACACCGATGACGGTATGCCAATGACAGTTAATGATTTAGTTGGAAGTTTTTTACGAGACAACCCACACTTTGTTAGCTCAGGTCCAGCAGGATCTGGTACAGGCAATGCAACATCGGAAAGTGGAAGTCGAAAAGGCATGGGGAACATTGATCCAAATCAACTTAATATGAATAACCCTGAAGATCGCAAGATTTACAGGGAATATATGAAAAACAAAGGCATTAAGATTTAAAGGAGAATATCAATGGCCAATACAACATCAACCACGCTGGACGCACTGTTTAGCGACATTCAACAAACTGCCCTCTTCACAATGCAAGAGCAAGCATTTATGCGCCCACTAGTTCGCAACTTCAACCTAGTAGGTCAACCAGGCAAGCAAGCAAAAGTAGGTATCTATCCTGCTATTTCGAGTGGCTGGACAACTGGTGAAAACACAGACGTTTCAACAGCAACAACTATCACAGCAGTAGAAAAACTATTTGACGCTGATGAAGTTGCAATCATGGCAACACTAACTGACACAGCACGTGACAGTGCAATGGACGACACAGCAGCAAGCATTGGTCGTGTGTTGGGTGAAAGTTTAGCCCGCAAAGTAGACACTGATATTTCGGCACTATTTTCAGGCTTCTCTACAACAATCGGTGCAGCAACACAGCCAGAACTAACAGCTGATTTGATCTTCCAAGCAGTTGCAAATCTACGTTCAAACTCAGTAGTTGGAAACTATGTAGGTGTATTCCACCCAAATCAAACATACAACTTGAAAAAGCAGTTGACAAACGCAGGCGCAGCCGCAATGAGCCACAACCTAAGTGACTTGGGCAACCGTGTGTTAGACGCAGGCTTCATCGGATCGCTCGCTGGTGTTGACATCTATGAATCAGCAGTTGTAACTGGTGACTCAGCAGGTGCATTTGTTGGTGCAGTTATGCACTCAGACGCATTGGCGTTTGCACTGAAAAAAGATTTAACAATCGAAACGCAGCGCGATGCTTCGTTACGTGCGACCGAAATAGTTGCAAGTATGACATACGCCGTAGGTGAACTACAAGACCTACACGGTGTACAAATCATCACTGATGCAACCATAGACTAAATCATAAAACTATAAAAAAAGGGCTCTTTAGGGGGCCCTTTTTCTTTATCAACTAAATAGTTTGACAGAGAAGGACTTTGTCACCCTATAGTAGGACTAGAGGAGGCCCTAATGGCTTTAACGATTGCAACAATAGCGGACGTATTAGAATACGAGCCCAATATACAAGATTTCGGAATATTCGAGTGGGATGACGCCTTGGAAAAAGGCAGACAAGATGTATTAAGACATCTACGCATCGAATGGTTTCCAACCCAACAACTAGGTAAGTTTGACATCACTGTCATCGGCACCAATGTAGAAATGGATGAAGATAAACTGGACGCTGATCAGCTAAAACGTGCTCATGTGTACAGAACTCTAGCCTATTATATCTTTCCAAGACTAAGCAAGTTTGAACCAGAAATGGATGTGTTTCAAATGCAAATGGAACACTATAGAAACCTATGGAGAGAAGAAATAGACGATTGTATCAAAGATGGTATTCATTATGATATTAATGATGATGGCGAATACTCAGACTTTGAAAAAGAGTCCAACTACTTTGGCCGTTTGAGGAGATAACAGGTGAGTCTAAGAAATGATATTGCAGACAATATCGTAAAAACCATCAAAGAAATAACAGATCCAAGACCGGTACTTGTAACAAGAGAACCGTTTGATGTAGAGAAGCTGGCGATTACACAGTTTCCAGCAGTTATGGTGAACAGTGGCAACGAAGAGCGTGATGACTTTGATATGAGTTTCCGCAGTGGCACAATAGAATACACACTCAGATGTTTTGTACGTGGAGCAGCAGAAATAGATCGTCAAAAAAATGATTTGATTGAAGCAATCTCTGAAGGTTTAGAAACAGATAGACGCAGGGGCACAAACAATCCAGGCGTGACAACAATGGTGGCAACCGTTGAAGTGGTAGACAGACTTCCTCCATTAGCAGAGGTAATAATCACTGTGCAAGTGAGATATAGATATCGCAAAGGAGTAGAATAATGAAAATAGATATTGAAAAAAATGGTGAAACTCAAAGTGTAAAAGAGAGATACCTACAGAACTTTCTTGATCGCGGTTGGACAATCGCAAAATCAAAAAAGACAAAACCAGCAGCAAAAATCGAAGCTGCTGCTGAAGTAAAGCCCGTCGCTGATCAAGGCGAGGACTGGGACATCGATTCCGGTGAAGATTGGGCAGATTCGGAAGAATCAATGATCGCAAATGAAGAAGGAGAATAATCATGGCATCATATGAAGGAAGTGCCGGCACCGTTAAAGTTAAATCAGGGTCGGACGCATTAACAGCTATTGCAAGTGTACGTGGATGGAGTATGGATATCACACGTGATACGGTGGAAAACACCAGCATGTCAAGTGCAGGTGTAAGAACCTACAAAAAAGGACTACAATCATATTCAGGTTCAATGGACGTTGTATATGACGACAGTGAAGATGCAATCGTATCTACAGCATTGAATCCAGATACAGATGATACAGTAAGTGTAGAATTCTACAGTGATTCAACTGTTGACGCAACAAAGTTTGCAGGCGATGTAATCATCACAGGTTACAGTGTAACTGCAAGTTACGATGGCTTGACAGAAGCAAGTGTGTCGTTCCAAGGAACTGGCGCAATCACAACTGCAAGTATCTAAGGTGTAAAATGGCAATAGGTGTTCAAATAACAGGTACCAACATTAAAAGCTGGTTGTCAGACATTGTATCTAAAGAAAAAGATGCACTCAAGTCTGACTACAAATCAGCAGTGGTACCTAGAACACCTATTCTTACAGGTAAAGCAAGACGTGGATGGCAAAAGAGAACCAATGAGATCAGAAATGATGTCAACTATATTGGCAAACTCGAAACAGGCTATTCACGTCAAGCACCCAAAGGGTTTGTAAAACAAGCCCTAACAACTACAATCGATAAAAGCAACAAAAGGAAATATTGATCATGAGCGAACAAAATAAAAATATCAATGTTTTAGGAAATGCTACAAAACATTACCAAAACAGAATCAAAGAAATGAATAGTTTTGAAGTTCCTGAATGGGAAACAACAATATACTACAGACCAGTGACCACTTTGGCACAAGAAAGTCAAGTGATTGAACTGGCAAGACAAAACAAAACAGTTGAAGCAATGGTTGTGACGATTGTAAACAAAGCACGTCATGAAGATGGAAAGTTAATGTTTTCCAAGCATGACAAGACTGCACTATTAAATGAAGTTGATCCAAATGTGGTGTTGCGTATCGCAGAACAAATAAACGGCGGTGCGCTACCCAAAGTTGAGGAACTTGAAAAAAACTAAAAAGCGATCCCGATCTATTGTTCATGCTTAGGCTTTGCAAGGATTTGGGTCGCACATTAGAAGAGATTATGGAAATGTCCACTCTCGAGTTTAGCATATGGGTTGCACATTACAACCTAGAAAGCAAGGAACGAGAGAAAGCACAAAGGAAAAGAAAAAATGGCCGACGCTAATATTATCATCAAACTGGTTGACCAAACTCGAGGTGGAATATCTTCTGTCTCGGGCAACATTGACAACCTAAACAGAAGTGCCAAAAATACACATTCCAATCTCGACGGTATGCAAAAAAGAATAGTAGCTATTGGTGCTGCGATAGCTACTAGTTTTGCAGTTAAAAAGATTATTGATGTTACAGCAAGATTTGAAGATCTAAGAGACAGTTTGAATACTGTTACAGGAAGCATTGAAAACGGCAGTGATGCATTCAAGTTTATTCAAGACTTTGCTACCAAATCACAGTTTGGTGTTGAAACATTAACAGAAACATTCATCAAGTTAAAAGCAGCAGGCATCGAACCAACAGCAGAGTTGTTGACCACATTTACAGATACAGCAGCAGTTACAACAGATCAAATAGGATCATTAACTGCTATCACAGACTTGTTTGCAAGAACTACATCAGGCGGTTTGGGTTTAGAGGAACTCAATAGACTTGCCGATAGAGGTATTCCGGTATTTAAAATACTAGAAGATCAAATAGGCATAACACGTTTAGAAGTTTCAGAGTTTGGTAAAACCAGCGAAGGCGCAAGAGAAATAACTGAAGCGTTGATTAGAGGTTTAAATCAAGAGTTTGGTGGAGCAACACAAGATAGATTAGACAACCTTTCAACAGCAATGAGCAACTTTGGTATTGCAGTTGATAATGCTATTGGTGTATTTGGTGAAGGACTAAAACCAGCATTGGTTGAAGGTACAACTATTATTACAAACTTTATTTCAAAAAATGAAGAGTTGATTGCAAGTTTTGGTAGATTAGTTGGTGAAGGAATGCTTTATGTTATTGAAAACTTTGACAAAATAGTAGTTGCAGCTGGCGCTTTCTTTGCAGTATTGGCAGTAAGCAAAATAGCAAATATTGTTACAGGCATTGCTACATTAGCCAGAGGCATTGTAGCACTCAATCTTACCATGGCCACAAACCCAATAGGACTTGCTCTTTTAGCAATCAGTGGTACGATTGTGTTGCTTTATACACAATGGGACAACTTGAAAGCTATTGCTACAAAAGCACTTGATGCCATTGTTGTTTCAGGCTTAACATTAGAAAAATGGTTTTATGAGTTTTTAGATATTGTTATAAACGGAGTGCCAAACGCATTCTTAGACATGGGCAAAAGAGCTGCAAATGTTATGAGTGCATTGGTTGCCGCTGCAAAGGATCCATTCAACGCATTTGAAGCATTTAGGGATGAACTCAAGCGTGGCAATGAACAGCTTGAAGACAATCGTATTACAGTTGTTGATTTTTCAGGCAAAATAGAAGACTTGGATAGACGCATTGGCGAGGTTTCAAGCAGTACAGACGAAAACACCAAAGTTATGGGTGAAAATGCTGATGGCACAGATGAACTTAAGCGTGGCAATGAACAGCTTGAAGACAATCGTATTACAGTTGTTGATTTTTCAGGCAAAATAGAAGACTTGGATAGACGCATTGGCGAGGTTTCAAGCAGTACAGACGAAAACACCAAGGTTATGGATAAAAATGCCGATGGCACAGATGACCTTAGTGATACAAAAGATGATTTAACAGACGCTGCTGGTGAAAACAGTAACGCATTAGATGACAACACAGATGCACTTGCTGAAAATGAACGAGAAGCAAGAGCTGCTGAAAGAGCAGCGGCCAATCTAAGAGCAGCTATCGAAAGAGGCACTAACGCAGTTAATGACAGCATCAAAGCATATGAAAACGAAACATATGCAATGGGATTAGGCGAAGACAAGAAAGAAGACTTGATGCGTCTTATTGATGAAGAGCAAAGATTGAGAAAAGAAGCCGGTGATGAAATCGCTGCATTGACAGAAGAACAAATACGTCAAATATTAGAACTCGATAGTATCAATGAAGCTGCGGCACTCAACTTTATACAGTTGTCCGATGATCAGATTGCAGCATTAGCCAGAACAACAGAAGCACGCCGTGAAGCCACAGCAACTCGCACAAGATTGGCTGAACAAGAAAGAGAACAGGCTCGTCAAACAGAAGAGTTTACTCGTGATACAGAACGTGCTATTCAAAGACATTATGAAGACACCACCATCAAATCACAACAGCTCACAGACGAGTTAGAAGAATATGTACAACGTGCTAGACAGCAAGGCAAAGAAAATGATGCTGAGGTGCAAAGAGCTATCAGAGCGTATCGTTATGAAATCAACCAAGAAATAACCAAAGAATATCAAGATATGATCGACGAGCAAGTCAGCGCACAGAACGAATTCAAAAGCAAGTTCAGTGGCATTTATGACGATATCTTTGACAAAATATCAGATTGGACCGGCAAGTCAAGAAGCGAGTTAGAAAAGTACAGTCAATATGCTGAACTGTTCTTAGGAGTTAATCCAATGAACTCTTTGACAAACATGGTAACAAACGGATTAATGGGCATCAACAACTTTGCAACTGGCGGCGCAAATCAAATGGGCAACTTTGCAGGGCAAACAATGGGCTATATGGATGCAACAGGCAACTTTATTGCAACCAACACATTTGGTCAAAATGGACAGGCAGCAGGCGGCATTGCAGGATTTGTACAATATGCACTACAAGCACTTGGTGGCGGTGGCGGTTTGTTTGGTGTTGTTACAGCATTGTTCAGCGGACTGGGATTAAATCTACAAGGCATATTCAGCAACGTGTTTAGTTGGATTGGCAATGGGCTCAGCGGCATTGGTGGATTCTTAGGTGATATATGGGGTGGCATTAAATCATTTGGTAGCAGCGTGTTTGGCGGCATTGGAGACTTCTTTGGCGGTCTTGTGTCAGGTGTTAGCAACTTCTTTAGTGGATTGTTTGAAGATGGTGGATACATCAAGCCAGGTACAGTAGGCATTGTTGGAGAAGCAGGGGCTGAGCTTGTTAGTGGTCCAGCAAACGTAATGAGTGCAAGAGACACTGCTGGAGTATTAGGCGGTGGCCAAGGCGTAAACATAAACTTCAACATTCAAGCAGTTGATGCAAAGGGCATTGATCAACTGTTGATTGAAAGAAAAACATTGATAGCAGATGTGGTTAGAGATGCCGTGTCTAGTTCGGGTAGGAGAATATAATGCCAGCATCAAACTTTCCAAGCATAGAACCAGCAAGTCTTACAGTAGTTCCTGTGACGCCTGTGCAAATAAATCGCACACTTAGTGGCAGAGAAACAAGAGACAGTGTGAGTGGACAATATTTTGAACTTGTATTTGATTTTGCAAGTTTAGATGCAACTGAACGAAGACAGATTGCAGGACATATTGCAGAAGCAAGAGGCGCACTACAAAGTTTTTATGTGAAACTGCCAACAGGATTAGATGAAGTTAGCGGTGAAGCATCAGGCACAATAACACTTGCAAGCTCGCCAGCAGCAGGTGCAACAACTGCAACATATACTGCTCCAAGCGCACAAAATGTAACAGTTTTCAAAGCAGGCGATATGATACAGTTTGACAACCACGGCAAAATATATGAAGTGACAGCAGATAGTATAACCAGTGGTCCAAACGGAACTGTTACATTTTCGCCACCATTGAGAACAGCACTCACAACTGGTGTTGATGAAATAAACTATCTTGCTATAAATGTATTGGTAAGATACAAAACAGACATGTCTTATGAAGTTAGAAACAACAGTTTTAGTATCTTTACATTGGAGTTTGTAGAGGTATTTGAATGAGTCGTTTTTTAGATGTAAATCAAAAAGCCTTTCTTGATGATAACGCTACCATCTATGAAACACTGGTTAAGATAACCATTGGTGCAGACAGCGTTTATTACACAACAGGTTCAATAGATGTTACTCCTACAGTAGGAGCAGACACTGCTGGCTTGACATTTGTAGCAAACAACATGATAAAAAGCATTGACGATATCCCAGAAAAAACATTGGGTACAAGTATTAGAGTTGGAATGGTTTTAACTGGTGATTTCACACAAAACTTGGGCGCATTAGGTGTTACGCCATTTAACTTGCCAAACATTGACACAGCAGTTACCTTGTGGAGAGGATATAGAAATGTATCTGGAAATGATTTTTGGGTGTATTCATCGATAAAACTATTTCAAGGTGTGCTAACAAAGAAAACCTACAGTGCAGGAAATACATTCAATGAAATG
>Ga0208645_1002717_pt1 | contig 13810 bp, 13 predicted proteins | sample VirMetDEL_Sep_01_FD_184519 | JGI IMG/M metagenome (GOLD analysis project Ga0208645, IMG submission 184519) | Aqueous microbial communities from the Delaware River and Bay under freshwater to marine salinity gradient to study organic matter... | ecosystem: Environmental > Aquatic > Marine >... | reverse complement strand
AACTCTTTGATACGAGATTGCTGCTGCGCTTTTACGGACATAACACCCTATCCACTGAAGGTCTTGGCGGGCTGAAAACAAGCCGAGGATTATACCTCAGCTTGCGCTTTAGGCGCCAGTTGGGGACTTGCTGCTCTGGGAGGAGGTCAAGCTGTAGTGCTCTCTGAGCAATGTCTTCTCCTCGTCGGTGAGCTCGCTGGGGCTTTTATGAATGATGCTGCGGAGCGCCTTTTCACGCCGCCTCTGCGATTGACTGTTTGCAAGTGTAGTAATGGTGTCGAAAAACTGCTGTTCAAGGTTGTCGCCCTGGATCAGCCATTCCTTCTCCGCCAGCGCCCGCAGCAGGCGACCTTGTTCGGTGCCGTGCCAGCGGGCGATCAGTTGCAGCGAACGCAGGTTGGGCGCTTTCTGCAGGGCGCCGACCAAGGCCACGAGAAGCTGGGCATAGGTGTCGTCTTCGTCGGCGAAATGGCTGACATCTTCGACCTTTTGCGCCAGGTGCGGATGGTGCAGCAAGGTGCGTAGGGCGATCAGGTGCGGTGATTCGACGCTCACCGCCGTGCGTGGGGCACGTGGGGCGAAGTCACCCTTGCCCTTTTTGTTGTTCCACTTGCCGCTGGCATCTTTTTTCCAGCTGCCTTTGCCGCCTTCGTTGCTACGCTCGTAGTGCTGCTGGGGCGGTGCGGGCTGCTCGTAACCGCCGACGTCCGGCAGGTTGTCGTAGTAGGCGCTGTCGGGAATATCGCCGTAATCCGGGTAATCGCCGCCGGTCGCCTGACTGGTGGGGGCGGGCGCGTGGCTGCGCGGAGCGCTGGCGACCTGGCTCAGGGCTTCGCCGGACAGGCCGGTGATCTCGCTCAGGCGCTGGCGCATCAGGGCGCGCAGGTTGTTGCCGGGAATCTTGTCGATCAGCGGTGCGGCCAGGGTCACCAGGTGCGCCTTGCCTTCCAGCGAGCGCGGGTCGGCCTCTTCGCAAAGCTGCTGGAAGAAATAGTCGGCCAGCGGCTGGGCGTGCTGGTTGATGCGGGCGCGGAAGGCGTCGGTGCCCTCGGCGCGCACCAGGGTGTCCGGGTCCTCGCCGTCGGGCAGGAACAGAAAGCGCGCGCGGCGGCCGTCCTGCAGGCTCGACAGGGTCGACTCCAGGGCGCGCCAGGCGGCATTGCGCCCGGCTGCGTCGCCATCGAAGCAGAACAATACGCTGGGCACGATGCGGAACAGGCGCTTGAGGTGTTCTTCGCTGGTGGCGGTGCCCAGGGTTGCCACGGCATTGCGCAGGCCTTGCTGGGCCAGGGCTATGACGTCCATGTAGCCTTCGACCACCATGATCTCGTCGAGATCGCGGTTGTGCTTGCGTGCCTCGTACAGGCCGTAGAGTTCCTGGCCCTTGTGGAACACCGGGGTTTCCGGTGAGTTGAGGTACTTGGGCTTGTCGTCGCCCAGCACCCGGCCACCGAAGGCGATCACCCGGCCGCGGCTGTCGCGGATGGGGAACATGATGCGGTCGCGGAAGCGGTCGTAGCGCCTGCCGTTCTCGGCGTTCTCGATCAGCAGGCCGGCGTCGATCATCACTTTCTGCTGCAGGGCGTCGGCGCCCAGTTGCTTGAGCAGGTTGTCCCAGCCGGGTGGGGCGAAGCCGATGCCGAAGTCGCGGGCGATCTCGCCGGTCAGGCCGCGGCCCTTGAGGTAGTCCACGGCGTATTTACGCTGCGGATGGCTTTTCAAGGCCTGGCGATAGTGCTCGGCGGCGGCATTGAGCAGCGGGTAGAGCGGTGAGTCCACCGGCTGCCGGGGTTTGTGTCCACGCCCGCTTTCTTCGCGGGGTACATCCATGCCGGCGCGCTTGGCCAGTTCCTCGATCGCCTGGGGGAATTCCAGTTGATCGTGGTCCATGACGAAGCCGAGGGCATTGCCGCCGGCGCCGCAGCCGAAACAGTAGTAGAACTGCTTGTCCGGGCTGACGGTGAAGGAGGGGGTCTTTTCCTTGTGGAAAGGACAGCAGGCGCTGTAGTTCTTGCCGGTCTTTTTCAGCTGGATGCGCGAACTCACCACATCGACGATGTCGGTGCGGTTGAGCAGATCATCGATGAAGGATTGCGGGATCAGGCCGGCCATAGGCGCTCAGGATACTGCTCGGCACGGGCGCCGGACAGCGGATTGGTACAAATGCAAAAAACTCCGACCATTCGCCAGCTGGCGAAGCGGAGTTCTGTAAATGCAATGCCCGGCCGAAGCCGGGCATTCGAGCGCTGCTTGTACTGTATTAGTACAGGCGAACGCTGCGGCGCTGCTCGCGCTGCACTTTCTTGGCGTGACGCTTAACAGCGGCAGCGGCCTTGCGCTTACGCTCAGCGGTCGGCTTTTCGTAGAATTCGCGGCTACGAACTTCAGCCAGTACACCGGCTTTTTCGCAGGAGCGCTTGAAACGACGCAGGGCTACGTCGAAGGGTTCGTTCTCTTTAACTTTGACGGCTGGCATCCAGGTCGTACCTATCTTTAATTACCGGGTTAACGCGTACCCGGCAATGTGGCTCGGGGTGCGTCGGTTTTTAAGGGTTGCGGATGTTACCGTTTCGAGCCGAGGAATGCAAAGGCCTCTGATCGAAAAGCACTGGCCGCTCCGCCGGGCGGCGCTTATCATGCGCGCCTTTGTTCCACGCGGCAAATCAAGGCTCAAGCTCCATGCTCGTACTGGGATTGGAAACCTCCTGCGATGAAACCGGCGTCGCGCTCTATGACAGTGAGCGCGGCCTGCTGGCTGACGCCCTGTTCAGCCAGATCGACCTGCATCGCGTATACGGCGGCGTAGTGCCCGAACTGGCCTCGCGCGACCACGTCAAACGCATGTTGCCGCTGATCCGTCAGGTGCTGGATGAGGCGGGCAAGCAGGCCAGCGATATCGACGCGCTGGCCTACACGGCGGGCCCCGGGCTGGTCGGCGCACTGCTGGTCGGTGCGTCCTGCGCCCAGGCGCTGGCCTTTGCCTGGGGCGTGCCGGCGGTTGGCGTACACCATATGGAAGGTCATTTGCTGGCACCGATGCTGGAGGAGCAGCCGCCAGCCTTTCCGTTCGTCGCCTTGTTGGTGTCCGGCGGGCACACCCAGCTGGTACGAGTCGATGGCATCGGTCAGTACCAGTTGCTCGGTGAGTCGCTGGACGACGCCGCCGGTGAAGCCTTCGACAAGACTGCCAAGCTGATGGGGCTGAATTATCCGGGGGGGCCGGAAATAGCCAAGCTGGCCGAGCAGGGCACGCCGGGGCGTTTCGTCTTCCCGCGGCCGATGACTGATCGTCCGGGCCTGGATTTCAGCTTCAGCGGCCTGAAGACATTCGCCCTGAATACCTGGCAACAATGCCGCGACAGCAGTGACGACCTCGACCAAGCCCGTCGCGACATCGCGCTGGCCTTCCAGCAGGCAGTAGTCGAGACTCTGACCATCAAGTGCAAGCGCGCGCTCAAGCAGAGCGGGCTGAAGAGCCTGGTGATCGCCGGCGGTGTGAGTGCCAACAAGGCGTTGCGTGAGCATCTGGAGCGCATGCTGGGCGAGATGAAGGGCAAGGTGTTCTATGCGCGGCCGCGTTTCTGTACCGACAATGGCGCGATGATCGCCTACGCCGGTTGCCAGCGTTTGCTGGCCGGGCAGCATGAGGACCTGGCGATCAAGGTGCAGGCGCGCTGGCCGATGGAGTCGCTGCCGGCGATTTAATTGAGCCTAAGCTCTGTGGGCGCGGCTTCAGCCGCGATTTTCTTTCCAGCAGGTTGCTTAAAAACGCCGTTCGCTACCGGCGAACAGATCGCGCAGATTGCGGCGATGGCGCCAGACGATCAGCGCGGTCAGCACGCAAGCTGGCAGCAAGGCGGCTGGTTGCTGCCAGGCCAGCAGGGGGAGTGTCAGCGGCGTGGCGATCAGTGAGGCCAGCGAGCTGGTGCGGGTGAGCAGGAACACCAGGGCCCATGCCGCCAGGGCGAGCAACGCGGCCGGTGGATAGAGGCCGAGCAGCATGCCGGCGGCAGTGGCTACGCCCTTGCCGCCGCGAAAGCGGAAGTACAGCGGGTAGAGGTGGCCAACGACGGCTGCCAGGCCGATCCAGGCTTGCTGATGCAGGCTGAGGCCGAGCAGCTTGGCGATCAGGATCGGGAGCAGACCCTTGAACAGATCGCCGATCAGCGTCATGACGGCGAGCTTCTTGCCGGCGACGCGCAGCATGTTGGTGGCGCCGGGGTTGCCCGAGCCGCTGGCGCGCGGATCAGGCCCGCCTGCAAGTCGGCTGAGCAGGATGGCGAAGGACAACGAACCGAGCAGGTAGGCAAGGATTGCCAGAAGCCAGAACATGGGGGCCATTCCTAGGCATGGGGTGGTCCGATTCTAACGAGGTGCAGCGCCCTTGTCGTGGCGCGGAGAGTGCGGGTGGACAGAGTATTTATCGAGGGGCTGGAGGTCGATACGGTGATCGGCGCCTACGATTGGGAGCGCGACATTCGCCAGTGCCTGCGCCTGGACCTGCAGATGGGCTGGGACAACCGCCCGGCCGCAGCCGGTGACGACCTCAACCTGGCGCTCGACTACGCCAGTGTGTCCACGCGTATTCAGGCGTTCGCCGCCGATTCGCAGTTCATCCTGGTCGAAACCTTCGCCGAGCGTCTGGTTCAGACCCTGATGGAAGAATTCAACATTCCCTGGATGCGCCTGAAACTGACCAAGCCTGGTGCGGTTCCCGCTGCACGCGGTGGTGTGGGCGTGGAGATCGAGCGCGGATGCCTCTGACTCGGGTGTTTCTCGGCCTCGGCAGCAACATCGAGCGCGAGGCTCATCTTGTCGCCGGCCTCGATGCGCTGGCCGGGTTGCTCAGCGATATGCGCTGCTCGCCGGTGTTCGAGAGTCATGCCGTGGGCATCAAGAGCGGCAACTTCTTCAATCTGGTGGTGGTGGGTGAGACGGAGCTGCCGTTGCTGGAGCTGGACCGCCGGTTGAAGTTCATCGAGGCCGACAATGGCCGCTACGCGCCGGAGCGCAAGGGCTTGCCGCTGGACATCGACGTGCTGCTGTATGGCGAGCAGGTCGGCAACTACAACGGCCTGATCCTGCCACGCGCGGAAATTCTCAAGAATGCCTTCGTGCTCAGACCGCTGGCTCTGCTGGCTCCCGAGGTATGTCATCCAGTCGATGGGCGTTCGTTCGCGCAGTTGTGGGCGTCTGCGCAGATCGATCAGCAGCTGTGGCCGGCGGCCTTCCAGTGGCGTGGCGCCGAGCTGACGCCCGCTGAGCTGTTGCAGGCGCACTCGTCGTAGCCCGGATGCAATCCGGGAGAACGGACGCTGGGAATGTCCCGGATTGCATCCGGGCTACGGGTTGGCGTTGACCGGTAGGAACGGATTTACCCACGAAAAGGCGGGCCGCGGAGCTGTGATGATCGCGGCTGAAACGGAATGCCGCCCAGCCGCTCCTACGAGGAGTGCTGTTCCTTGTAGGCCTTGAGTGCGTTCAGACGCTCGCGATTGAGCGCTTCGCCCAACTCCGCGCCCTTGAATCCCTTCTCCAGTAGCGGTTTGACCGGCACCTGGCGTGCGCTCTCGGCGGCGCCCAGCAGGTAGGCGGCCTGTGGGTACTCACGTTGCTCCAGGCCCAGACGACCGCGTGCATCCATCTCGCAGGCGGCGACGAACTCGGCGAAACGTTGGGGGCGGCGGAACACGTCGAAGCGCTGTAGCAGTTCCAGGAGTGTCGAAGGGCGCAGCTCCAGGGCGCGGTGGCCATGGGTGTGGAACTCGCCGACCAGCAGCGCCAGTTCGGCGCAGTCGCGTGGTGCCTTGCAGCGCTCGTTGACCGCCTGGATCAGGGCAAGCCCTCTGTGCTCGTGGGCGATATGACGTGGCCATTCGTCCTCTGGCGTCAGGCCTTTGCCCACGTCATGCAGCAGGCACGCCCAGCGCACGTTCAGCGGTTGGCCGTGCTCTGCGCACTGGTGCAGCACGCTCAGCACGTGCACCCCGGTATCCACTTCCGGGTGATGCGCCTGCGGTTGCGGCACGCCGAACAGGTCGTTCACTTCCGGCAGCAGGGCGGCCAATGCGCCGCAGTCGCGTAGCACCTGGACGAATACCTCGGGGCGCGGCTCCATCAGCGCGCGGGATATTTCCTTCCAGCTACGCTCGGCGGTGAGGTGGCCCAGTTCGCCGGAATTGGCCAGCTGGCGCATCAGTTCGAGGGTTTCTGGCGCGACACTGAAACCGAGCGGCGCATAACGCGCGGCGAAGCGGGCGACACGCAGAACACGCAGCGGATCTTCGGCGAATGCCGGGGAAACGTGGCGCAGGAGGCGAGCGGCAAGGTCCTGCTGGCCGCCGTAGGGATCGATCAGGTTGCCTGCATCGTCCTCGGCCATGGCATTGACGGTCAGGTCGCGGCGGATCAGGTCCTGCTCCAGCGTGACGTCGGGGCTGGCGTGGAAGGTGAAGCCACCATAGCCACGGCCGCTCTTGCGCTCGGTGCGGGCCAGGGCGTACTCCTCGCCCGTCTGCGGGTGCAGGAATACCGGGAAATCGGCGCCAACCGGGCGGTAGCCGAGTTCCAGCATCTGTTCGGCACTGGCGCCGACCACGACCCTGTCCACTTCACTGACAGGGCGGCCGAGTAGGCGATCACGTACCGCGCCGCCGACTTTGTAGATCTGCATGTGTGTTCCTCCACTGAGCGCAGAGGATACCGAAGAACGCGGCACGTTGCGCCGCGCTAAGGGGCCAGGGGGATCTGTTCCGTCAGCACCTGAACGGCACGCCCCAGCAGCTCGGCGCTGTCGCGTGCTGGGCTCAGACCAGTGCTGATCAGCCCTTCCCAGAGGATGTGCCCATCCAGATCGGTGAGGCGCAGGCGCAAGGTGCCGGTCTCGTCACGCAAGCGATGGATGGCCTGATAAGGGCCGAGCGGGTTGGGCGGCGGAACGTCGGCCTTGAACAGCAGCGGGCCGTCCTGCACGGCCAGCCAGTAATAGACACGCAGTTGCGGCTGCTGGCTCTCGTGATAGCCGCGGGTGGAAAGACCATGACGCAACAGGCGCGGCAGTTGGTGATAGCGCTCGGGGAAGGGCGCGTCGCCCTCCAGGCTGGCCTGCGGATCGATCAGCTCGAAACTGGGACGCCTGGCGAGTGAGGCGTCGCCAGGGTTGAGGATGCGTGCCTGGGGGATATGGCTGGTACAGGTGGCCAGCCCCAGGCACAGGAGAATGACAAGAAATAGGCGCATGCACGGCATCTCGCGGAGTCTGCCTCGATGCTGATGGCCTCAGCCATACCCGGCAACCGATCAAATGGGTGGAATGATCAGATCCAGCCGCGGGTATTCGCTGTCGCTCTCCGAGTTGCTACGCGGTGGAACATGTTGGGTGGTGATCAACTGGTCACCCTGACACACCTCCAGGTGGATATCGAAACCCCACAGCCGATGCAGGTGCTTGAGCACCTCGCCGGTGGACTCGCCCAGCGGCTTGCGGTCGTGCTGCTGGTGGCGCAGGGTCAGCGAGCGGTCGCCACGGCGGTCGATGTTCCAGATCTGCACATTGGGCTCGCGGTTACCCAGGTTGTACTGCGCAGCGAGCAACTCGCGGATGGTGCGGTAGCCGGGCTCGTCATGAATGGCCGGCACCAGCAGTTCGTCCTTCTGATCGTCGTCCAGGATGCCGAACAGCTTGAAGTCGCGGATCACCTTGGGTGAGAGGAACTGCAGGATGAAGCTCTCGTCCTTGAAGCTGTTCATGGCGAATTTGAGCGTAGTCAGCCAGTCGCTGCCGGCGATATCCGGGAACCAGCGTTTGTCCTCTTCGGTGGGTTCCTCGCAGATACGGCGGATGTCGCGGTACATGGCGAAGCCCAGGGCGTAGGGGTTGATGCCGCTGTAGTAGGGGCTGTCGAACGGTGGCTGGTAGACCACGCTGGTGTGCGACTGCAAGAACTCCATCATGAAGCCGTCGGTAACCAGGCCTTCGTCGTACAGGTCGTTCATCAGGGTGTAGTGCCAGAAGGTGGCCCAGCCTTCGTTCATCACCTGGGTCTGGCGCTGCGGGTAGAAGTACTGGGCGATCTTGCGCACGATGCGGATCACTTCGCGCTGCCAGGGTTCGAGCAGGGGCGCGTGTTTTTCCAGGAAGTAGAGGATGTTTTCCTGCGGTTCGGCGGGGAAACGCTTGTTGTCCTTCTCGCCGCCTTTGTCCGCACTTTTGGGAATGGTGCGCCACAAGTCGTTGATCTGTTTCTGCAGGTGCTCCTCGCGCTCCTTCTGGCGCCGCCGTTCTTCCTCGGCGGAGATGGGATAGGGGCGCTTGTAGCGGTCGACGCCGTAGTTCATCAGGGCATGGCAGGAATCCAGCAGTTCCTCCACCGCGTCGATACCGTAACGCTCTTCGCACTGCATGATGTACTGCTTGGCGAACACCAGGTAATCGATGATCGAGCTGGCGTCGGTCCAGGTGCGGAACAGGTAGTTGCCCTTGAAGAAGCTGTTATGGCCGTAGCAGGCGTGGGCGATCACCAGTGCCTGCATGCAGATGGTGTTCTCCTCCATCAGGTAGGCGATGCAGGGGTCGGAGTTGATAACGATCTCGTAGGCCAGGCCCATCTGCCCGCGCTTGTAGCCTTTTTCGGTGGCCAGGAAGTGCTTGCCGTACGACCAGTGGTGATAGCCCAGCGGCATGCCGACCGAGGCGTAGGCATCCATCATCTGCTCGGCGGTGATCACTTCGATCTGGTTGGGGTAGGTGTCCAGCGCATAGCGTTCGGCGATGCGCGCGATTTCCTTGTCGTACTGGCGGATCAGGTCGAAGGTCCACTCCGACCCAGTGGAGATCGGTTGACGTTTCTTGGCGGTGGCGCTCATGGCGTGGCCCTCTCAGAACCTATTTACGACCTGCTGCGCTTTCTCGCCCGCTCGTGCCTTGCATGCCTCTAGCCCGCAAGGCCCTGAGCAGGTTCTTAACTCACCAGGCGACGCTGGAACAGTTCGCGGAATACCGGGTAGATGTCCGCGGCGGACACCAGTTGCTGCTGGGCGAAGCTGTCGGCGTAGGCCTCGGCCACCTGTTCGTACTCGAACCACAGCGCCTGGTGCTCACGTGGGGTGATCTCGACGTAGGTGAAGTACTGCACGAACGGCATGATCTGGTTGATCAATATATCCCGGCATACCGGCGAGTCGTCGTTCCAGTTGTCGCCGTCCGACGCCTGGGCGGCGTAGATATTCCACTCGTTGATCGGGTAGCGCTCGGCCATCACTTCCTGCATCAGCTTCAGCGCACTGGAGACAATGGTGCCGCCGGTTTCGCGGGAGTAGAAGAACTCTTCCTCGTCCACTTCCTTGGCACTGGTGTGGTGGCGGATGAAGACCACATCGATCTTGTCGTAGTTGCGCTTGAGGAACAGGTACAGAAGGATGAAGAAGCGCTTGGCCACATCCTTGGTGGCCTGGGTCATGGAGCCGGACACGTCCATCAGGCAGAACATCACCGCCTTGGAGCTGGGGTTGGGTTGCTTGGTCAGCAGGTTGTACTTGAGGTCGAAGGTGTCGAGGAAGGGCACGCGGTGAATGCGGGCGCTGAGCCGTTCGATCTCCTCTACCAGCGCCTGGATATCGCCGAAGTTATCTGGCTCTTCCCTGCGCAGACGTTCCAGTTCGGCCTTGGCTTCGCGCAGTTTGGCGCGGCTGGAGCCGGACAGGGCGATGCGCCGTGCATGGGCTGAGCGCAGGGTGCGGACGATGTTGATGCGTGAGGGGTTGCCCTCGTTGCTGATGCCGGCGCGCACGGTCTTGAAGGTTTCTGCCCCGGTCAGGTGGCGCTTGACCAGGTTGGGCAGCTCCAGGTCCTCGAACATGAAGTCGAGGAACTCCTCCTGGGTGATCTGGAACACGAACTCGTCCATGCCTTCGCCGGAGTTGCTCGCCTTGCCGCTGCCACGCCCCGCGCCACCGCCTTGCGGGCGCGGAATGCGTTCGCCGGTGGTGAACTCCTTGTTACCGGGGTGGACGATGGTCTGCTTGCCGCCGCGACCATGATGCAGCACCGGCTCGTCGATATCGCGTCCGGGAATGCTGATCTGCTCGCCGTGCTCCATATCGGTGATGGAGCGTCGGCTGACGGCGTCCTCCACCGCCTTCTTGATGTGTTCACGATAACGCCGCAAAAAGCGCTGGCGGTTCACCGTGCTCTTGTTCTTGCCGTTGAGGCGCCGGTCGATCACGTAGCTCATGACATCTCCCTAGCCCGCCCGTAAACACAGGCGGGCAGCGAATGACCCAGCGCGCCGCGCGCGCCGGACAGGGCTTACTGAGACTTGCGAACCCGCAGGTACCACTCCGACAGCAGGCGCACCTGCTTCTCGGTGTAGCCACGCTCGACCATGCGTTTGACGAAGTCGTTGTGTTTCTGCTGATCCTCCTTGCTGCCTTTGGCGTTGAAGCTGATGACCGGGAGCAGGTCCTCGGTGTTGGAGAACATTTTCTTCTCGATCACCACGCGCAGCTTCTCGTAGCTGAGCCAGGTTGGGTTCTTGCCGTTGTTGTTGGCGCGGGCGCGCAGCACGAAGTTGACAATCTCGTTGCGAAAATCCTTCGGGTTGCTGATTCCAGCTGGCTTCTCGATCTTCTCCAGCTCCTCGTTGAGCGCCACGCGGTTGAGGATTTCGCCGGTTTCCGGGTCGCGGTACTCCTGATCCTGAATCCAGAAGTCGGCATACAGTACGTAGCGGTCGAAGATGTTCTGCCCGTACTCGCTGTAGGACTCCAGGTAAGCGGTCTGGATTTCCTTGCCGATGAATTCGATGTAGCGCGGAGCCAGGTATTCCTTGATGTAGCGCAGGTAGCGCTCGCGGACCTCGGCGGGGAACTGTTCCTGCTCGATCTGCTGCTCCAGCACGTAGAGCAGGTGCACCGGGTTGGCGGCGATTTCGTGTGGGTCGAAGTTGAACACCTTGGACAGGATCTTGAAGGCGAAGCGGGTCGACAGACCGTTCATGCCTTCATCGACGCCGGCGCTGTCACGGTACTCCTGGATCGACTTGGCTTTCGGGTCGGTGTCCTTGAGGTTTTCGCCGTCGTAGACGCGCATCTTCGAGTAGATGTTGGAGTTCTCCGGCTCCTTCAGGCGCGACAGGGTGGAGAACTGGGCGAGCATCTTCAGGGTGTCGGGCGCGCAATGGGCCTTGGCCAGCGAGCTGTTGATGAGCAGCTTGTCGTAGATCCTGATCTCATCGGTCACGCGCAGGCAGTACGGCACCTTGACGATGTAGATACGGTCGATGAACGCCTCGTTGTTCTTGTTGTTGCGGAAGCTGTGCCACTCCGATTCGTTGGAGTGGGCCAGCAGGATGCCGCTGTAGGGAATCGCGCCGAGGCCTTCGGTGCTGTTGTAGTTGCCTTCCTGGGTGGCGGTCAGCAAGGGGTGCAGCACCTTGATCGGTGCCTTGAACATCTCGACGAATTCCATCAGGCCCTGGTTGGCCCGGCACAGCGCACCCGAGTAGCTGTAGGCGTCGGCATCGTTCTGCGGGTATTCCTCCAGCTTGCGGATATCCACCTTGCCGACCAGAGCGGAGATGTCCTGGTTGTTCTCGTCGCCCGGCTCGGTCTTGGCCACGGCGATCTGGTTGAGGATCGACGGGTAGAGTTTGACCACGCGGAACTGGCTGATGTCGCCGCCGAACTCCTGCAGGCGCTTGGTGGCCCAGGGCGACATGATCGAGCTGAGGTAGCGGCGCGGGATGCCGTAGTCCTCTTCGAGGATCGCGCCGTCCTCGGTGGCGTTGAACAGTCCCAGCGGCGACTCGAAGACCGGCGAGCCCTTGATGGCATAGAAGGGGACCTTCTCCATCAGTTGCTTGAGCTTCTCGGCCAGCGAGGATTTGCCGCCGCCCACCGGGCCGAGCAGATAGAGGATCTGCTTCTTCTCTTCCAGGCCCTGCGCCGCATGACGGAAGTAGGAGACGATCTGGTCGATGCATTCTTCCATGCCATGGAAGTCGGCAAAGGCCGGGTAACGGCGGATGACCTTGTTGGAGAAGATGCGTGACAGCCGCGAATCGCTGGAGGTGTCCAGCAGTTCCGGTTCGCCAATGGCCATCAGCAGGCGTTCGGCCGCAGTGGCGTAGGCGCTGCGATCCTGTTTGCACAGTTCGAGGTACTCCTGCAGCGAGTACTCCTCCTGGCGGGTCGCCTCGAAACGTTGTTGGAAGTGACTGAAAATGCTCATGACTTCACCTCGCTCGATGCTGAAAGCTGGCTCGGGATCGGTCGTGCGTGCAGGTGCTGGGTAACCCCGGCTCGGATATGAGTCGGGAAGAATCCCCCAAAACCTAAAAGTCGTTACCGATGGCCCGATGCCGGTTTGCCGGCTCTACCTTCAGTGGGATGGCCTGAGTAACAGAATAGTTCGTTCTGCAGAGCGTCAAGGACAGGACAACGATAACTGGATGTTACCGTACGTCGGGAAGTGGCGGCAGGCCAGAGCGGGCGCGGCTTACCGCCTGCACAAATTTATTCTTCGGAACTTTGTGCGGTCTCGCTTGGGTAGGTAGCGCGCCACAGCTCGAAGCCGCCGTCGAGGCTGTAGACCTCGGAGAAGCCCTGGCCGACCAGATAGGCCGCTGCGCTCTGGCTGGAGTTGCCGTGGTAGCAGGAGACGATCAGCGGCGCGTCGAGGTCGGCGTGGCTGATGAAGTCGTGCAGCGAGTGGTTGTCCAGGTGGCGCGAGCCGCTGATATGGCCATTGGCGAAGCTGTGGGGGTCGCGGATGTCGACCACCACGGCGCCCTGGGCGCGCAACTCTTGTGCCTGTTGCGGGGAGATTCGCTTGAATTCGCTCATGTTCGTGGCCTTTGCGTGATTCTTGGGTGCGCCTCGGGCGCTTATTCCTTGGGACAGGTGCAGCGGCGAAGTTCTCCGCTGTCGACGTCGAGCAGGGTCATCGCACCGCCCCACACGCAGCCGGTGTCCAGTGCATAGAGGCCGGGCTCCGCGCAGTTGCCTTCCAGCGATGCCCAGTGGCCGAAGATGATCTTCTCGCCGCGCATCTTGCGCTGCGGATGGCTGAACCAGGGGGCGAAGCCGGGCGGTGCGCTGCCGACGCCTTCCTTGCTCTTGAGGTCCAGCGTGCCGTCGGCCTTGCAGAAGCGCATACGGGTGAAATAGTTGGTGATCACCCGCAGGCGGGTTACGCCGTGCAGTTCCTTGTTCCACTTGGCCGGTTCGTTGCCGTACATGCCATCGAGAAACAGTGGCAGGCGGGCATCGTCACGCAGCGCCTCTTCGACTTCGGCGGCGCGGCGCAGTGCCTTGCTCAGCGTCCATTGCGGCGGGATGCCGGCATGCACCAGGGTCACCTTGCGCTCGGCGTCGTGGTGTACCAATTTCTGCTGGCGCAGCCAGTCGAGCAGATCGTTGCGATCCGGTGCCTCGAGTATCTCGCGCAGGGTATCGCCTTTCTTCAGTCGCTCGATGTTGTGCGCCACCGCCAGCAGATGCAGGTCGTGGTTGCCCAGCACGCAGGTGACTGCATGGCGAATGGAGTAGAGAAAACGCAGGGTTTCCAGCGACTGCGGGCCGCGGTTGATCAGATCACCCACCAGCCACAGCTGGTCATGCGTCGGATCGAAAGACACCTGCTCGAGCAGGCACTTGAGCGGCTTCAGGCAACCCTGGAGGTCGCCGACGGCGTACACCGCCATCAGTGAAGTGCCCCCGGTACAGCCAGGCGGAACGGCGCGATGGTCGCGTCGAAGCGTTTGCCGTCCTCGGCGAGCATCTGGTAGCTGCCCTGCATGGTGCCGACCTG
>Ga0208645_1002715_pt1 | contig 13812 bp, 28 predicted proteins | sample VirMetDEL_Sep_01_FD_184519 | JGI IMG/M metagenome (GOLD analysis project Ga0208645, IMG submission 184519) | Aqueous microbial communities from the Delaware River and Bay under freshwater to marine salinity gradient to study organic matter... | ecosystem: Environmental > Aquatic > Marine >... | reverse complement strand
CCCCCCCCTATATTTAAGTTTGTAAAAATACCCCCCCCTACCCCTGGGGGTTTTTAGTACCCCCCCGTACTATAAAATTTTTTGGTGTATGTAAGTGGGTTCCTATCATAAAACATCCCCCCTACCTAGTGTTGTACTAAAACTAATAAGTTATGATGTCTTTAGAAAACTTCAAAACAATGCTAGGCGTTGAGAAGATTGATTTGCTGAAAGGTAAAGGCAGAGCCTTTGCCAAAGTAGGCACACATCAAGTATTTGCTTCCAAAGACTTAGATACATCTAAGCAGATGTATGTAGTGTTAGGCAAGTATGATGCCTATTGGTTGTGTAATAGCAGCAACGTCAAAACTATACAGATTTGACGTAGAGCCAGAGAAATCTGGCTCTTTACTTTTGCTTTGACCTTAGAAAATAAGGAAATAAGCTGTTGGTTTTTGATTGTAAGTTAGCTGTAACTTGTTGATTGTTAGTTGCTTATATCAAACCACACTTATTTCCTTATTTGCTCAACTGTCATTTTGATTATTCATAATTAAATATGGCATTTAACTCTTCTATGTTCCTTGGACAGAGTATAAACAGTCCTAAATAAAAGCCTATTTGTAGGTGTATGGAGTGCATGGTAGCTCAAACTCAAAAACTTTTATTGTTATGAAAAACACAGTATTAATTAGTATAAAGTTAACACAGTTTGAAAATTATCAAACTTGTAACTGGGTAAAGAGTTTAATCTCTTTAAGTTCTGACTTCTTTAATAAGAAGAAAGTTCTTAATGCCACATTGTTTTTAGAGTCAACTACTCATAATGTGGATAAAGCTTTAAATTATTTAAACGAAGCTTCAGGTATGGACTTTTCTTATACTAGATATAAAACAGGTAACATATCTTTAGTGGAAAGTTTATTATGTGAGAAATAATTCTTTTGAGTTCACCTACAGGTAATGCTGGGGTGAACTCAATAACTCGACTAAGCGAGTATAAACAGTTGTTAGGCTTAGTGCGTTACCAATAGGTAGGTCAAAATAAAGTCAGGTGAAAGACTTTAAAACAACATAGAACTACAACTATGGTTTTATAAATGTAGTGTGTTGTATTTACCCGAAATACAGCATAAGTAAAAACAGTGGTTAAAGGACTGCAAGGGATTTTATTATGGCTAATATGTCAGCTTCCATTCTTAGAGAAATTGTTGCTAAAGTATTTGAAATACAAGCAACTAAAGTAAAGTTAAGTGGTGAAATTTCACCAACTTGGAAAGGTAGTTCTACAACAGGTGTATCTTATACAGATATATCTGACAGTGGTGATTTCAATATTCACGGATTTAATCCTGTTTTAGGATTTCAAAAAATTGATGGTGTAATTGAAAACACTCATTTCTCAAGAGGAAATCATGAAAAAGAGCATTCTGATGCTTGTAATTTATCAGAAATTGAAGGAATTGAAGATTACATCTTTTTCCTTGTAATTAGCGGAGATAATAGTGATTTACCACATTCTTTAGAGTATACTTTGTACAAAGCTCCTAATTTCAGAGAGCATTGGACAAAATTAACTAAAGAAGACATTGCTCGTTGGGAGCAATGGCTTCAGTCTTAAGCTTTTTAGTTCCCCTGCGATAATATCAAAGGGGAGCTTATTTTTACTAATCAGAGTTAACTTGAACAAACGATAGTTCTCAGATTATTATGCTTAAAAATCAATGTATCGCACAATTCATTGTAAGCAGAAATGCTAAACGTGCAACACCTTATACTAGTTAAACGGGTGAAAATAATACTAGTTAACTTTTTCTCTCTTCACTAACCGAAAGGTAAACAGTTGTAATATGTCCAACACTATGGATGGAGGTATATTAGGTGAGTGAATAACTCTATTACAACTGAGTGCAGAGGGATTATTAATCACTTAAACCTAAAACTAATGAAAAAAATAATTGACATTAGCTACAAAGTAGCAATCATCCTATGGTTCTTTATAGAACTATATTACTTAATAACAAACTAATACCCTCAAGACTGAGTGCAGAGGGGTAAAAAACTCAATAACTTCCCAAGATGTTGAGGGCACCAGTTTCTTTAATAAATTACCATAATAGTGATAGTAAGCAACATCCTATGAACTCCTTACCGCTATTAAATACCTATTGGTAGGGTATTATTTATTAAAAGTTTTAGGTGTAAAACACAATGCACTAAGTCAACTAAAAATAAATTAAGATGAATAGATTATACATCAAAAAGCATTTAAGTGCTAGGTTACAAACCATTGCTGACAATTATGGTTTGACTACTATTGGTCAATTAAAGACTATGTTAGGTAGAATGCAACCAGCAAGTAAACTTTCATTACCAATAGGGCACATGAGAGTTGCTAGAGTGCAGCGAATGTTAGAGAGAGAGTTAGAAGAGCTTTCTCTCTAAGTGTTAAATCACGCTCCTAATATCACTAAGGAGATTAAATAAATGGTGATTCAAACTCAAATGTTATTGTTATGAAACAAACATTTTTTCTAGTAGAGGATAATAAAGTACTTGATAAAGTATTTACTTATTCTCAAGAAGATGCTATTCTAATCTTTAAAAGAGATAGAGGTTGGGTATTTAGTGATAGATGTGAAGTCATCTCTGAAATAGATTATGTTACTAAAAAGCTCGACATCGAAGACATGTATAAAGCTTTAAAAGAAGCTTAATCTTCTTTGAGTTCCCCTGCGATAATATCAAGGGGGAATTTAACAATACATCTATGTTCTTTAGTAGTACAACTCTTGAATAAGTTGTAAAGGCTATTAGATTAGTAGTGAATTATAGCCTAAAACAAGGATAGCTTATTCTACTAATCACTAAAGCTCTAGATGCTCAAAAACTCAATAAATCCTCTATGAGAACACCAGTTTCTTTAAATGCTTAACAATAAAATGTTGAGGTAAATGTACTAAAAGCAGAGATGCGGTAACATAAAGTTTATCAACTTTATGGAGGGAACAGTTTAAAGTTTTAGGTGTAAATTAATACTGCCTAAGATGAAAAAGCTTTCGTTATGTAAAGTGGAGTAATCTTAGGCATTTTTTTGAAAATATAGAACCACCTGATTCATTACAGGCAGATAACCACAAGACAGAGACACTGGCATAAAAACAACAGAATTACACTTGATGTAACGTGGATTATCAACACCATCCAAGAGGTGTTTAGGTCTGAATGAATGTACATATTACGATAAACCTGCGGGCTAAGATATGTATTCCACAATTGGAGTGGACAGGAGGTTTTTTATATTAGTCAGGTGGCGGAATTGGCAGCCAATGCGTGGAAATTGGGTGGAAGCAATACCAATCATTCATACAGGTTCGAATCCTGTCCTGACTACTATAGTGAATCCTACTACTTAGTGTAGGAATAATTTAATCCCATTTAATATGGTTTTAATCATGTGTCCAGGATTAGAAAATCCTGAAAGTTATGATTTAATTTTTGAAGGTACTCAACAAGAATGCCTTCAAGAGTTAGAAGATTTAACTACATCGTTTGAAAACGATGGGGTTATGATGGTTGATAAAGAATTTATTAGCCAAAGAACTACCATTTCTAAATTTGCTACAGAAACAGAAGGTCATGTATTTGACCTTATTATGGCAGATGGAATTGCTGTTCAGGTAGTAAAAGTAGAAGAAGAAGGAGAAGTGTAAGCCTAATTTTAAAGTTACACAACAAAACAGGTTAATATGAGACCAGTTTATTCAAGTCGTAGAGTAAAAGATATCTATGACTTAATCAATGAGGCTGAAAAAGCTTCATGGAATCCAGATGTTGATTTCTGGATAGCTCCAGATGGAGCTGAAGTTACCTTAACTAAATACCCTAACAAACTTTGGAAAAAGGAAATTAGGAAAGGTAACAAAATCAAAATACGCTTCTCATGTAGAATACATGGAAGAATTGTTGTTACTGAACAACATGAATCTGTACTAAGTATAGACGTTCTTAAGAATGTATCTACAGAAGTTGCAGATATGTTTAACCAGTACTCACATTCTAAATTGTATCTAAATGAGTAAGTTCAATATTGATTATTTCATCAATAAATTTTCTAAAATTGATGATAAAGACTGCATCACTGGCACCATCTGTAAAGGTGGTGCTGGTGAACCATTAAAGTATGACTGCCTTGGTCATTGTAAAGATGATAAAGGTAAGTACAATCTAAGAGAACGGGATGCTCTTAGGAATTTAGGTAATGTAGTATCTGTATGGGATGGACATGAAAGCCATTTTACACAGCCTACACCTAGATTAAGACTGTTAGCATATCTAAAACATTTAAAAAACAGTTAATCTCACCAGGCTCCTAAGTGTAATTACTTAGGAGCTTTTTTTATTTAGAAGGCTAAGAATAGAGCAAGATGAAGCGTCTATTAACAATCATTGTTTACTAATCTATTTAACATTTAAATTATGTCTAATCAAGCAACTGCCACTACTACTCTTACCAAAAACGCTACTAATGCTGAGCTTACAGCAGCTTTTGGTGACCAATTGAATGATGGTAAAGCTCGCATTTTTGCAGCAGTACCTTCTGTTAATAATGACCAAAGAGTTACTTTGTTCATTTGCCAGCAAATTGAAACTCAAACCAATGCAAATGCTGCTCAACAGCTATTGTTAGGTTGGGGTACTGGTACAAGGATTATTCGCACTGTATTTAGTGCTGAAAAATCTATTGTAGAAGCTCAAGGATTTAAAGCTGGAAGTGTTTTGCCTTTGGATATCCTTATTGAGGAGAAAACTGAAAAGGCTTATGACACTCAAACGCCTAAAATCATACCTTCTACTGGAGAAGTTATCACTCACCAAGGAATGCCTGTTTATGAGCATTCTACACTTGTACCTGAAGGTGCAGGAGGTAAAGTAATTACTTTGGCCAGAGATACAGAAGACAGCAATCAGGGTGAATTGCCTGGTGCTAATCTTCTTGGATAAGTTTAGTTCTTTTAGTTTTGGTACACAAAGCATGCGTCTACTTAATTGTAGGCGCATGTTTTACTTTTAAAAATTTGACTTATGAAAAAATTACTTTTATTACTAACCCTCTCCCTTTTCTCTTTTTCTGTAAACAGCCAAGCTCTAATCTATGTAGATGTCAGCTATGATAACTTAGAAGATGCTCTGGAAGAAGGTGCTTATATTGATTCTGAAGAGTACATTACAATAAGTTCTGGTGAAAGGTTTAAAACCGTAACCGTAAAAACTTATCTCAGTGATGATTATGCCATTTTGTATTATAACTCTGAAGGAGTCTGCTATGGCAATGGTATACACTATAAAAAGACAAAAGACCTAAATAAAACAATAGAGAGATATAATAAGGTTTTTGTTATTAAAAATGATAATACCTGGAAATCTTACAACAATGGCTCTGAGTATATAGCAGAATTGCTTACTACTGATAATGGGGCCTATTTTATATTCTGGTCTAAAACATTTAAGTAAACTTTTTTAAGGAAGAGTGCCCTCAATCCTTGTAGCAATGCTAAACAAAAGGGGTAAGGCTAAACCTTAAAAGAATTAAAGAACTTAAAAAATAACTTATGCAAAATTTATATTATGTTATTGAAAAACAACTACAACAAATAGATTTAGAAGAAGGTACAGAAGAAACTACAGGTTGGAAAACAATTACAGTTTATGATATAGATACTCAGGCTATGAATTTAGTAGAAGTATGTCAAATAGAAGCTAAAACTGAAACTAATTCTGAGGAAGAGATTTATATTTATTTAGAAAATAATAATGATGAAACAGAATACAATTTGATTCAACTATAATATAGGAACTCAAACCCTTTGAGCCTTAATATTAAAACCTTACAGTAATGTTTAGGGAAACTACTGGATGTATAGTGATAAGCCAGAGTAATAGTTTCGGGAGTTCACAGCAAGAGATAGTTATGTAAAGCAATATCGCCATTGTAGAAATACATGTAAGAGAATATCGATATTAATTATCTCGTGACCATTTATAATAGTTAGAACGGTCTTGTTATCGTAAGATAATCTATTAAATAGTATGTTATTGACACACATACAGCTATTATAGATGGTGCTAAATTCAAAAACAATGAGTATAGTTTTTATTAAATTTTAAAGTAAATTAACATGAAAGAAAATAAAGAAAGTATTTTAGTCTGTGAAGAATGTGGTTCTAATAAAGTACAAGGAACTTTTTAGGTAGAATATAATACTCATAAAGTTGTAGATGATTGAAAAATCCATCATTAAAGGGCACATTTAAACATAATAAACTATATAAACATCATAAACATGGAAACACTACTTTATCTTTCATCGGTAGCCCTCTTAATTATCATAGGGGTCTACATTATTTGGTCTTTGAGAAGCCAATCAGAAGACATGTACTACGACCTTGGGGTTTCAAAGATTGAATCCGAAATTAAAAGGCTGGAATCTGAAAAGGCTCACATTAAAGAGGCCGTGAAAATAGAAAAGTCTTACAGCGAAGAGATGCGAAGCTACTTAGAGCACATCCAAGAGCTCCACCGCAAAATAGAATCTCTTAACTCTCAGCTATCAGAATGTAAGCGCACAGCCAAAGCAGAAAACCTTAAGCACAAAAAGGAAGTACAAACTTTGTACGGAAGAATTGGAGTCATGCAAAAGCAAATTAATAGACTCAAATAGTATTACTAAAAATATTTACAAATTTTGTAAATTAGTCTATTAATTTTCAATGGTATAAGGCTATTTTACAAATGTTCGTTCTTTATTTAAATCCCAGCACCTAGGTTTTAATCATTTATATTTGTGATTATTTGTTTGGTATTATTTTCATACCTAGGTGCTTATAGTCCCATAGCTCAGTTGGATAGAGCAACTGCCTTCTAAGCAGTAGGTCTCAGGTTCGAATCCTGATGGGACTACAATTACCAAGAGGAAGTAACTTTTTAACCCCTAGGTTGTGTTTTGATAGTTACTTCCTCATCTTATTTTTAAACACAAACAACATGCTGAATACAAAAGAAGAAGTGACTAGCTTTATGTTTAGATTAGGCTATTTTAAGAAAGAGTCTAAATCTTTAGAAAAAGCAGACTATTTTACACATAGAACAGAAGACATTATATCAGGCACGGTAGAAACTACATTTGTCTGGTTTTATACTCTTCCTGTAGAAGAAAACTTATTTACACTTTTTAAACAAATTTGGGTTATAGCTCAAGCTTATAGAGATTATCAAACTATATACGAACTTGGTTATAAAGAATTATAAAAATGGAACAGTCACACAAATTGATAACTGAATATGTACATACTATTCAGCAAAGATTAGAACAAGGTTTTAGTCAAACAGATTTAGAAGAAACTTCAGAATTTTATAGCCATAGATTTGTAGCAGAGTTATTAGAAGATATTAAAGGGGCTATAAGTGATATTTCAGAATGTAAAGAGCCTTCTAAACAGACTTTGAAAATGATTGACAGCCAATTTTGGGATTAAATGCGAGTTTTGGCACAGTATAAAGTCAAGTAAACGGAGTGAACAGCTAAAATTCAATAAAATGATACAAGCAATAATTTCAGTAACCATACAAACAGGAATGGATGAGTGGACTACATACTACCACTCAAAAACATTTGATAAGACAGCCACCCTTCAAGAAATAGAAGATTGGGCTAAAACCTACGGCAAAGGGATTACAATCTTTGATGTAAGATTAAGCACTAAAGATTAGTATTGTTGCCAACTTTTGGCTAACAACAACGAATCAAATAACCGCCAGTAAGCCGAAAAACTGGCAAAAATTAGAAGCATGACAAAAGAAAACCCCGAACTTAGCAATGAAAAGAAATTCAGTATAGCCGATGTTATACGCCGTTTTTTTAGAATTGCTAAACTTAGGTTTTTAAACAATTACCAAAACTGTGAATTATGTGGAAAATTTACAAACAAAATATACTCTATCCCTTATATAGAAGCTGGACTATTGGTGTGTGAAAAGTGCCATGAAGAAGAATTGAATGATGTATAACTTGCAGCTAAAAACTACAAACCGAAAAACTGGCAAAAATTAGAACGGCTACCAGTACACTTAGTGCGAAATTTAATGACTGAATTATGAAAATAGAAATAAATAACTTGACAGCTTTAATACAAGGTAGAGAGTTAAACTTGTACCAAAGAAGATTGGCATTAGAAGAATGGCACAAACTACTAAATTATGTAGATGAAATAGAGCAAGCGTTAAGTATGGCCGATGTTAGCGATAGACATTCATGGTTAAATAAAGATGACCTTGAATTTGCTATTGCACTTCAAAATGAAAATAGATTAGAAGCGGTAAAATGGCTGTGCGAAAAAGCAAAAGTACATTCGCTAACTCCATTAAAAGATGCGAAAGAAATTCTCGATGCTTATCGCTAACAACGAAAACCAAAAATCAAATAACCGCCAGTAAACCGAAAAACTGGCAATTGTTTATAGGTAAGCGCAGTTTAAATTTAATGATATGAACAACGTAGAAATCTACAAATGGCTTGAAAGCCAAAAGTACCAAACAGAATATGAAGAAACAGGAGAATATAAGATGTATTTTAGCATAGATATGCCCAAAATTTTAAAGGACTACGCTAAATTGCGATTATCTGCTGTTATAAAATCGCTGCCCCAATGTGAAGAAATTAGAATGAAGGCAATAGAACTTGATGAAAAAGACTTTGAGCAATGGATGTTTGAAAACTTCTATTCTAGTAATGTTTTATAACTTGCTGCTAAAAACTACAAACCGAAAAACTGTCAAAAATTCGTAATTCGCAAATCAAGAACTATGAGCAACCCAACATTTAAAATCTACGGCCAAAGAAGGCGTGAGGTCAAAAAAAAGCTAGGTGAGCTTAAGCGTTATGTAAAGAACTTCTGGTATTGTCATCAGTTGGACAAGGACATGTTTATGTTTTTCAATAGCGGAAACATGATGACTGACGATGAAGCTCAGCAGAAGTTCGACCAAGCAAATGCCGAGATAGCGGAATTAGAAACTAAACTAGCTGAGAAGTATGAATAGCATGTATTTAGTGAAGTATTGCGGTGGTGACATGGATGACTTCTATTCGGTCGATATATTTATAACTTCGGACAAGAAAAAAGCCGAGCGTTATGTCAGGAGGTTCAATAGAATCTTAGCGAAGTGGAAGTCGTACTTCAAGAGCTTAGAGGATGAGAGTGGCTGGCCAAAAGATGAGCACGTAGATATGCTCCACCGATGGTACACAATTACATCTGTGAACAAATGTTACATCACAACAATAAAGATAAGAGAATGAGAAGTAAAGTTTTTCAAAGGATACTAGATAACCCGTGGTACTATAAAATACCTGTGCTATCTGATTTGGTTTTCCAGGCTGAGCTGAAATACAAAAGGCTGAAAGAAAAGTTTGAATGGATGGGAGTTTATTTCTCACCATTCAAAGCTCCAATACCTAAGTTTTATGTAGGTAAGATAGCGGTAGGTGTTCCTTACTTTTATCCTAGGCGGTGGGTAAAGGCAACACCGAAACGAGCAACAGAGGCAGCATTAAAAGAAATCAAAAGATTTGAAGCTTGGAATGAAGCCAACAAGGGTAAACCAAGAAGAATTCCATCGTTTGAGGAAGTCTATAAAGATAAACTAAACTATCAATATATAGTTGATAAGAAGATTGGATTTGATTTTGTTGGTTTAGGCTATAAGACTAAGTGGAGTGATACTGATTACAGGTTTGAGTGGGGCCCTATATGGTCGTTTGTATTTTTTGGCTGGCAGGTTGCTGTATCGTTTAAAGTTCCTTATCCCGAACATTATTGGGTATGTTGGTTGACCTATAAGAACGACACCTATAAGCAGTCTAGTACAAGAATGAAAATCCACAAAGCGAAAGAAGTAAACCCTGAGATATGGACTTCGAGTTTTAGTGGCCTTGATAACAAGAAAGAAACAGTCTGTTATTGGGATAAAGTGTTAAAAAATAAATGGTTATGAAAACGTACACTAATCGGTATGGAGATGAATTTACCTTTGAATATAATGAAAGAGGTAACATTCAATGGAGTGGAAACTTTGAATACCACAGAACAGCATTTAATGATAATCCAGATGATATTATAATGGTAGACCCTTCAGGTGGACCGTATATTGAACTAGGGTGTAATATGAGTTTATTTGGTATGGAAGGTAAAGTAGCAGGATTTATCCCAAATGAAAACGGCTATGAAATAATCTTAGACAGGAAAACTCAACCTATCAAAGAAATCTTAAATAAGATTAATCGAGTTGAGTATATTGATTCTGAAGGTAGGCAGCTAGTAAGATATGGTGAACACTCTTTTAGTATTCAGGATAATGGTCAAACATTAAAAATTTTTAAAGAAGGAAAAGTATGAATGAACAGTTTTATATCAAGGGTTCCTCTCTGAAATCAAGATTTTGGAGAGGAATTAAAAATCTAGGCAGTTCTATACAAAAATGGGCCAATAAAGGCATTAAACGGAATGAAGATAAAACCATTGATGTTATTGAAGTTAAGTTTCCTTCACCCTTTTCATTGCTTATTAAGTATAGAGTAACTAATCTTGATGAGAAGTATGAAATCATGATTCAAGGGTATTTTCAGGAAGCTTATACTTCCTTTTCTAAGGAAGGAGAAGTGCCAAAAAGTATATGCATTCCAGATATTATTGAATCACAACATAGGAATGCTTTTAAACTAACTACAAAAGAATAATTATGTACAAAGCAGAAATACTAGCTGATAGTTTATCTCCTCAAGGAAATAGACTAACTACAATGAAGATTACTTTTCCTAGATTTATTTTGGCTGAGTTCAATACTCATAGAATGTTTTCTAGAAACAGTGCTTCTAGTAGAGCTATACCATTTAAGAAAATGGTACAAATGGTAGAAGAGAATCCTTTTATTCCTATAGCATGGCAGAAAGACCATAAAGGTATGCAAGGATTTAATTATTTAACAGATCAATTAGAAATAGATTTAGCAATAAGTAATTGGCTTGAAGCTAGAAATAGTGCTTTAGATTTAGCAATTAATCTTAATAAACAAAGCAATGTAACTAAACAGTTATGTAATAGATTATTAGAACCCTTCATGTGGCATACAGTGATTGTATCGGCTACTGAGTGGGAAAACTTCTTTGCTTTAAGATGTCCACAATACGAGTGTTCTTTTTCTAAAAACTTATTTAGAAGTAAAAAAGAAGCATGCCAAAAAGATGCATATAATGAATTTTCTAACTTTGGAGAGATAGATTGGTTACAATGTAATAAATCACAAGCAGATATTCATATTCAAGCTATTGCTGAATTGATGTGGGATGCTTATAATGAATCTACACCTAAACAGTTAAAAGCTGGTGAATGGCATATTCCTTTTGGTGATAAGTTTGATTATAATAAAATAGATAAATTAAACGAAGGAATAGGAGAAGAAAATGAAATTAAAATAGCAACAGCGAGATGTGCTAGAATCAGTTATGAAACATTAGGAGACAATCCTAAGATTGATTATGAAGCTGATTTGAGATTACATGATATGTTAGTAAAGAACGGTCATGCCTCTCCCTTGGAGCATTGTGCTTTAGCTACAAATGACTGTAATTGGTATGCTAATTTTAAAGGATTTATTCAATACAGACATTTAATTGAAAATAATTAATTCAAAAATTTATGAATACACTTGAGCCAACATACGTCACCTTTGAACAGGCTAAATGGCTAAAGGAGAAAGGGTATAAATCCAAGAGTAGGTATTATGATGGGTCAGGTAAATTAGTAAGTGTACCTAATATATCTGGAAATGATTATAGGCATACCAACAATTATATGCAAAGATTTAGGTGGGAAGCACCTGAACAATGGCAAGTAGTTGAATGGCTAAGACTTAATCATGGTATTTGGATTAGTGTGTTTTATAAAAGACATTCCGAAAACAAGCACTATGGTTTTAACATTAGACAAGCTAATGGTATTGAAACTGTATTGTGGGAATTTGAATCACCTCAAGAAGCCTGCTCAGCAGCATTTGATTACATTAACGAAAATAACTTGATATGAACGCTTATAAATTAAATGGAATGGCTGGTCATTATTTTAGAATGACTATAGTTAAGTACTTAAAAATACACTGGAGAGATATTTATAAAACAGTATCTAAAATAGAATCTAGTGAAAACAATCCTTGTATTATAACAACTAAAGAGGGCAAGAAATACGAATTAGTATTAAAAGAAATAGTATGACACAACAAGAAATACAAGAACGTAATAAAGAAACACTTGAAGAAGCTGCTGAAAAATACCTGCAAGAATGGAGATTATTAAATAATATTCATTTATCTAACCCAATCCATGCTGAAAGATGCAAAAATGATTTTATAGCAGGTGCTAAATGGCAAGCTGAAAGAATGTATAGTGAGGAGGGAGTATTAAAAATATTACGACAGTTTAATAAAGATAAACCAAAACTTATTTTTGGTGTTGAAGAATGGTTTGAACAATTTAAAAAGAAACAGTAATGAGAAAGTTTGAAATAGTAGAAACTCCCTATTACTTGTTGGCCGTTTCAGATAAAACTCCTGTCTTTCCTGAGCCTTATTATGTAAGCAACTGCCTTGGCGACAGGATTGAATATGCTGAAACAAAGCCAAGCGGTATAGTGAAGAAAATTATAGCCCATCAACCAAAAGGTAATGCCCCTAAATTAGATTTACCTTTGCTTCCTGCAATGGTTGTTGAAGACGATGTTGAGAAGTTGGCTAAAAAATATGTAGATGATAATTACCCACATTATACTAATTTAAAAGAAAAAGCAGCAGCAATAGAAGATGTAATATGGGGTTACAAAGCAGCAACTAAAGTTTATAATGAAGATTTACACAAATTATTAAGTGATTTTTATGTTTTTGCGACAGAAGGTGAAGTATGTAATCATATTACAATAAATGATTTTATCCAATCTCTCAAACAACCTAAAACACCTAAATGGTTTGTCGCTGAAACAAAGCAGAAGTTTCAGCCTGATAAGAATAAAAGGACAGACGTTAAAAATGGAGTTTATTACGAATTAAAAACCGAAACAAACTCCGAAGGCAAACAAGTATTAAAAGGACATTACTTATGAACTACTACATAGACACAGAGTTCTTAGAGGGGACTCAAAAATACGGACAGCCTTGGTTTAACTTTTGGTTAGGCCCAAAGGCAAAAGAAAAACCTACCATTGACTTAATTTCAATCGGTATTGTCTCAGAGGACGGAAGGGAGTATTATGCTATATCCAAAGACTTTAATTTAAGAGAGGCTTGGAATAGATGGCAAATTAAGGAAGTAAAATGTAGTCCAGGAAAATGGGATAATAATGAGGATGCTTTAATCAGAAAAGATAGTAATACTTTATATAAAAAAGACTATTGGATTAGGGAGAATGTGTTGAAGCCGATATTTAATGATTGGAATAAGTATTCATATCATAAGTTTAATTACAAAAACTTTAGGTATATGTTAAATATGATAGGCAAATCCAATCATCAGATAGCAGAAGAAGTTAAAGAGTTCACGTTAGAAGTTCCTAGAATACAAAAACATGGCAACCCCAAATTCTACGCTTACTTCGCAGACTATGATTGGGTAGCTTTCTGTTGGCTATTTGGTAAAATGAATAACTTGCCAAATGGTTTTCCGAAGTATTGCCGAGATTTAAAGCAGATGTTTGACGAAAAGGTCAGCGTATATGAGGATAGGTTTATGA
>Ga0208645_1002710_pt1 | contig 13833 bp, 19 predicted proteins | sample VirMetDEL_Sep_01_FD_184519 | JGI IMG/M metagenome (GOLD analysis project Ga0208645, IMG submission 184519) | Aqueous microbial communities from the Delaware River and Bay under freshwater to marine salinity gradient to study organic matter... | ecosystem: Environmental > Aquatic > Marine >... | reverse complement strand
CCAGGTCGATGGCTACGTCCTGGGAGACGATCTGGAGCAGGAAGTCTCGATCACCATTGGCGTGAAGAACGAGACGCTCACGTCTGGCGCCGCTGATCGGATCCGTGACTTCATCATGAAGACGGGGAACTTCGCTTCCGCCACCAGCGTGGACCCCACAGTCTGGGCGTTCAAGTGCATCGTGACGCTGGACGATGGCACCACGTCCACCACCATGACGCTTCCGCTTGTCCAGGGTTCGGTGAACTTCACGGAAGCCAAGGAAGGGGCCACCATGGTCTTCTCCGGCACGAACAACGGAACGATCGTAGTGGCCTGATCCCCTGGGCTACACGAAGAAGAAGACGAAGAAGAAGGGCCGGTAGGCTCTCGAGGGAGACAGCATGATCACGATCAACGGAATGGAACACGAAGCAGAACCGCTCTTCGTGCCAGTGCGTCTCGAGCTCCGAGACCACTTCATGGAGGCCGAAGGCGACCACTCCCGGCTGATGCTGGTGAGTGCCGCTTGTCTGGCTCTGTCCCATCCCACCGTCCTGGACCGTCCCAACGGGGACCAGCGCCGCGAGCTCCGCGCCGATCTGGTGGCCTACGGAGAAGAAGCGCTCCACGTTCTGGTGATGGGCGGGATGAGTCTAAAGCGCGTGCTGGAAGAGGGTTCCCAGTGCCTCCTGGACTCGTTGCGTGAGCTTCCCTCGGATGAGGAGATCGAAGAGGCCCAGGATTTTTCCGAAGCGCGGACGGAGGAGGACTTCACCAGCTCTTCGTCCGCGCCGGTCTCCAGCACTTAGGGGATCCGCTGGGCTGCTATCGTCTGGCGAGGACAGACCGGGAGGCGTTGCTTGCGCTTCTCGGCTTCGAGACCTTCCAGGCCAGGAGCCAGAAGCCCATGAGCACTCCGCGGAACGTGGTGGGGAACGTCGAAGCGCTCAAGCGCTTCCAGGTAGAGTAAGCCATGGCGCTCTCCGAGTTCTTCCAGCGACAGCGGCAATACACTCCGAAGGCTTCAAGCGTTCGGAAGTCTGTCCTGTGGCGGACGCGCGGATCCAGGTATCTCCGCGGGTACAACATCCGGTTTGATCCCAACATGCTGGTGAGACCGGATCCGGACACGGCGGAGAAGATCCTGGATCTGATCAACCAAGCCTATCCCGCGATCGGCGCTGCCTTTGACAAGCACATGGGCGCGCTGGCCGTCGAAGCCTTCGACAAGTGGCCAGTCAAGACCGGACTGTCCAAGTCTCTTCTGGGCCTGGAATACTTCACCAGGGAGGACACCCTCTCCGGACAGTTCGTATGCACGGCGCCCTATGCCTACTTCATCCGAGACGGCACAGCGGACAGACGCCGAGCCAAGAACCGGACCTTGAGCTCCAGAGAGCTGGAGATCATGAGGAACCCACCGGAAGGGGTTTCGCGGGACAAGTGGCAACAGGCTTGCGTGGTGGCGTCTCGTCGCATTGACCCGATCACGTATGCCTACTGTGTGGGAGTCCTGAACAAGATCCGAGCGGCTACAGGGAAGCGGCGCCAGACGCGAAGGGGAAGGCGTGTGGCGGACCGGCTCGTCTTCCGTCCAGGAAAGAGCACAGCACAGCAGATCGCGGAAGACATCGCAAAGGCTCTGGGAGACTGAATGGCCACCGAACGCCGAGACATCGCGCTCTCCATCATTGCGGACACGAAGCGCTACCAGCAGGAGCTTGCCAAGATCCCAGGCATGACGGACGCCGCGGCCGCTCGAGCGGCTCAAGCTGCCGTGAAGCAGAAGATCAAGGAAGAGGCCGAGAAGGCCAAGATCCAGCGGAAGGCGCTGGACCAGGCCGTGAGGGAGGATCAGCGCGCCCAGCGGGAACGCGCCCAGGCCGCAGAGCGGGCCAACCGGGAGATCGAGAGCAGCTACCGAGACCAGTTCAGCGCGATCAAAGGTCTGTCTGGCGCTGCGTTCGGCGGCATGGCCGGAGACGTGTTCGATCTGGTCGAAGTGGTGGAAGGCGCTTCCGGAGGGATGGCCGCTCTTGGCGCTGGCCTGGCGGCGCTCGCCATTGGCGCAGAGGTCATACCCCGGATCGTGGAGCACCTGGCCGGACTCGCTTCCGCGGGAGTCGAGGCCAGGGACAAGATCAAGGAGGCCGGGATCGAGCTTTCGGCGGTGTTCACTCCGGCCCAGCTCCAGGCTCTCTCGGATTATGAGCAAGGTCTCAAAGCCAATGAGCTGGCGATGGCTGCTCTAGCTGTCGAGACGGGAGCGGCAGCCACGGACACAGGGTTGCTGATCTCCAAGCTGGGACTGATGGCCCAGATCGCCCAGAACGATTCCGCGCCAGCCGTGGACACGCTCACGGACTCGGTGCAGTCCTTCGCCACTCAACTAGCGGCCCAGACGGTTCCGGGGCGTTTGCTGCTTCAGTATTTGGGCGATCTGGGCGTCCGCGCGGATGAGGCTTCGGACAAGCTGGGCAAGCTGGCACAGGAAGCCGCGGACAGAAACGCAGAGATCGAAGGAGCCAAGGCTCACGCCGAGTTCATGGAAGATGAAGCGGCCGCGCTGGAGCTCCTGGGGATGTCCTTCGGGCCAGTGGTGGCCGAGACGAAGAAGGCCACCGCGGCCCAGTCCAAGTACATGCAAGCGGTCAAGGCCGGACGCATTGAGATCAGCGATGGGATCTCCGCCGAGATGCGAGCCAGGGAAGCCGCCCAGACGGAGCGGGAGCGGATCGCTTCCGAAGCGGTGGCCACCATGGACGCGGAGTTCCGCGCCGAGATGGACCAGGAGCGGGAGCGCCAGCTCTTCCTGGCCGAGCAGCACCAGAGAGAGATGGCCCGAAACGAAGAGAAGAAGAAGCAGGACGATGAACGGCGGGAACGCATTGAACAGGAGATGCTGGCGCTTGCCGATCTCCAGGGCGTCCTGGTCGGCACCATTGCCACCTTCTCTGAGCTGAAGTTCGATGCCATGCGAGAAGGCGCGGAAGCCGCCACGGAGAAGACGGACAAGCTCAAGGGAGAGATCGAAGATCTCCGCGGCACCATGGAAGGGGCGAACGAATCGGAGCGCCGTGAGATCCAGGCCACGATCAACGCGAAGGAAGCCGAGCTCAAACAAGCGGAGGAGGAGGCCAAGCTAGCCAGGAAGCGGGCTCGGCGTCAGTTCAAGGAGATGAAGGGCCTTCGGATCTCGGAGACCATCATCAATGGAGCGGCCGCGGCAGCACGCGCGATCGTGGAGCTCGGGCCAGTCTTCGGAGCCATCGCGGCCGCGGGCATTGCGGCCACCACTACCGCCCAAGTGGCCACCATTCGAGCCCAGAAGCCTCCCACGTTCCACATGGGTGGAATGGTTCAGCCGGATGAGCAGATGGCCGTGCTACGCCGCGGGGAAGCCGTGCTGAATGAGCGAGCGGCCCAGCGGCTAGGCCGACAGACGATCGAGTCTCTCAACCGGGACGAACCTTTGGGGAACGTGAACATCTATCTGGGGGAGGACTTGCTCCGCTCCCAGCGGCTCCAGCGTACCCTCCGCAGCGGCGCGCACTCTGCGGTGGGTGCTCGATCGCCATACGTCGGACGCTAGGAGGCACCCATGGCCAGGCTTGACCGCACTCCGCAAGGACTCGCACCCATCGATCAGCGCTACACCGAGAGCGCGATCGAGAGCAGCTATTCCAGCTTCAGCCAAGCGGGTCCACGCCCTGGCGTGAGCGTGGCCACGAACGCGAAGCAGAACGCAGCGCCGGTCCTGTCTGGAGCCCAGGAGACCGGGATCGATCTGAAGGTCTCGAAGAGTGGGGATCCGTCTATTGAGAGACGCGGAGCCGCCTACCTCTGGAAGACGGACGCCGAAGGCTCCGACGACTACCGCGGATGGGCGTCTCCCATCTGGTGGACCAGGAGCTCCACGATCCACTTCTCTGGAGTGTCCGCGATCACCACGCTGGACGCTTCCGTGGACCATGACTCCCAGGGAGTCTCGATCATCTATGCGGAAGGCTCCACCACTCCGCTCTCCTGGCGCCGCCTGACCGAGAGCGATCAGACGCTCTCCGCGTCCGCTCAAGTGCTCACCGTGGGCGGTGGCGCTGGCTCCATGGTTGGCCCAGCGTCGATCACAGCGCTTCCGGATGGGCGCCGGATCGTTCTGGAGTTTGATGGGCCTGCGAACCTTCAGGGTCCGACGGTTTACAGCCAGGACACTCCCACCGGCTCCTGGACCGAGCTTTCAGACGATCCGTTCCCTGGTGGTACGTCCTTCATCTCGGGAAGCGTTCAGGCGCTCTGGATCCGCTACGCTCGAGGACAGATCATCTGTCTGATCACGGACTCCCTGAACCAGACTCACCAGCTCGCTTCCGCTGATCTGGGAGCGTCCTTCCGCTTCGTGGAGACCATCTCCGGCACAGCAGGAAACCAAGGGGCCGGAGTGGACGTGTTCCCAGACGGAACCATCCTCGTGGCCTTCCATGACAGCACGAACAATAAGCTCCGCACGCGGCGTCTGGGCTCTGCCTTCGAGCCCATCTCCGAAGCCGCCAACGTGGACCTACCAACACCCGCAGATGTGACCCAGCAGGAAGTCCCGCTCTCCGTCTCTGTGGACGCGGACGGAACGGCCTATGTCCTGGCGTATGACACAGTGAACCAGGGAGCAGGCCGCGTCTACCTGATGATCTATGAGAGCACAGACGGAGGCTTGAGCTGGACGCAGTACGCTTCGGCTCCGCTGGGCTCCATTGAGCTGGGGGACTTTGATCTGATCCGCTCCGTGTGTGCCTTCGGACGGCTCTACGTGCTGGCCGCGCTCACCACTACGTCCGGAGCCACGCTTCACTGGACCAGCGGGTGGAGCAACGTCACACCCGGAAAGACTCACACGAACACGGCGCGAACCGGCTTCGCTGGGTCTGATCAGGCCACAGCGGGCTTCTTCGGGAACTGGTGGTCCTGTGCTCTTCCGAGCTCCGGAAACACTGGCTACGCCCCATTTGGAGCTGGGACTCACACCCTGGTGGGGAGCAGCGACGATCAGTACCTGCAGATCGTCACCACCGCGAACACGGAAGGATTCAACGGAAACCAGGCGACGGTAACGGCTGGAGCGTCTGCGGCTGTTTGCTGGTCCATGCGTGTGAGCTCTGGCGGTGGGCTCTCGTCCAACTTGATCGCCATGACGCTTCGCCATCGCACTCTGGCCGGAGCCGGGATCACGCTCAACGTCCGCTACTCCACCACCGGAGTGAGACTCACGGACGGAACCAACAGCCGAGACGCGGCGCTCACCACCACCGATCGAAGGGACTACCTCCTGGAGCTTGTGGGGACTACGGCTCGGCTCTACTCCCGGCCGGATCCTTCGGAAGTCTGGGATCTGCTGGGCTCGATCATTGGAGTGGCCACAAGCGGAACTCCGACCTTCGCGCGGACGAGCTGGGGACATCTGGCCAGCGGGACGGCCACTTCTCACTGGTGGCATGTATCCCACCGCCATGAAGGCGCGGACATCCTGCGGAGCTTTGGTTCTGGGATCTCGGATCAGGTGGGGAAGCGGATCGCGGGGAACGCCTACCCGCTCCCGGCCGTGGGCTCCTCGAGCCTGGCTGCGTTCCTTCGCGTGGTCGGTGGCCACAATCGCGCGATCGGTACTCCGGACTTCAACCTGGATCCGTCGTATGACTTCCCGATCGGCGCTGTCTTCCCAGACCAGAGCCCTTCTCCGTCCGCCAAGTGGCGGAGCACAGGAACGGCCGCGGTGGTGGACCTGGTGGTGGAGCTCCAGTCCGGCGTGGACTCCCGCTTGGATGAGGCGCTCCCGGTCGTGGTCCTTCGTGGGGCCAACTTCCGGACCATGGAGATCGCCACCGGGACGGCTGCCCCGGTCTTCACCACCCAGATGACGCTGGATCTTGCCGCGGACTTGCCTTCGACGCTCTACACCCGGAGCGGAGACGCGATCACGATCAACGGTCCACCGATCGGCTCTGGGGACTTCCGCTGGCTTCACGCAGATGAGCTCGTGGGTGGGTCGCTGGACTTTGGCTCAGGAGTGGTGCGGAAGATCTTGAGCCACACGGCCGGCTATCCGTCCAACGCGGCCACCGTGGTTCCGACCTTCCGGATTGAAGATCCCGGCTCCGTCCCAGCGTCCGGCACGATGCAGATCGTCCACCACAGCGGAGTGGCGGTTCTTTCCGAATACACGCCAGCCACCACGCGCTTCTGGCGGTTCCGGATCCCGGTTCAGACCACCGCGGACGGCTACTTCGAGGCCGGAACGATCGCACTAGGAGCGGCCATCGTTCCGGGGAAGCGCTGGGCTGAAGGCTTCACCATGGCCGTGGAGCCCATTGTGGCGTCCAGTGACTCCCAGAGCGGGACAAGGCGCCTGGAAGAGAGAGGAGAGCCCAGAAGGCGTCTCACGGTCTCCTGGGCGCATGGCTCGAAGCTGGACCGGCTCCGCGCGAACCCCGCCACGGTAGACACGTTGAGCGCTGGAGCGTCCACTCCGGTTCTGGCTGGCCGGGATGATGTGATCTGGCAACTGGAAGCGCTCCAGAGGCGCTCGAGGTCTGGCCAGCTTCCGCTGGTGGTCCTGCCCAAGATCCCGGCCACGTACACGACGATCACGGATCCGAGTTTGTATCTTTTCGGAGTGCTGGAAGGGACGGTTCAGAGCGCTCAAGTAGTGGGAGATGAAGGCGTCTCCGAGTACGTCCGGATCGAATCGCTCACCGTGACGGAGCTCGTCTGATGGCACTTCCTAAGAGCTGGCGGGATCTGGTGGGGAAGGTCGGCCGGTTCGTCCTGGCGGTGGACTGGTACGAAGAAGGAACGCTGTACTTCTCCGATCAGCCGTTCACGCTTGGAAGTGACCAAGGGGATCTCCAGGTGGAGAGCGGCCTGGGCTCCATCACCTTGAACCGCGCGGACGCTTCCCCCGAAGTTCGGATCGTGGTCGATACCCAGCGGGTGGACTGGCTGGCGAGCTGGAGACGCGGGCTCTTCATTGAGCGGATCCCGGCTCGGCTCTATCGGTGGCACACTGGGGATACGCTCGAGGATACCCGGCTCCTAGTGGACGGGTTCCTGGGCTCCGTGAGCCTGGCGGACCCTACAGCCCGCGGACGCCTGGCTGGCGTTCTGCGGACTCGGGATCGGAGTGTGGGCACGCTGATCCCAAGCCACACGATCGAGCGCTCTTCCATCTTCTCTCTGGAAGTGCCTGGCTCCACGCTCGCGGCCGTAGTGACAGCGGAGGGGCCGAGCCTTGGGATGTATCGTCCGGAGGTCTTCGGGAGGCCAGGCTCTCCCAATGGGCGTCCGGCTGTGCCCATGCTGGAGCTGACGCTCAACGAAGACACGATCGCGGGAGGCAAGGATCCGGCCTGGCTGCTCTGTGGGCACTTGATCCGCGCGTCTTCGGTTCAGATCTGGGATGACACAGGCGGAGCCGTGAGCGCGATCGAGACGGTGTACCCGGAGACGGACATCCAGCTCCGGCGCTTCAGCTCGGTGAAGAAGAACTCCAACCCGTGGGCGCCGCTCTCGGATGAGCGCTGCAACACTGGCCGGAGCTTCTGGTGGGGATTCCTCACAGGCGAGGGACGGACGAACCCCTACAGGCCGGGAGACCTTCGTGGGCTCGGAGATGTGCTCCGGTTCATGTACGAACGGATCGGGAACCGCACGATCGATCTAGGCCGGATGGAGACCTACGCGGCCGATCTGAACCAGTACCAGATCGACTGCGTGATCACGGAGCCCGTGGAGATCCAGGAGTGGATCGACGGGGAGATCCTGCGGGTGTACCCCGTGCGAATCATCGAAGGCCCACAGGGTCTCTACTGCCGGCGTCGCACCTTCCGCGCGTCGGAAGCGGACGCGGTGGCCACGCTCACCACCAGAGACTCCGCTGGGATCCTGGTGGCCGCGGACTCTCCGCTCACGCCCATGGACGTGACGCTCTCCACCCAGGTTCGTGTGGAGTACGCCTTCCGGGAGCTCTCCACCTATTCCAAGGCTGTGACGGTCGGAGTCACTCCTGGAACGGTGGCGCTCGAGGAGGACAGCACGCTCCGCCAGGGTGGCGCCCACTACGCGGAGATCGGGGAGCCCTACGTGGGAGCCGTGGAGGCCGTGCTGGAAGTGCCCACCACTTGGGATCCGGCCACCGCTCAGCGCTTGGCTTTGGACTTCCTGGACCGGGAGGCGCTGCCGCGCTTCCGTCGGAGCTACGTGGGCGGACCGGAGCTCGAGGGGCTCACGCTCGGAGATGTGGTCCGCCTGGATGACGCTGACCTGGACGCGGACCAGATCAGACTGGCCACCATTGAGGACATCCAGATCGGTGGCCCATCTGTCCGCGTTACCCTCGAGCTACTACGGGATCCGCTCCTGTATGATGTGCCCACCAGCTAGGAGTCCAGGATGGCCACCACACTCGTGATCGGAGAGCCCAAGCGGATCGCGCTTGGCACCACTACAGAAGCCGTCACGGTTCCAAGGGAAGCGCGGTATCTGCGGATCGAAGCCTTGGCCCATGACGTGGTGATCGCTGTCACGGGCTCGGACGGTGGGGCGCTGGCGTCCGACTATGAGACGTTCCCACAGAAGGCGATCTATGTTCGATCGCTCTACGGAATGAAGGGCAACGGCCGGAAGCCAGCGGACTCCGTGATCTACGTGGCGGTGGCTTCGGGCTCTGGCTCCGTGGCGATCACGGCCATGTTCGAGGGCGCATGATGCCAGCTCCATGCTTCACACAAGGACCAGGAGCTCCAACTGGAGCAGCCTGGGAAGTGCTGAGGGAGGCGGACTTCTCCACCGTCGGCGCTGCAGATCTTCGAGCTGGCGGGACGGTGGCTGCTGGTGGCGTCACGTGGTCCACCGCCAACGGGAACAAGTGCTCCAGCGTCTTTGGGCCAGACGGCTCCACCGGCTTCCGGATTCAGCAAACGGCCATCGGCGTGGTTTCGTCGGCAACGTCTCCGCGCGTCTATGCGGCCATGAGCTCGATCGGGACGGTGGCCGCTGGTGAGGAGCTCGCGGTCCAGCTCCGCTGGAGTGCTCTGGCGGCCGCTGGGAACTTCGGGCGCCTGGTGGTCACGCTGTACGGGTCCACCGCGGTCAACTCGGTGAACGCCGGAGTGAACTACCAGTCCTCTCCGGGACGCTGGGAGTTCGGATCCGTGGTCTACTCCAACCAATACACGGATCCGGGAACCGCGGTTTCCGACAGCACGGACGCTGTGGTGGAAGTGCTGATCACCGCGGCCGGGATGCGTGTCTATGACCGCGGCTCCTGGTCTGGCGCCTGGCCTTCTGTGGCTGGCGGCACACTCCAGGATGCGATCGGTACGGTGGCCAGCGCGGCACGAACGACGGTGGATCCGAGTGTGGCCACCGCGGAGCTCGGCTTCAGCACGTACCGGAGCTCCGGGGTAACGGACGTCACTGTGCACGGAATGAGGATTCTTCGGAGGGCCACAGCATGAGCCAATGCTATGCAAGGATGAACATTGATTCTGTGGAGGGTCTCTTCTCCGCGATGTCCAGCAGAGCGTCCATGCTGGGGAGCACTACCCGCGCCCAGCGCGCTGTCCTTTACTCCATGAGTGAGGCCAGTTTGTCCGCTCTGGAGTCCGGCTCGAGGGTTCCCACCGCGGAGGAGCAGGCCCAGATCCTGGCCGCTCTGGACGCGATCCAGATGGGGGTCTACCCTCCCGATCTGGAGACGCTACCCGCGGCTCAGCCGTGAGCGTGTATGGACTCGCAAAGAGCCGCATGAAGGGGAACGGCCTGCCGTGCTGCACCTTCGTTGCTCTGGCTCTGCTGGAAGCCGAAGGCCACCAGATCGACACGATCGAAGATGGCCCGAAGGCGTCCGGCCTGGCCTGGTGGCGTCAGGCGAACGTGTGGGACGGGAGCGAACCCTGGTCCGCGCTCCGTGCCGCCGAAGTGATGTCCAAGTCTGCGTCCCTTCGCATCATGTTCGTGGGCGAGCTCGCGCCACCGCTCAAGCCGGGACGGTGGCACGTAGTCCAGCGCTGGAAGGGCTTGGATCTGGGAGACGATCCCGGACCGGGTGATGACCGCGTGATCGCTGGTCGCTCGACCGGCCACACTTACCTGGCACACATGGACCAGAGCGGCCGCGCTCGGATCGTCCAGTCTTCCGTGGCTCACGGCTACCGGGACACGGTGGGCACTTGGTCCGGAGACGCTGGCCTGGCCGGATACAGTGTGGGTGTATGCTATCTTCCGGAGGGGTGGTCATGGGCTGGATCCTAGCCTTCTCGGCTCGCATGACGAAGGCGCTGGCACTGGTGGCGGACGCCATCGAAGACGCGCGGAAGGATGACGGGCTGATCTCCCCTGACGAGGCCGAAGCGATCGCGCGTCTGCTCTCGGATCAGGAGGACTGGATCCAAGTCCGCGTCCGTGGCGTGGATGTGGTAGGACCAGATGCCCAGGCGGATCTCTTCGCTGGGCTCGCTCGTGTCTGTGCTCGAGCGAACAACGCGCGGATGGGATGAGATGCTCTCCACACGGCTTCAGCTCGAAGCAGAGACCATTCTGGACGGGATCCCCGATCCGGCTCGGCGGAGCCACGCAGATACGGTCCTTACGGATACAGTGACAGCGCTCCGAGACCATGAGGCGCGGAAGCCTGTGGCGGAAGCGCTCGATCAAGTGGTCCGGCTGATGGAGCGCGTCTCAGCTCACCTGGACGCGGCTCCGCCTTCGGGCCTGGCTGGTCTGTTGTCCTCCATTGACGCCCGAACCTGGATCGGGATCTTCCTGGGCCTGGCGGCTGCTACCGGAGCGGCCACCGGGCTGGACGTGGCTTCATTCATTGGGGAGGCGCCATGATCTGTGAGGCGGACCGCTTGGCCATGAGCCGCGGCACCATGACAAGCGGAATCGATCTGGCCCAGATCGCGGAAGCGCGAAGGGCGATGGCCGAGCTCGCGGACTCCATGCCAGAGCCCGCGGCTCCCGCTGTCCTGCTTCCCTGGCGAACGGCAGTTCTGGCCGGGATGCTGGTGGGCGCTCTGGTCTGGGTGATCAACCCCTAAGCCGGAACCTTCGCACGGTGTCCCGCGTCACTCCCTGATCCCTGGCCACCGCTCGATCGCTGGCCTGGCCTGGCTGGAGCTTCGAGGGATCCGGCTCCCAGGAACCACCAGGAGGCCGTCCAGGCTTCCCACCGGCTGGGATGCTGTGCCGCTTCCGGTAGGCCCAGACGGTCCGCCTTCGGACGCTGTGAGCGTCCGCCACGACGCGATCAGAGGCTTCCCCCGGCTGTGGGAGTCCTGGCTCTGGCTTCCACGTCACAGGAGCCACCAGAGCGCCGACACGCAAGCGAGCGCCAGCGCGGAGCCCTTCCTCCACGCTTCTTCGTCTGGCGGCTCTGTGGCCATGGGCGCGAACCAGATGCCAGCGGCCGCAGAGAGGAGAACCGCTTGGCTGATGCTTGCCTCGTCCATCATGCCGCTCCCTGGAGCTGCTGCTCCTCAACAATGGCCGCGGCTCGGCGCTCCACCATCTCCTGGATGGTGCAAGCGATGAAACCTTCATCCGACAGTTCACGAGCCCAGGCCATCCGGCCCAGCAGCCGCTCGGCTTCGTCCTGGTCGAAGGTGCGGAACTCGTCCAGGTTCCGGCAGACGCGGCCCAGACACAGAGCGTCCGGAGAGACTCCGGCGGCTAGGTTCGTTCCGTTCAGCCGGTCCAGCCTGACATACGCCCAATACGAAGCGCGGAAGTCAACGAGCGCCAGATAGGCGTCCGGAGTGCACACGACCCAGCCGGATCGTCTGCTGGCTTGCTCGCGAAGGGATGCGATCTCGTCTCGCCAGACTTGTTCGTGGGTCATGCGTTCACCTTCGCGGCTTCAGCCACCTGAAGGAAGCCAGCCAGGCCACCGCGGAAGCTCGGATCGTTGACTACCGCCAGGATGCGCGCTTCCCGCTCCATGACGGTGGCAAGCTCACCCAGAGACCTGGCCGCAGCGTCCAGGGTCTTGAGCTCGGCCAGGCCGGACGCTTCCGTGATCGGATCGCAGATGAGCTTCCGGAGCAATGTCTCCACCTGGCGGACTTCCTCCGTGGTGACGCTCCATGCTTTCCCTTCCATGCTGTCTCCTTTGGGGCGCTGCCCCTTGTGGGTATGCCTTAGGTATATGTGTGCACCCTGAAGGAGTCCACACATATTTGCGCGGCAGCACAGAGATCAGCGATGGAGGCGGAGAAGCTCCCCCACTGGCGTGAGCCGGTAGCGGTAGGGATCGGACGGCTTCCCGGTTCCCAGCCGGTCCACAGTCCCAGATCGGATCATCGTGTTCATCCGGGAGTGGGCGCGCTGAACGGCTCCTCCTCCTTCGTGGCGGACGATCTGGCGCGCTGTGGCTTCTCCGCCGAGCTCCGCCAGAAGGTCCAGCCGGTCCGCCTGGTCCTCCGGGATGTGACGCACCACGCAGCCGTGAAGAGCAGCCCAGCGCCGGACGTTCCCAAGGTCTGGCGGGAACTCGTCCCTCATGGCGCAGCCTCCAGCGCAGCCACGAGGGCGGCGGCCTCGGTCTTGCCGCTGGTCGTGTAGACGTGCAGGTCTGGCCCCTCGACGGCCCACGCGCGCCAGGCCGGAGCCGGTCCTGGCCCTACGTACTCCACCGGGGCGACGTACAGGTCTGGCACCCCCCAAGCCTCCCGTACCAGCGCGAGCAGGCAGCCCAGCGTTGCGGGGTCGGAGAGGTCGGGGACGGCATCAGGCAACGCTCCGTGACCGTCGATCGGCATGCCGTCTTCCCGCACGCGCAGGATTCGATGAGAGAAGCCGGTGCCGTCCAGCGGCAGCATCCCCGGCATCCACCGCCAGCCCTTACAGGCGACGGCGCGACTGGCTAGTTCTTGGTCTCTCATGGCGCAGCCTCCAGCGCGGCAACGAGGGCTTCGGCTTCGGTGGGATGCAGATCAGATGGCACCTGCGGACGTGCAGCCGTCCAGCCGTCCACCCACCACCCTGCCCCGGTATTGTCCACGGCAGTACAGATGCAGGGGTCTCCCCACGCCTCCCGCACCAGCGCCAGCAACGCGCCGACGGTGGCGGGGTCGGTGAGGTCTGGCATAATATGCGGGCTTAGACCGGGCTTCCATCTGCCGTGCAGACTGGTAGTCGGCAGGGTGTACCGCATCCCCGGCGCCCATCGCCAGTGCTTACAGGCTACGGCGCGTCTCGCTAGGTCGTCACTCTTCCCCATCGGTCAAAGCCTCCCGGATGCTGCGGAGGAAGTGCTCCAAGCGCTCGATCGTGGACTGTCCAGCACACGTCACAGCGGACACCCTGCCGTTGTAGATCGTCGCCTGAAGACGGATCCCGGCTCTGCTGTGGGTCACGGTGAGCCACCTTTGAGAGCTGGGACCACGCCAGGAGCACTCGTAGCCAGCGGATTTCAGGCGCTTGTGGGTCTGTTGCTCGCGGTCTGTCATGCCAGAACCTTCCGGCCTTCGTCGCTGAACACCCACTTGCACATGGCCTTCCAGTCCTGGTCCGGGATCTGGTGCGCGCGTGGACGTCCGCGCCCTGTGAGATAGCTGTCCAACTTCTCGAGCGAGATTCCAGCCTCCTCCATCGCGCGGGTGAAGGTGGCCCAGGCTTCCGGATGCGTCTTCCGCTTGTCCACGGCTCTGGCTGTGCTGTGCCGCGTCTCTCCGTCCGTGTCTGGGAGCCCGGTGCTCACCGCGAACACGGCCGAGACGGCGTACCGCTTTGCATAGGAGATGCACACTCCATCCGCCTGGGCTGGCTGAAGCCCCTTGGAGCTCCCCACGTCGTGGAGCA